>Ga0308163_10002522_pt1 | contig 16651 bp, 16 predicted proteins | sample PhyTR1_FD_201037 | JGI IMG/M metagenome (GOLD analysis project Ga0308163, IMG submission 201037) | Phyllosphere microbial communities from UC Gill Tract Community Farm, Albany, California, United States - DLSLT.R1 | ecosystem: Host-associated > Plants > Phyllosphere > Unclassified | place: USA...
CGAACAGGCGCAGCAAATCGTCGGCGTCGCGGTCGGTGACGAAGCGCTGCGGCCAGTACGCCACCGACTTGGTGCCGATGCGGATGTTCTGGATGTGCGCCAGCTCCGGCACCAGCAGCGGCTCGATGTAGGCTTCCAGCGAACGGGTATTCATGATCAACGGATCGCCGCCGGTGATCAAGACATCGGTCACCTCCGGATGCAGCTTCAGATAGGCCGCCAGTTCGTGCGACTCGCGGGCGTCGAACTTCATGTCGTCCATGCCGACGAACTGCGGCCAGCGGAAGCAGAAGGTGCAATAGGCGTGGCAGGTCTGGCCGGCGCTGGGGAAGAACAGCACCGTCTCCTTGTACTTGTGCTGCAGGCCCTTGACCGGCGCGTCGTTCACGCGCGGCACGTTGTGCGTCATCTGCCCGGCCGGATGGGGATTCATGCGCATGCGGATCTTGCGCACCAGTTCAGCCATCGCCGGCTGGTTGGCGTGGCCCAGCACCAGTTCGCGCAGCTGGGCGTAGTCGTCGGCCTGCAGCATGTCCTTGTGCGGGAACACCAGGCGGTAGATCGGATCGTCCGGGATGTTGTTCCAGTCGATCAGGTGATCGAGCACGTATTCGTTGGTGCGGAACGGCAGCACATGCGACACCACCTGCACCGCCTCCTGCAACTCGGGAGGTATCCATTCCCACTGGCGCGAATTGGCGATGGTCTGGCGGATGAAAGGTTTGAACTTGGGCGCCTGCGCGGCGCCAGGGTTCGCGGACGAAATAAGGTGGGTGCTCATGACGGTTTCCTATCGCTTCGTGAGGTGGCGGAAACTGCATGCTAGGCCGCTCAAGGCCCGTTGAAATTGCCCGAAATCAAGTGACGCTTGGAAATTTTTAGAGACTGGGTGCAAGCGGCAATAAAACCACGTTTGCAATTGCCATGCGGCCACAGCTTGCGGCAGCGCAATCCCGGCGACCGGCGCCGGCGTAAAGTTTACCCGAGCAATCCCCCTCACCTTACAAGGAACCGCCATGACACTGCACTTCGCTCCGGCCGCCATCGCCGCCACCGTCCTGTTCACGCTGTTTGCCAGCAACGCCGCCGCCGCCGAGCCCACCGAGAAAGACGCCATCGCCATGGCGGAAAGGGGCGCCGCCTTCATGAAGGCCAACGGCAAGGAAGCGATGATGAAAAAGATCAGCGCCAAGGACCCGGACTACGTGCAAGGTTCGTTGTATGTCGACATGCGCGACATCAACACCGGCATCGTGCTGGCGCATCCGATCAACCCGTCCATCGTCGGCAAGGACCTGACCGACGTGCCCGACGCCAGCGGCAAGAAATACCGCCGCGAGATCATCGAGCTGGCCGCAAAAAAGGGTAGCGGCTGGGTCGACTACCAGTACAAGAATCCAACCACCGGCAAGATCGAGCCGAAGACCACCTACATCCTGCGCGTCGGCGATGTGGTGCTGGAAGCCGGCATCTACAAAAAGTAAGCACCACTAACCGCAGTCGCCGTTTGCGCGTCAGCGCCGGAGAGCATCATGTTGAAGAAATTACGTATAGGTCCCAAACTGCTGCTCGCACCCGGCCTGGTGCTGCTGCTGCTGATCGCCACCGCCGCCGCCGGCTACTACGGCATGGTGCGCCAGAACGCCTCGATGGAGAACCTGGTGCGGGTGCGCGCCGAGCGCCTCAAGGCGGCGGCCGACGTCTCCGGCGAGGCCCGCTATGCGCACGCCCACATCTACCAGTTGCTGGCCTGGGTCAACGGCAGCTTCGCGCAGCCGCGGCTCGACGCCCTGGGCCAGCAAATCAAGGCGCGCCACGCCGGCGTCGAGGCCGGGCTGCGCCAGCTGGCCACCGCGTCCGGCGTCGACGGGGCCGAGCACAAGATCGTCGAGCAATCGCTGGCGTCGCTGGCGGCCTACCGCAAGGCCGTGCTGGAAACCATGGACATGGCGCAGATGGACCAGAGCATCGCCACCAATTCGATGGCCAAGGCGGAGACGCAATTCCTGCGGCTCAACGACAAGCTGGCCGAACTATCGGCGCTGCAAAAACAGTTGAGCGAACAGGCGTACGCGCGCGCCACCGGCGACTTCGCCACCCTCACCACCACCATGGGCGTGGTGGTGCTGCTGTCGATCGCGCTGTCGCTGGGCGTGACGATGGCCGTGCGCGGCGCCATGCTGCGCGACATCCGCGGCATCGCCGACGTGGTCGTGGCGCTGGCGGCGGGCCGCCTGGGCGCGGGCAAACGCAACGACGGCCGCGATGAAATCGCCGACACCGCGCGCATGCTCGATCAAACCATGAGCAACCTGACGCAGACGCTCGGCACCATCCTGACGGCGGTGCGCTCGATCGACACCGCCGCCCACGAAATCGCCAGCGGCAACCTCGATCTGTCGACCCGCACCGAAATGCAGGCCAGCTCGCTCGAACAAACCGCCAGCGCGATGGACAGCCTGACCCGGGCGGTGCAGGAAAACGCCGCCAACGCCCAGCAGGCCTGCAAGCTGGCCGCCAGCGCCACCGACATGGCGCAGCGCGGCGGCGCCGCCGTGCAGCAGGCGGTGCAGACGATGACGTCGATCCGCGCCAGCTCGCGCCAGATCGTCGACATCATCAGCGTCATTGACGGCATCTCGTTCCAGACCAATATCCTGGCGCTCAACGCCGCCGTCGAGGCGGCGCGCGCCGGCGAACAGGGACGCGGTTTCGCGGTGGTGGCGTCGGAAGTGCGCACCCTGGCGCAGCGCTCGGCGGCGGCGGCCAAGGAGATCAAGACCCTGATCGCGGCCTCGGTGGCCACCATCGACAGCGGCAGCGCCTCGGTGCACCAGGCCGGCGAGCGCATGGGCGACATCGTCGACTCGGTGCGCGAGGTCAACGACATCATCGCGCGCATCAGCGACGCCAGCGCGGATCAGGCGCTGGGCATCGCCGAGGTCAACCAGGCGGTCGGCCAGATGGACGACGTCACGCAGCAGAACGCGGCGCTGGTCGAGCAGGCCGCCGCCGCCGCCGAAAGCCTGCAAGACCAGGCGGTGCACCTGTCGCGGGCGGTGTCGGTGTTCAAGGTCGAACCGCCGCCGGCAGCGAAGGCCGCCGCCGGCGCGGCATCAGGCGCGCAAGGGTTTGCTCATGGGCTTGCTGAGAAACCGCGAGCCGGCCACGCCGAAGCGCCACGGCAGCTCCATGGCTTTGGAAATGCCGATGCGCGGGCCGGCTAACACCTCCACCGGCAAAGCGTGATCGGGCGGCAGCAGCACAAACGGCGGCGCATCGAGCGGCAGGTTATTGTGTTCGCGCGTCACGCCCATCGCCTGGCACAGCCGACCCGGTCCGGCGCACAGCAGGCGCTCGTCGTCCATGCCGCGCCGCGCGCGCATCAGGTCCAATCCGGCCACCGGCTCGAGCGCGCGGATCAGCACCCCGGCGCCGTGGCCCTCCTCGCGGCAGACAAAATTGAGGCACCAGTGCAGCCCATGCGAGCGGTACACATAGCTGCGCCCCGGCGGTCCGAACATCGAGAAATTGCGCGGGGTCTGGCCGATATAGCAGTGCGAGGCCGGCTCCTCGCGGTCGTAGGCTTCGGTCTCGACGATGCGACCGCCGACGCCGTCGACCAGCACCGTCACACCGATGAGCAGGCGCGCCACCTCGTGCGATGGCGCGGCGAAATTGATGCCGGCAATAACATTAGTCATGACGATATTGTAAATGCCAATCTGGACCGCGCGACCACCAACCGGCTATCGAATCGTTATCAAAGCGCCATGTAAACGGTGTCTCGGGCGGAAATTCGCCACAAAAAATAGGCGTGCAGCAATAAAATTGGGAGAAATTCGCGCAACCGGGGCGCGCTTGCGGCGATAATGTTGCTTATGCATGCCATCAACATTTGCCCGCGCCGGCCGCCCACCCCGGCCGCGCGCCGCCTTTACCCCTGAAGATCAACATGACGACAGTTGCTGCCCCAGCCATGCCAGTAGAAAACGCGGTGGAAGACGCGCTGATGCGTTCCATCCGTATTCCTCCAAGGCCCAGCCTGCTCGTCGACCTGCAGCGCGAGCTGGCCCAGTCCGACCCGTCGCCGCGCCGCATCGCCCGCATCATCGGCAACGACGTCGGCATGTCCGGCGCATTGCTCAAGCTGGCCAACTCGCCGTTCTTCGGCGCCGCGCGCAAGGCCAAGTCGGTCGAACAGGGCATCAACTTCCTCGGCGTCGACCAGTGCGCCGCGCTGCTCACCGGGCTGCTGGCGCGCCAGGCGATCGAGGGCAAGGAATCGGACCTGAACGCGTTTTGGGAAGTGTCGGCGCGGCGCGCCCAGGCGCTGGTGTTCACCTCGCGCAAGCTGCGCATCGCCCCGCCCGACATCGCCCACACCTTCGGCCTGTTCTGCGACATCGGCGTGCCGTTGCTGATGAACCGTTTCGCCGACTACGCCGATACCTACGCCGACGCCTGCCTTGAGGCCGAGCTGCCGTTCACCGCTGTCGAAGACCAGCGCTACAGCACCAACCACGCCGCCATCGGCTGCCTGCTGGCGCGCAACTGGGGGCTGTCGCCGGACGTCTCGTGGGCGATTTTGCTGCACCACGACTACCGCGTGCTCGACGACCCGGCCACCGACGACGCCGTGCGCTCGCTGGTGGCGCTGTCGCTGCTGGCGGAAAAAGGCATCGAACGCCTGCACGGCCGCCCGATGTCCTATGAATGGGAAAAAGGCGGCGCGCTGGCCTGCCAGCACCTCGGCCTTTCCGAGGACGAAACCGCCGACCTGCTCGACGAACTGCACGAAGCCTTCCACCACGAACGATAAGACGACCCACTCTACATGCCTAAGAACAAGCGCCCGGTAGCGCGCAAATCCGCCAACTCGCCGGAACTGAAGGACGAGCAGCAAACCACCGAACTGTGCGCGCTCGCGCTGGACCTGTCGGACGGTGAATTCAACAACGATATCGTGGCCGAGAGCACCCGCGCCGAACTGGCGCAAAAGGCGCTCGACTTCCAGCGCCTGCTGCGCAAGCTGCTCAACCAGGGCAAGGACGAGGTGCTGTACGGCGCCATCGAACTGGCGCGCGACGAGTCCGTCGATGGCTACCGCTACCTGCGCAACGCCGTCGAGGAAGGCGCCGCCAGCCTGCTGCTGCGGCGCGAGGGCGCGCCCGAAATGGAGATCGACGCCTTTGCCATTCCGGTGTTCGTGCACAGCCAGGGCGGGCTCGACCCGGCCGCCGACTTCCAGGACGGCGACGCCTACGACGCGCTGCTGGCCAGCTTCAACGACGCCGGGCTGGAAAGCCCGAAGGCCAAGGTGGTGCTGGTCAGCCACGCCTACGACCTGACCGAATTCGAACGGGTCAGCTACGGCCAGTTGCACAGCATGGTGCGCGAGGCCGCGCAGACGCTGACGGAGAAAAAAATCGCCGCCGCGCCGGCGCTCGAACGCAGCATGGCGGCCGGCTGGTCGCCGGCCGGCTTCGGCCCGGACGACAGCGCCGTCGAGCTGCGCTTCCTGCTCGGCTTCTCGCTCAAGCGCGCCGACGACGCCTTCTACAAGGTGCCGGCCGGCGAGAAGGCGGCCGACGCCCACTTCGCCAAGCGCGCCGAGCGCTACCAGAAATGGACCGGGCAATACGGGCCGCTGGTGGCGCGCTGCCTGGGACGCGGCCGTGGCGCCGATCCCGCGCTCACGCTTAACTTCCTGTACCAGGACCTGTTCTTCGGCGCCCGCGCGCAGGGCCAGTCCGAGTACGACATGCTGCGCATCCTGTCCGAGCTCAACCAGGCGCTGGGATCGCACGCGCCGGACCAGGTCAGCGCCATCATCGCGCCGACCGATGTCGATGACGAAATGCTGCTGCGCGTGCAATTGTCGGCCGGCGAAGAGGTGCTGGCGACGTGCGATAAGCCGCTCGACATCACCGCCGACCTCGAGGTGGAAGTCGACGACCTGCGCGACGCGCTGGCCAGCATCGGCATCGAAGCGGTGTCGGTGGCGCTGCGCTTCGACGGCCAGGGCCAACCGGTTGACGTGCGCCCGCTGGGATGATTGATGGGCCGCTGGCGGCGCATGGCGGTGTCGCCCCGATCATGCGCGTGACGAATTCCCCGGGAGGCACGTAGGGCGGATTAGCGCAGCGTAATCCGCCACCGCGCCGCCCGCGACGCAACATGGATACTCGTTGACAGCACCGGTTTAGGGGCAGATACTTTCCTCAAGCGGAACACAGAGTCCGCTGCCTGGTGCGGCGCCGGCTTGTGCTCCGCAGCAAAGGGAGACATGTCATGAAGCCATGGGCCATGCTCTGGTGCGCCGTCGCGCTTTGCGTCAGCGGCTGCGCCACCCAAACGCCCGCGCAGCGCGCGCCGGTATCCGAATTATTCCACGACCAGCTGTTCAAACCGCCCGCCGCGCCGATCGACACCGCCTCGATCTTCGCCGTAAGCGACCGCATGCGCTATTACCTCAAGCACAACCTCGGCCAACGGGGCAGCGTGCAGGACACGCGCCGCGCGCTGTTCGACGCCCTCTACACGCGCGACCAGCTCAAGCTTGAATACGACTCGGCCATGACGCGCAACGCCGCCCAGACCTTCGACGCGCGCGCCGGCAACTGCCTGTCCCTGGTGATCATGACGGCCGCGCTGGCGCGCGAGCTCAACTTCACCGTGCAGTTCCAGCAGATCTACATGGACGAAAGCTGGAGCCGATCGGGCAATCTGTACTTCGCCAGCAACCACGTCAACCTGGTGCTGGGCAAGAAGCGCACCTCCCTCGATGGTTTCCAGGTCAACAACTCCGCCGCGCTGACGGTGGACTTTATCCCTATCCCGCCAAAAGCCCGCGAAACCGCGCGCCTGCTGGAGGAGCCGACCATCGTCGCCATGTACTTCAACAACCGCGCTGCCGAACTGCTGTCGGCCGGCAGCGTCGACGACGCCTACTGGGCCGCGCGGCAGGCGGTTCAGGCGGACCCGACTTTCATGATCGCCTACAACACGCTGGCCGTCATCTACCAGAACCACGGCAACCCGATGCAGGCGGAGCAGACCTTGCGCCACGCGCTGCGGTACGCGCCCGACAACACGATCTACCTGTCGAACCTGGCGCAAACGCTGGAATCGCTGCAGCGACCGGCCGAGGCGGCGGCGGTGCGCGCTCGGCTGGCGCGGATCGAGCCGCATCCGCCCTTCTATTTCTTCCATCTGGGCCAGGAGGCGATGCAGCTCGGCGATTACCAGCGCGCCCGCAACCTGTTCGAGCGCGAGCTCGAGCGCGCTCCCGACTACCACGAGTTCCACTACTGGCTGGCGGTGAGCCACTACCAGCTGGGCAACCTGCGCGCGGCCGACCAGCACATGAAAAAGGCCCTGGAAAACAGCACCACGCGCGGCCACCACGACCTGTACGCAGCCAAGCTCGACCACATCCGGGCCCTCGAAGCGAAAGTGGTCAAGTGATGATATTCTGGCGGCAATGCAAAACAATGAACTACTCGACCGCATCTTCTGGCACACCTTGACCGGCGCGCACGCCCGCCACGCCAGCGGCGACGGCGGCGCGCGCCGCTACACCGCCGGTTTCTCGCCCATCCTCGCGTTCGCCGACAGCGCCGCGCCGGACTTCGACGCGCTGCTGCCCCATTGCGCGCCGGGCGAACGCTTCTACTGCGAAAACTGGACCGGCGCCGCCCCGCCCGGCTGGCGCATCGAAGCGGAAACGACGATGTTCCGCATGGTCTGGGCCGGGGCCATGCCGGCTGAAGATCCGGCGCCCGAAGCGCTGCCGCTGCAAGCCAGGCACGCGCAACAGGCGCTGGAACTGGCGAGCTTGTGCAAGCCGGGGCCGTTCGGCATCCGCACCATCGAGCTGGGCGATTACTTCGGCTATTTCGACGGCGAGCGCTTGATGGCGATGGCGGGCGAGCGCCTGCGAGCGCAGGGACTGTGCGAGATCAGCGGTGTGTGCACGCATCCGGACTATCAGGGACGCGGATTGGCGAAACAACTGATCGGCAAGCTGATCCGGCGCCACATGCTGCGCGGCGAGACTTCGTTCCTGCACGTCATGCGCGCCAACCCGGCGCATCAGGTGTATCAGCGCATGGGGTTCGAGGATTATCTGGAGACGGTCGTGCGGGTGGTGGTGCGGGAAACATGAACACCTGCCGCGAAGCCAAGGCAAGTCTGTCAGCCAAAGTTTATCACTGAGCTATCAATCAAAGGCTTGAGTTCAGTCAAAATGGAGCTTGCCAACCAGCGGACGTTTGCTATCATCAGGTGATATCGTTGAAGTATGCGATCCGATCCCGCTTTAGCTTTCAAGCATGCCGGCCGCATCATGGCCTATGACCACAAACACCGACATGTGTCGGATCATGGCGTACCCTATGAATTCGTGGATGCTCAGCAGCTGCTTCTGGATTTTTTTGCGGATCTTGACCGTTTACTGCTGGAGATAAAAACCCGATGAAACCCATTGCAATAGGCATCATGCCGCAAGAACGAATACGCGAGCGTGTTCTTGCGATCGCTCGCGGGAGCTATAAACCGAAGCCGAATGAACCTAAAGTCTGGTTCACTTCCATGAAATCATTGGCCGAGGTTCTGAGTGACGACAACCGCGCGCTGTTGCACATCATTTTACAAACGAAACCAGCATCCATATCAGCGCTGGCCGAGGTGACGGGCCGCAAAACCAGCAATCTCTCGCGCACGCTGAAGACCATGTCCAACTATGGCATCGTGGAGCTGAAGCGAGAGCGGAACCAAGTGCGGCCCGTGGCCATCGCCACCGAGTTTCGCATCGTCGCTCAGTGAGCATCGATATCGACTAGAGCAAGGGTAATCCCTGCAAGCGCACCACGCGCAGCAGGCGCTGGAACTGGCGACCTTGTGCAAGCCGGGGCCGTTCGGCATCCGCACCATCGAGCTGGGCGACTACTTCGGCTATTTCGACGGCGAGCGTTTAATGGCAATGGCCGGCGAGCGCCTGCGCGCGCCCGGGCTGTGTGAAGAAGCGATGAGGTTTACGACCCGCTCAAACTCATCCACAAAGGCTCTCGCCAAAATGGTGTCCGCGTGAATTGCACAAGGGACTCCCGCTCATCGGACGTGAGCTTCAACGCTTGCGTTGTCAGTAACTCAAATTGCGATTGCATGGGTTGGGCCTCTTAATCAAGACCTATCGTACTGCGAAGGCACGGTCCTCTGCAACCGCTGGATTGGCAAGTGCGCCATATAGCGCAGGCAGGAGATGCTTGACTGAAAACACCAGCGTACGGGCGCTTGACACCGAGTTATCAAAAGCCTATATTCACCCATATGGATGAATATAAAAACACTCAGCTCGACGAGCTGTTCGCGGCGGTATCCGACGGCACGCGGCGCGCGATCCTGGCGCGGTTGGCGCAGTGCGATGCGCGGGTGACGGAGCTGGCGGGCGAGTTTCCGATTTCACTCAACTCGACCTCCAAGCACATCCGCATCCTCGAGCGCGCGGGACTGGTCACGCGCACGGTGCGGGGCCGCGAACACACGCTATCGCTCAACGCCGCGCCGATGGCCGAGGCAGTCGAATGGATGGAGTTCTACCGCCGCTTCTGGGATAACCGCCTGGCCGCGCTGGAAGACTTCGTCGTCAAGAAACGCAGCACCGACAACCCCGGGAGCAAACAATGACACAGACCGAAAGCACCGACAGTACCGGCACCATCGTGGTCAAGCGCACCATCCCCGCCACCGTCGACGAGCTATTCGACGCCTGGCTCGATCCGGCAAGCCTTGCGCAATGGATGCATCCTGGCACGACAAACGACAGCACCGCGAGCATCGACGCCCGTGTTGGCGGCACCTTTGAAGTGATAATGCACTACCCCGGCAAGCCTTTGCGCCACTACGGCGTGTATCGCCAGATCGAGCGCAACCAAAAGCTCGTGTTCACCTGGATCTCCGACGCCACGCGCCACACCGAGACGCTGGTGACGGTGGAGTTCAACATCGCCAGCGCCGGCACCGAGATCGTGCTCACGCACCAGCGCATGCCCAACCGGGAGGCTGGCGACTCCCACGTGCAGGGCTGGACGCAGGCGTTCGATCTGTTGGAGGACCTGGTCGTTGCCCGGCCAATCACCCTCTTCACCTTCGACTGGGTTCCCCAAATGCCGCGCGGCTATGTGCGGGATTTGCGGGTGCGCTGGGCGCTGGAGGAAGCCGGGCTTCCCTACCGGGTCCAGAGTGTGCCGTTCGGCGACCGCGACGCCGAGCATTTCGCGCACCAGCCATTCGGCCAGGTGCCGTGGCTCACCGATGGCGACCAGTCGATTTTCGAAAGCGGCGCCATCCTGCTGCATCTGGGCGAGCGCAACGAGGCGCTGATGCCCGCCGATCCGCGCGGCCGCACCGAAACGCTGGAGTGGCTGTTCGCCGGCCTCAATTCGGTCGAGATGGCGAGCCTGCCATGGGGCCTGCTCCACTTCACGGACAACACCGGCGACACCCCTGGCTGGAAGTTTATGGACGACTTCCTCCATCTGCGGCTCAAGCATCTGGAGACGGTGCTGGCCGGGCGCGAATGGCTGGCCGGCCCCTTTTCCATCGCCGACATCGTCATGGCCGACGTGCTGCGCCTGGTGGATCGTTTCAACGGGTTGGCCACGTATCCCTGCTGCGGTGCCTACGTCGCGCGCGCCGTCGCCCGGCCATCGTTCGTGAAGGCCCATGCCGACCAGATGGCGCATTTCGCGGCCGCGGATTAAGCGGGCAGGCACCAATTTTTAGCGAAGGCGAAAGCGGAATCTGGTACGGCGCGGCCACGGCGATTTAGTGCCGCATCGTCGCTCAGTGGGCATCGATATCGGCTAGAGCAAGGCTCTCCAGCGCTCAAGTTTTTCCGCCAAGGTGAGCGAAGCATGCGCCGGCGATGTCGATGGCAACACCACGGTGCGATAGCCCTCCGCCGCGAACTGTGGCGCGAACTTGCCCGAGGTCTGGCCGTTGAAGCCGACCGTCTCCAGCAACGGGCACAACTCGCGCAGCCGCGCGAAATCGTTGGCCGCCGGCTTGCGGATCGCCGAGTCGAGACTGCCCTCGCGCTCGCAAGCGCCCAACACATCCCACAGCCCGAACCCGTGCGCCAGCAGACGCGGCAACCGCTCGGCATACGGCAACGCCGCCAGCGGCTCGCCCGTCAACGCCGACAGGATCGGCCACAGCAAATTGCGCGGATGCGCGTAATACTGCTGCGCGGCCAGCGAGGCGGCGCCGGGGAAACTGCCCAGCACCAGAATGCGCGTGCGGGCGTCGATCACGGGCGCCAGGCCGGTCAGCGCGGGAGATAGCAAATCAGTGTCGTCGGGCATGCAGGCATTCTACCGGAGCCGGCCAGGACGCGGCGCCGGCGCAAGCGGCCTCATCCTCAAGAAACGGGTGTAGAATTTATCGGCGGCCAGACCGCACCATAATAACGATCGCAGGAGACCATCATGTCGCAGCCGCGCACCATCGATCTGCTGCTCGCCCGGTACAGCGAGAGCCATCTGCATCCCACCAACGAAGTGATCCACTTCATCTGCGTGCCGGTCATCGTGTTCACGTTGCTGGGACTGGTGTGGTCCATCCATCCGCTGGCGGCCGTGGCGGTGACGGTGGCCTCGCTGTGCTATTACTTCACGCTGTCGAGGCCATTCGCGCTGGGCATGCTGGTGATGTCCGCCGCCATGCTTGCCGTGCTGGCCGCGTTGCCGCAACACATGGTGCTGCCGTTGTCGCTAGCGGTGTTCGTGCTGGCGTGGATCGGCCAGTTCATCGGCCATAAGATCGAAGGCAAGAAACCGTCGTTTTTCGACGACCTGCGTTTTCTGCTGATCGGGCCGCTGTTTGTGCTGGGCTTTTTGTACCGGCGCTATAGACTCGCCTACTAGTCGGGCCGCTGGTGGCGCCTGGCCGATTACGCTGCGCTAATCCGCCCTACGCGTCGTCGATCAGCACCAGCCCAAAAGGTGGCCGCTAGGCAAGTCGGTGGCAAGCCAGCTATACTTGCTCGATGTCCTCTCCATTGCTCTTCGTTATCGCCTGCCTGATCTGGGGCTCCACTTTCTTTGCCATCACCTTACAACTGGGCGACGTCGCGCCGGCCGTGTCGGTGGTCTACCGCTTCAGCCTGGCCGCCGCCGCGCTGTTCGCCTGGTGCGCCGTGCGCGGCGACAAGCTGATGCTGCCCTGGCGCGCCCAGCGCTGGTTGATGCTGCAGGGCGCGGCCACGTTCGCGCTCAGTTACATCTGCACCTATACGTCCGAGCAATACCTGGTGTCCGGCCTGGTCGCCGTGCTGTTCGCGTTGATGGTGTTCTGGAGTCCCATCCTCAACCGCATCGCCTTCGGCACGCCGGTCAGCTGGCGCACCTGGAACGCCGGCATCATCGCCATCGCCGGCGTCACCTTGTTGTTCTTCCACTCGATCCAGGGCGCCTGGCACGACATCATGACCGGCGGCGAAGGCCATTTCCTGCTCGGTCTCGGGCTGGCGCTAACGGCCACCATCGCCAGCACCGTCGGCAACCTGATTGTCGTCAAGGTGCGAGTGGAATCGTCCAACGTGCTGTTGACGATGGCCTGGGCAATGATGTGGGGCAGCTTGATCGTTGCCGCCTGGGTGCTCGTGAGCGGCCAGTCGTTCACCTTGTCGAGCGAGCCGAAGTACTGGGGCGGCCTGCTCTACCTGTCGCTGTTCGGCTCGGTGATCGCGTTCGCGGCCTACTTCACGCTGATCCACCGCATTGGCTCGGACAAGGCGGTCTACATCGGCGTCGCCACGCCGGTGATCTCGGTGCTGTTGTCGATCCAGCTCGAACACTTCCGTCCCGGACCGCTGGAATGGGCCGGCATGGTATTGTGTTTGTTCAGCGTCGCCGCGGCGCTCAAATCCGATTCCCCCGTCATCAAAGAAAGTGTTGAAGCAGCCTGATGAACAACTCCGACCTGACCATCCGACCGGCCGAACCGGCCGACGTTTCCGCCATTTTCGGCATGATCTTCGAGCTGGCGGTGTTTGAAAAACTGGAACACATGGTCGTGGCCAACGAGACCATGCTGCACGAGAGCCTGTTCGGCGACAAGCCGGGCTGCGAGGCGCTGGTCGGCGAAGCCAACGGCGAGGTGGTCGCCTTTGCGCTGTTCTTCCACAATTTCTCGACCTTCCTGTGCAAGAAGGGCTTGTATCTGGAGGACTTGTACGTCAAGCAGGCCTGCCGTGGCAGGGGCTACGGCAAGCAGATGCTGGTGGCGCTGGCGCGGCTGGCGGTCGAACGCGACTGCGGCCGTTTCGAGTGGTCGGTGCTGGACTGGAACACCAACGCCATCAAGCTCTACGAAGGCATGGGCGCCACCGTCATGCCGGAGTGGCGCATCTGCCGCGTCACCGGCGAGGCGTTGACGGAACTGTCGGCGCAAGCTTAGGCAATCACAAGCGGCAAAAAAAATCCCACGCAGCGTCGCCGCTGGTGGGAGCAACCCGTTGTTAGTGGGAGGGAGATTGAATCAACGGATTCACTATAGCCGCGCCGCCGCCCACTTGCCTCCCGCCTTACAAACCCTTACCTGCCATCAAATCTGCTTACATTTGTTTTACAAAAACCGGCAGCCTGCTATTTATTTTCCGCAAAGGAAGATGTTTTCAGCGGGAACGAACGGCCAGCCGCTCCAACAGCTCGAACACGGCCTGCGTCAGCAGCGCCAGCACGGCCGCCGGAATAGCGCCGGCCAGCAACATGTCGTTGTCGTTGAGCGCCAGGCCGATGGTGATGCGCTCGCCGTAACCGCCGGCGCCGATGAAGGCGGCGATGGTCGCCGTGCCCACGCTCATCACCGCCGCCGTTTTGACGCCGGCAAGGATCACCGGCAGCGCCAGCGGCAGCTCGACCAACGTCATGCGTTGCGACGGCCGCAAGCCCAGCGCCAGCGCCGCCAGCCGCAATCCGGGCGACACCTGTAGCAAGCCGGTGCAGGTGTTGCGCACGATCGGCAGCAACGCGTAGACCACCAGCGCCACCAGCGCCGGCACGGTGCCTATGCGCCCCAGCAAGGGGATCAGCAGCGCCAGCAACGCCAGCGAGGGCACGGTTTGCAGCACGCCCGTCAACCCCAGCACCAGTTGTCGCAAGCGCGGATACACCGCCGCCATCACACCTAGTGGAATGCCGATCACGCACGCCATCCCCACCGCAAACAGCACCAGCGTCAGGTGCTGGCGCGTGAGCGGCCACAGATTTTTGTCGAAGATCTTGGCCAGCAGGCCATCGCGCGCGGCCGGCGGCGCTTTCGTGTCCGTGGTGGCGGCGGTAGCTCCTGAGGCTTTTGCGCCTTGGGCCGCCAACCACTCGCGCGCGACATTGGCGAAGCTTTTGCCGTCGATTTCGGCGGCGGCGTTCATGGCGATCATGTCGCCTGCGCTGATGCGCCCCTCCAGCTGGCCGATCGCCTTCCACGCGGCGGGAAAGCGCCGTGCAGCATCGAGCCGGTACAGCAGCACGGCGTCGTAGCGCGGGAAGTAGGCGTGGTCGTCGTCCAGCACCCGCAGCCCGTACTGGCGGATCTTCGCATCGGTCGAGTAGATATCGATGACGTCGACCTGGCGCTGCATCAGGGCCTCGTAGGCGATGCCGTGATCGAGGCCTTGTGGCCGCTGCTTCAAGCCATAGCGGGCGGCCAGTCCCGGCCAGCCGTCGGCGCGGCCGATGAATTCATGCGACAGCCCGAAACGCAGCTTGTCGCGCGCGGCCAGGTCGCTCAGCTTATGCACGCCCTCGGCGTCGCCGCGCGTCGCCAGCGCGTAGGTGTTGTTGAAGCCCAGCGGCACCGCCACGCCCAGTCCCATCGGCGCCAGTTCGCGCCGTATCTGCTCCAGCGGCGCGGGCTTGGTGTGCTTGAGGATCTCCAGATCGATGGTGCCCAGGTACTCTGGATAAACGTCGATGCGGCCGGCCTGCAACGCCGCCAGCACGATGGCCGTGTTCCCCAATCCCTGCAGGTGGGTCACCTTCGCGTGCGGCGCGGCCGTCTGTGTCAGCACCTCGCCGAGGATATAGGATTCAGTGAAGCGCTTGGAGCCGACATGCAGTGTGTCCCCTTCCTGGGCGGCGGCGGCGGCGCCGATCAATAGTCCGAACGCCAGGAGTGCCTTGCCCAACCAGCCCCGCATCAGGTTTGCACCTTTCATCGGCTGCTGCGCGCCTGACGGCAGCAAAATGGCGGGGTGCCGCGGTTTCATTACAAACATCGTGTTCCTGGTATGGATTGGGGATGCGGTTAATGTAACCGAAAGCTTTGGTGGCTGAGCTGTTTTTTTAACCCGCACGGCCATACGGGGTCGTACCCCGTACGGGGTACGACCCCTAAGTGGTGACGCATGCGTATTGCGGAAGGCTGGCCGGGGTTTCAGGTTTGGGGCGGCCGCCATACGCCGTCGTTGACCACGCCCGCGCACGGATTCATGCCGATGGCGTAGGAAAGATCGGCCGGGCGGGCGATGCGCCACAGCGCAAAGTCGGCGCGCTTGCCCACTTCCAGCGTGCCGATATCCGCCTGCCGGCCCAGGGCGCGCGCCGCGTGCGACGTGCAGCCGGCCAGCGCCTCGATCGGCGTCAGTCGCCACAAGGTGCAGGCCATGTTCATCGCCAGCAGCAGGGACGTCATCGGCGAGGTGCCGGGATTGCAGTCCGTTGCCACCGCCATCGGCACACCGGCCGCGCGCAACGCGGCCACCGGCGGCGGCGTGGTATCGCGCAGGAAGTAATACGCGCCCGGCAGCAGCACCGCCACCGTGCCGGCAGCGGCCATGGCGGCGATGCCGTCGTCGCTCAAATGTTCAAGGTGATCGGCCGACAGGCCGCCGTAACGCGCCACCAGTTGCGCGCCGCGCTGGTCGGACAGCTGCTCGGCGTGCAGTTTGACCGGAAGGCCCTGCGCATGCGCCGTCTGGAACAGGCGCTCGGTCTGATCATGCGAAAAGCCGATCCGCTCGCAGAAGGCGTCGACCGCGTCGACCAGGCCCTCCTCGGCTAGCGGCGCGATCATGGCGCGCACCTCGTCGATGTAGTCGTCGGCGCGGCCGGCAAATTCCGGCGGCAGCGCATGCGCGCCAAGAAAGGTGGTGGCCACAGCGACCGGGAATTTGCCCGACTCGTCGCGGCCGATGCGGCGCGCCACGCGCAGCATCTTCGCCTCCGATTCCAGGGTCAGGCCGTAGCCGGATTTGATTTCGATCGTGGTCACGCCCTCGGCCAGCAGGCTGCGTACGCGCGGCAGGCTTTGCGCCAGCAATTCATCTTCCGACGCGGCGCGCGTGGCCCGCACGGTGGACATGATGCCGCCACCGGCGCGCGCGATATCCTCATAGGTGGCGCCATTCAGGCGCGCCTCGAATTCATCGCTGCGGTTGCCGGCGTGGACAATGTGCGTGTGGCAGTCGATCAGCCCTGGCGTCAGCCAGCAGCCGTTGCCATCATGCGTGGACGCCGCCCGCGCGTCGGCTGGCAGCGCTTCGCGTGATCCCAGCCATGCGATGCGGCCGTCCTTGACGGCGACGGCGGCATCGCGGATTTCTCCGTAGCCGCCGTCCATGGTGGCCAGGTGCACATTGGTAAAC
>Ga0308163_10002527_pt1 | contig 16631 bp, 15 predicted proteins | sample PhyTR1_FD_201037 | JGI IMG/M metagenome (GOLD analysis project Ga0308163, IMG submission 201037) | Phyllosphere microbial communities from UC Gill Tract Community Farm, Albany, California, United States - DLSLT.R1 | ecosystem: Host-associated > Plants > Phyllosphere > Unclassified | place: USA...
GCACATATACACAGCGCTGGCGCCGCGCAGGCCGTAGCGGTGGGACGCCCAAGCCACGCACAGGACGAACAGATAGGGCAACCATCCGAGATGGTCGTCCGCCGAGTAGGCGCGGAAAAAGACCATCGCGATCAGTGCCAGCAACGCCGCCAGCGACAGCGCCACCGCCGGCGCGGCGCGCCAGCTCCAGGGTTTCGATCGATGCATCCACCAAATGATGATGGACGGCGTCACCAGCAGCACGCCGGCGGTGTCGCCGACCCACCAGGTCAGCAGCACGGTGGCGTAGGCGTCGGCGCTGGCGAGGCCGGACAGCAGAAGGGTGGTGGCGCCGATGCCGGAGCTCACCAGGCACATGACCATGGCGACCAGTGCGAACTTGTAGACGTTCTGCAGCTGGCCTATCGGCTGGGTGGCATCGGCATAGCGGCGTATCAGCCAGGCGCCCGCGAGCGCCTCGAGGGTGTTGCCGGCGCCGATGGCGGCCGAGGCCAGCGCCACGGTGCCGTTCAAGGCCAGGCCGTTGGCGTGGAAGGTGGCGAGGTTGGCGGCCAAGGCTCCCAGCATGATAGCCGGCCAGGCGCGGTATCCGAAAAACAGGATCGCGGCAAAGGCGATGCCGGACGGTGGCCAGACGGGGGTGGCGTTGGTATTGGCGAATGCCAGCAGCAGGCTGGCGCGCGCCACCAGCGCGTAGCAAAGCGCCAGCAACGCCAGTCCTAGCAGCCGTTTTGGGGCGTTGGGCGCGCCGGCTTCCCCGGTCCAGTGGGAGAACAGGGAGCGCTCGGATGCGGCCGGGGATTCGCTATCGTGACCTACGCGCATGGCGGCATGTTTCGAATTATCTGAGTGGCACGCAGCCACTATATCGTATTTGGTGCCGGGTTTGCGCGTGGTTGCTGCATTTCGCGTAACGGGGCGGCATTTGGCGCCGTTGGCGCGCGGTTCGTCGCGTCGGCCGCCAACGCCGATCGCGGCTGGCTACAGTGGAGTCCTGATTGATCCACCGACCGCAATGCTTAAAGGAGCCCGATATGACCCGCCACACCGCGACCGCCTTGATTGCCTTACTCTTCGCCGCAGTCGGCGCCAGCGCCAGCGCGGCCGACCTTACCATCACCGTCGAAGGCGTAGCCAGTGCCGATGGCCGGTTGATGGTCGCCTTGTACAACTCCGCCGATACTTTTCGGCGCAAGCCATACGCGGCCCGCACGGCTCCCGCATCGCCAGGCGCTGTCACGCTGGAGGTCAAGGACCTGCCGGCCGGCGACTACGCGCTTGCGGTCTATCACGACGCCAACGGCAATGGGAAACTGGATATGAACGCGGTCGGCATGCTGGTCGAGGACTACGCGTTCAGCAACAACGCCATGGGTAATCACAGTGCGCCTTCCTACGAGGCCGCGCGCTTCCAGGTGCCGGCTGGCGGCGCCGCCGTTAGCGTCAACCTGCGTTGAAAGGGATACCGATGAACCAACGCCGTCAATTCCTTTCGCGGGGCTTCGCCCTTGCCGCCGTGGGTATGTGCGCCGGACCGGCGCGCGCCGACAGCGAGACATTCCGCCTTTTTCATCAGCGGCTGGAGCGGGATCCGCGCCTGTCGTTTTATGCCGATGCCGCCGGTGACCTGGATGGCGAGGCGCTGGTGTGGGGCAGCCTGCCGCGAGACCTGAACGGTGCGTTCTTCCGCAACGGGCCGGGCCGCTTCGAGCTGGGCGGCGAGCGCTATCACCACTGGTTCGACGGCGACGGTTTTGCCCAGCGCTGGCGGATCGGTGGCGGCAAGGTTGTTCACCGTGGCCGTTTCGTGTTGACGAAAAAACTCGAGGAGGAAGGCAAGGCCGGGCGCTTCCTGTATCCTGCATTCGGCACCCAGATTAACCGCCGGGCGATGAAAAACAATGACACCGTCAACGTCGCCAATACCAATCTGCTGCCGTTCAACGGTTCGGTGTACGCGCTGTGGGAGGGTGGGTCGGCGATCGAACTCGATCCGGAGACATTGGCCACGCGCGGGGTCAAGGCGTGGCGCGCCGATCTGAAGGCGATGCCTTTCTCCGCCCATCCGAAAATCGATCCGGATGGCGGGCTTTGGAACTTCGGCAATGCGCCGGGCGGGGACCGGCTGGTCATCTATCGCCTGAACGCCGCAGGGGAGGTGACGCGCACCGCCATCGTGCCGGTGCCGCAATTGAACATGGTGCACGACTTCGTCGTCAGCGGCCGCCATTTGATCTTCCTTGTGCCGCCTTACACCATGCTTGGCGACCCCGGTCTCAGTCTGGCGGAGCGCTTGCGCTGGGACGGCGGCGCGCGGCCGCTGCGCGCGGTCGTCATCGACAAGAACACGCTGGAACTGCGTCAGGTGTTCGAGATGCCGGCGCGTTCCATCTTCCACCTCGGGAACGCATTCGAGGACGGCGCCTGCACGCGGCTGGACGCGGTGCTGCACGAAGGCGATATCCTTCCCGATCCGGCCTTGCCGATGCGCGGAGAAATGCGCCAATACCACGAGGGACGCAGCGCCACGGTGCAGATCACCCTGGACTATGCCAGCGGGCAGGCGCGCGAGGCGCGCTTGTTCGGCGTGAGCGAATTTCCGCGCGTGGCGCCGCAGGCGGTGTCCACGCGTCATCGCAAGCTGGCGGTGATTGGCGCCGACGGCGTTGGCAAGGATCTGATCCTGAACACCGTCAATCTGATCGACACCGACACCGGCAAGGCCGATAGCTATGCCTTCGGCGCCGGCTGGCATGTCGAGGAGCATGTCCTGGTGCCCCGGCGCGGGGCGCATTCGGAGACGGACGGTTATCTGGTCGGCGTGGCGCAAGACACGCGACGCGGTCAGACGGTGCTGACGGTGTTCGATGCGCACAACATCAAGGCCGGTCCGAGGGCGCTGGCGCGATTGTCTTATCGCGCGCCGGTTTGCTTTCATGGTAACTTTCTGCCGACATGAATACTTCACACGACACCATCCCGGGCGGCAAGCCGCCACCGATCGCCCATCCGCTCGAAGTGATGCCATTTTTCCGGCGCTGGCCGCATTCGGTGCCCCGCAACGTTATCTATACAGTCATCTTCAGCTGCGCGGTGGCACTGGTGCTGACGGTGATCGACATGGCCGGGGGCGCGAGCGTCCAGAGGCTGCGCAGCGATTTTCCCACGACGCTGCTGATTTCCAATGTGATCGGTGGGCTGGTGTACGGCGGGATGCTCGCGCTGAACCGCTCGCTGGATGGGTGGGTGGCGCGCTTGCGTGGTGCGCGGCGCATGCTTTTCTACGTCGCGCTGGTGTCGGTCAGCGTGCCGGTCGGCATAGGCCTGGGCAATGTGCTGATGAGCAGGACCAATCCTCTGCTGGTGCTGGCGCAGCGCGGCGTGTGGATATATTCGCTGGCGACGGGGGTCATGGTCGCCGGTTTCATGTACCTTGTCCATCGCAGCGGGGAGCGGCGGATGCAGGCGGCGATGGCGACGGCGCGCAACAACGAGTTGATCGCCTCCAGCCAGCGGCTGCTGGCCGAGGCGCGCCTGCGCGCCTTGCAGGCGCAGATCGAGCCGCACTTCCTGTACAACACGCTGGCCAATGTGGTTGGCCTGATCGGCACGCAGCCCGCCCGCGCGCAGCACATGCTGGAGCGCTTTATCGATTATCTGCGCGCCAGCCTGGCGGCCAGCCGCGGCGACCAGGCAACCCTGGCCAGCGAAGCGGCCCTGCTGGCGGCTTATCTGGATGTGCTGGCGGTGCGCATGGGCGAGCGGCTGCGCTACCGCATCGACCTGCCGGAAGATCTGCGCGGCTTCGCGATCGCGCCGATGCTGCTGCAGCCGGTGGTCGAGAACGCGATCACCCACGGGCTGGAACCCAAGGTGGAGGGCGGCGCGATCGTCATCGGCGCGCGGGTGCTCGCCGATCGCGTGTGCGTGGAGATCAGCGACACCGGCGTCGGCCTGGCCGATGCGGCGACAGGGTCGAAGAAGCCCGGCGGCGGCGTTGGCCTGAGCAATCTGCGTGAGCGCCTGGCCAGTTTGTACGGCGGCGCGGCTCGGGTAGAATTACTGGAAAATCAACCTTGCGGCATGACGGTGCGCCTGATGCTGCCTTTGAATGCGAGTCCGACATCGATACCTTCCAAGCCCTGATAGCAGACGACGAGGCGCACCTGCGCGATTATCTGGAGGGACAACTCAACACGGTTTGGCCCGAACTGCGGGTGGTCGCCAAGGCGGCCAACGGACTTGATGCGCTGCGCCTGGTCGACGAACTGGCGCCCGACGTGGTGTTCCTGGACATCCGCATGCCGGGCATGACGGGGCTCGACGTGGCGGCGCGGCTGGTGGAAGGGCGCAAGCCGCCGCACATCGTGTTCGTCACCGCGTTCGACCAATACGCGGTGGACGCTTTCGAGCATTCGGCGGTGGATTACTTGCTGAAGCCGGCCAGCCTGGATCGCTTGACGAAGACAGTGGGCAAGCTGAAGGCGGCGTTGCAGTCCGGGCGAGAGGCGCCGGCCACCGGCGGTGTGACGGAGGCCGCTTTGCAGGCTTTGCTGGCCCGGTTGGGCGGCGCGGCGCAGGTGGCCGCTCCCGTTGCGGCAGCCGAGCCGCTGCAGTGGATCCGCGCTTCGCAGGGCGAGCAAACGCGCTTGATATCGATCGACGAAGTGATTTATTTTCAGAGCAATGACAAGTACACCAGCGTGATGCTGGCCGATGGCGAGAGCCTGATACGCACGCCGATCAGCAAATTGCGCGAGCAGCTCGACGAGCGCCAGTTCTGGCAGATACACCGCAGCGTGATCGTCGCGGCGCGGCACGTGGCGGGTACGCGGCAGGATTTCCGCGGGCGGTTGATGGTGCAGCTGAAGGGACGCAGCGAACAGCTGGTGGTCAGCCGCAATTACGTCGATTTGTTTAAACAGATGTAGGCGCCAGTTAACCCGCACGGCCATGCGGGGTCGGACCCGCCGGGTCCGACCCCTAAGCGGCGCAGTCGGCGTACCGGTGAAGGCACGCCGGGTTGAAGCGGCGCACCGGCATCGATTACTTTGCTATGACCGGCTTTACCTTCGCTGCCGCTTCCTTGGCGCGCGCGCGTGCGGTTTCCACGTCGTCCGCTGTCGCCAGCGCCACGCCCATGCGGCGGCGGCCGAACGACTCGGGCTTGCCGAACAGGCGGATGTCCGATCCCGGCACGCGCAGCGCTTCGGCCACGCCTTCGAACGCGATGCCGGCCGCGTCGTGCTGGCCGTAGATGACGGCCGAGGCGCCCGGCGCCTTGAGCGCGACATTGACCGGCAGGCCCAGGATCGCCTTGGCGTGCAGCTCGAATTCGCTTTGCACCTGCGTCGCCATGGTGACCATGCCGGTGTCGTGCGGACGCGGGCTCACTTCCGAGAACCAGACCATGTCGTCCTTGACGAACAGCTCCACGCCAAACAGGCCAAGCCCGCCCAGGTCGCCCGTCACCTTGCCGGCGATGTCGCGCGCGCGTTCCAGCGCCACCGGGTCCATGCGGCACGGCTGCCACGATTCGACGTAATCGCCCTGCACCTGCACGTGGCCGATCGGGTCGCAGAACTGCGTTTCGACCTGGCCGTCGGCGCCGATCGAGCGCACCGTCAGCAGCGTGATTTCGTAGTCGAAGTCGATGAAGCCTTCGACGATGACGCGGCCGGAGTCGACCCGGCTGCCGGCGGCGGCGTAGTCCCACGCGGCCTTGACTTCGGCGGCGCTATCGATCTTCGACTGGCCTTTGCCGGACGACGACATGACAGGCTTGATCACGCACGGGAAGCCGATGGCGGCGGTGGCCGCCTCCAGTTCCGCCAGGCTGCTGGCGAAGCGGTACGGCGACGTCGCCAGGCCGAGCGTTTCGGCGGCCAGGCAGCGGATGCCTTCGCGGTTCATCGTCAGCTGCGCCGCGCGCGCGGTCGGGATGCAGGTGATCTTGCCGGCCTGCTCCAGCGCGGCCAGCGTGTCGGTGGCGATGGCTTCGATCTCCGGCACGATCAGGTCCGGCTTTTCCTGCTCGATCAACGCGGCCAGCGCGGCGCCATCGGTCATGTTGATGACGTGGGCGCGGTGCGCGACCTGGTGGCCGGGCGCGTTCGGATAACGGTCGACGGCGATCACTTCCACGCCCAGGCGCTGCAGCGCGATGATGACTTCCTTGCCGAGTTCGCCCGAGCCGAGCAGCATGACTTTGGTGGCGGTGGGGGACAGCGGCGTGCCGAGGATGCGTGGAGTGTTCATGGTTGATTCAAAAAGAAGAAAAATAAAGACGTCAGAAAGAGTAGACCAGGGTGACGGAGGTTTGCGTGTCGGTGTTCTTTTTATCGTCCGGCACGTTGGTGTCGCTGCGGACGCTGAACGCGGCCTTCAACTGCATCGTGTTGTTGATCTTTGTGCGCAGCGAGGTTTCCGCCTCCGAGTGGGTGTTCGAGGTGCCGCGTTCGACCATCAGCGTTTGCTGGAACAGGGCGTTTTCGCTCAGGCGCCATCTGAAATTGCCCGCGCCACGGATCGTCATGCCGTTTTCCGTCTCGCCGGTGTCGCGCGCGCCGCGGAAGTAACCCGGACCGATTTCCACGTCCAGGGTCTTGGTCTCGGACTGGTAGATTTGGGTGCCGTAACCGACGCCGATCGTCGAGTAGCGGATGTAGGCGCCGAACCTGTCGTCGACGTGCGTGGCCAGCGCGAACAGCCGATCGCGGTCCTGCATCAACTTGTACGCCGCCTTGGCCGACAGCGAGTAACGCTGGGCCGAGCGCTCGCGCACTTTTTCACCGTCTTCAGTGGTGATCTGCTCGTCCTTGAAGTAGCCGGTCGCGATGTACTCGTTGCTCCAGTCGGGAAGTTCCTGCTTGGAATCTATCTTGCCGGTAACGGAGGTGCCGACGGTGTTGCCGGAGGTGGAAATGGCGCCCAGTTCGGCGGAGGTGCTCCAGCCGTAGGGAGGGTCCAGGTCAACGGCGGCTGCGTGGCCGCAGGTGAGTGCTAGCGCGAGCGCGGATAAGGGTACGAACAGCAATGGTTTCATAGGCATGGAAGGGCGAGGCCAGGCGAGCCCGGCGGTGCGTCGTCGTGTACGGAAGAAGGCGCTATTGTACCCGACGCCGATTACGTGTGGTTCCGTACAGAACGGGAAGGTTCAACGGAGGATCATTGCTCCATTCGCTGAACGAGGTAACCATCATGAAAACATCGCTGAAATTGACAAAAATGCTGCTGTGCGCCGGCTTGTTCGCCGCCACCGCATCCGCCACCTCGTTCGCCAGCGCCGGCATTAACCGCTGTGTCGATCCGCAAGGCGGCGTGCTGCTGACCGATGCCGATTGCCCGCAGGGTAGCCGGGTCGCCAACGACGACGCCGGCGTCAGCGACACGGGCGCCGAAGGCATCATCATCAACAGCGGTGTCGAGCGCGTCGTCCCCGGCATCCAGCCCAGCGGCAATCTGCCGCGCAGCCGCTGGGCCGATCTGCCACGCCCGATGATGCGCAAGACCGGCGGCACCGATGCCATGACCTTGCAAACCGCCCGCAGCACGCTGCAGATGCAGGACGAGATGCGCCGCCAGGGTCGCATGGCGTCACGCTGACCGAAGCTCGGGCGGCGTGTCAGCTGGCGGCAGCCTGCTCGCCGGCGTAGCCGATCAAGCCATCCGCCAGCGCCGCAAACGCCGTGGCGCAGGCGGGATTCGCGCGCAGATTTTCGTGCATCGCCAGCCAGGTATCGAGCGGTATGCTCAACAGATCGGGCATCACCCGCACCAGTGATGGATCGCGCCGCGCCAGCCCAACCTGGCATATGCCGATGCCGAGCCCCGCCCGTATCGCCGCCAGATGCACCATATCGCTGTCGCTGCGCAGCGTGTAGGCGCTAGCGTCCAGTGCGGCCAGCTTGGGCCGAAGCTTGCGTGTGAAGGCGTTGTCCGTGGCGACGCCGATCAATGAATGTCCATCCATTTCCTTCCAGTCGCGCGGCGTGCCATGACGTTCGAGATAATCGCGTCTTGCGTGGAAACCTAGCTCGATGTCGCCGATTCGCCGGGCAATCAGTATGTCCTGCTGCGGACGCTGCATGCGCACGGCGATGTCGGCGTCGCCTTTCAATAAATCCTCGATGCGGTTGGAAATCGACAGTTCGATTCCGATCCCCGGGTGGCTGGCCCTCAAGCGCGCCAGTATCGGCGGCAGCACCTCCACGCCTATCACCTCGCTGGCCGTGACGCGCACAGTGCCGCGGACTTCGCCGCCGCCACGCCCGAGCGCGGAGGCTGCACGCAGCAGCGAGGTGGACGCCGAGGCCAGCGCCTCCGCATGCGTGCGCAGCGCGCGGGCGTCGTCGGTCGCGATCAGGCCGGCCTGCGAGCGGGTAAACAGCGCAAGTCCGAGGGCCTGCTCGAGCGTCTCGATATGTCTGCCCACGGTGGGCTGGGTCAGACCCAGCTCGCGCGCGGCGGCGGACAACGACCCTTCGCGCATCACGGCAAGGAAGGAGCGGTATAAATCCCAATTCGGTTCGCTGGTGGTCATACGAAATTGTATAGCGGCTATTCGCCTTTCGGTAATTTTCTTTTAGCGCGGCGCGGCCCACACTGGCTTCATCGATATTGACTGGAGAACGGAATGGAACAGACTAAAACCGCGTTGATACTGGGCGCCACGGGCGGCATTGGCGGCGAAGTCGCCCGGTTGCTGGTGGCGCAAGGCTGGAAGGTCAGGGCGCTGCACCGCGCGCCGGAGCGCGTGGCGGCCAGCGGCGATGGCATCGATTGGCTGTCCGGCGACGCCATGGAACGGGACGATGTCATTAGCGCGGCGCACGGCGCGGACCTGATCGTCCACGCGGTCAATCCACCCGGCTACCGCAACTGGGGCACGCTGGTGCTGCCGATGATCGACAACACCATCGCCGCCGCCCGTGCATCCGGGGCGCGCATCCTGCTGCCCGGGACCATTTACAACTACGGCCCGGACGCTTTCCCCGATGTGCGGGAAGACTCGCCGCAGCATCCCGTCACGCGCAAAGGCGCGATCCGTGTCGCGCTGGAGGCGCGCCTGCGGGAAGCGTCCGCCGATGGCGTACGCACATTGATCGTGCGCGCCGGCGACTTCTTCGGCCCGAAAGCGGGAAACAGCTGGCTGGCGCAGGGCTTGATCAAGCCGGGCAAACCGGTGACGGCGATCAGCAATCCGTCCAGCCCCGGCGTCGGGCATCAATGGGCGTATCTGCCCGACGTCGCCGAGACGATGGTGCGGCTGGTGGAGAAGGGCGAAGCGTTGCCCGCCTTTGCGACCTATCATATGGAAGGCCATTGGGACCCGGACGGCAGCGCGATGGTAGCGGCCATCGCACGCGCCGCCGGCAAGCCGGAACTGAAGGCCCGCGCCGTCCCTTGGTGGCTGCTAACCTTGGCATCGCCGTTCGTGCCGGTGCTGCGCGAGCTGCGGGAGATGCGCTATCTGTGGCGCCAGCCGGTGCGGATGTCGAACGCGCGGCTGCGCGCGGTGCTGGGCGGCGAGCCGCATACGCCACTCGATACGGCAATGCGGGCCACGCTGACCGGATTGGGTTGCCTCGAAAATGGGGAAGACGGAGGCGCGGCGCCGGAACCGCGTCAGGCCGCCTCGCGCCGGTCGGACGCCATGACGTAGCGGTTTTTGCCGGCATGTTTGGCCGCGTACAGCGCCCGGTCGGCATGGTGGTAGCTGACCGACAGGTCGGCCTGCTTGTCGAATTCGGCGATGCCGATGCTGATCGTCCGCGCCGGCACGCAGGCCGCCCGCACTTCGTCCAGCAGCCGCCCGGCGAACACGCACGCTTCGGCGGCCTCGCCACGGAAGACCACGCCGAACTCCTCGCCGCCGAGCCGTCCGCACAGGTGCTCGGCCGACAGCCGGCCGATGACAGCGGAGGTGCGCTTCAGTACTTCGTCGCCGGCGTCGTGGCCGAGCGTGTCGTTAATCTTCTTGAAGTCGTCGATGTCGATCATCAGGAAGTGCAGCGGACCGTCCGTTTGCTGCGCCGCGCGGGCGTCGAGGGTGAACTTGCGGCGATTGCTCAGGCCGGTGATGCTGTCCTTGAAGGCGAGTATCGTCAATTCCTTTCGGGCGCGGAAGTTGCCGACACGTAAGGTCAGGAAAAAGACGTTGAGATAGACACCAATGCACAGGCTGCCGCCGACTGCGACCAGCGCCAGGTTGAAATCGAGCTGGCCGGGCTGCCCCGGGAAGTGGCCGACGCCGAGCACGAGCCAGATAACGACAATCGTGGCGACGTAGTTGATCAGCCCGCTAAACACGGGCGCCGAGGCCAGCGCCATGGCGATACCGATCGGCAGCACCCAGAACACCGGCTGCTCGGTCTGGTCCACGAACAGCCGGAACGCGACGGCGGTGGTCACGGCGCCCATCACGCCGCTGACGATCAATTGGCGCAGCGAACGTGCGCGCAGGGTCATGAACAGGCTGGCCAGCATGCCTGGCGCGCCCAGTAGCACTTTCAGGTGGCCGTCGCCGTTAGCGCCAAACAGCAAGGCGATCGAGCACAGCCAGGCGATCAGTCCGAAGGCCTGGGTCAGGATGACGACCGGACGGCCCTCGACGAAAAATTGTCGTTGCTGTTCCGGGTCGCCGATGAAATAGGTAAAGGCAAAAAGTTTTCGCATCACATACACATTAATTTCCCGAGAGTATAAATCTTGTGACCGGGAAAAAATAGTGATTCCCGTGTAAATGTCAGCAAAATCACGGGAGTTGCCAAACCTTATCAACAGTTACTAAAAAGCAATTTGCGATGAAACGCCTCATGGCGCCACGGAATAGGTCTTCTTGAGGCATCGCAAGACGAAGGTCGAGCGGCTGTGGCGCAGCCCCGGCAGCTTGTACAGCTTGCGGCGCAAAAACTCTTCGTAGCCGGCCGTTCCTGCCACCGCCACCTTGATCAGGTAGTCGTACTCGCCCGTCAGCAAATATGCCTCCATCACCTCCGGCAACTCAGCCAGCGCCTGGCCGAACTTGTCGAAGATGTCGTCGTCGTGGCGGTCCAGCGTGACCTCGATGATGACGGTGTCGGGGTAGCCCAGCGCGGTCTGGCTCAGCAGCGCTGTGTAGCCCTCGATCATGCCGCTTTCCTCCAGCGCACGCACGCGGTTCCAGCACGGTGTGGTCGACAGGCCAACCTTTTCCGCAAGTTTAGTATTGCTCAGGCGGCCATCCTGGCGCAGTTCGCGCAAGATGCGGCGGTCGAGCTCGTCGATTTCCATATTTTACTCCCGGGAAGATGAATATCCCGCATATTGTAAATTAAGCGGGAAGATCTTCTGCAAATTGCGTCAATCAGCGGTAATTCAGGGAGCCTATTTCGAGCCGCCAGGGATATTCTGGTGGCATGACTACCACACACAAAAACTACCGCTTTTGCATCGAGCCGGATGCCCCGATCGCCACCCTGGAGGCCGCGCTTGCCATCGTGCGCCGGCTCGGCATCGAGCTGCGCGGATTGCGCACGACGGCCTGCGCGCACGGGCTGGAGGTGTACCTGCGACTGGCCGCGCCGGAGGAGGACCCGCTGGTGCTATGCCGCATGCGCCTGCACAACGTCATCGGCGTCCAGGCCGTCCGCGAGCTGGCGCCGTCCGCGATTACGTCAAGCTGTACTTGATCAGGAATATTACGGCGATGATCCACACCACCGGCTTGACCTGGCGCGCCTGGCCGGTCAGCAGCTTGAGGCCGGCATAGGTGATGAAGCCGAAGGCGATGCCGTGGGCGATCGAGTAGGTGAACGGGATCACCAGCGCGGTGATTGCGGCCGGCACGCTTTCGGTGGTGTCGCTCCAGTCGACGTCGACCAGGTCGCGCAGCATCAGGCAGGCGACGAACAGCAGCGCCGGCGCGGTGGCGTAGGCCGGCACCACGCCGGCGATCGGCGCGAAGAACAGCGCGGCGAGGAACAGCAGCGCGACCACCAGCGCCGTGAGGCCGGTGCGGCCGCCGGCCTGTACGCCGGCCGCGCTTTCCAGGTAGGCGGTGGTGCTGGAGGTGCCCAGCACGGAGCCGGCCACGATGGCGCAACTGTCGGCCAGCAGCGCCTTGTTGAGGCGTTCCATCTTGCCGTTGACCAGCAGGCCGGCGCGGCTGGCCACGCCCATCAGGGTGCCGGTGGCGTCGAACAGCTCGACCAGGAAGAACACCAGCACCACGTTGAACAGTCCCATGGAAATCGCGCCGGCCAGGTCGAAGTGGAACAGCGTCGGCGCGATCGACGGCGGCAGCGACGTGAAACCCTTGAAGGTATTGCCGCCAAAGAAAAAGCTCAGCACGGTGACGGCGACGATGCCGATCAGCAGCGCGCCCGGCATCCGCAGCCGGTCCAGCGTGACGATCAGCAGGAAGCCGAAGATGGCCATCAGCGTATGCGGGTTGTGCATGTCGCCGACGGTCACCAGCGTCTCCGGATTGGCCACCACCAGGCCGGCGCTTTTCATCGCGATCAGCGCCAGGAACAAGCCCAGGCCGACGGTGATGGCCACCCGCAGCGACTGCGGAATGCCGTTGACGATATGCTCGCGCACCTTGAACACGCTGACGATGATGAACAGGCAGCCGGAGATGAACACCGCGCCGAGCGCGGTCTGCCACGGCACGCCCATGCCGAGCACCACGGCGTAGGCGAAGTAGGCGTTCAGGCCCATGCCCGGCGCCATGCCGATCGGATAATTGGCGTACAGGCCCATGATCAGGGTGCCCAGCGCGGCGGCCAGGCAGGTGGCGACGAACACCGCGTCCTTGGGCAGCCCGGCGTCGCCGAGGATGGCGGGGTTGACGAAGATGATGTAGGCCATCGTCAGGAAGGTGGTCACGCCGGCGACCACCTCGGTGCGGATGTTGGTGCCGTGTTCGGCGAGCTTGAAGAATTGGTTGAGTGACATGGCGAATGGGGGCTGGAGTGTTGCTGTCTTAGTACTATAGCGCGCAGAGGGCGAAGAATAGCACGGACCCGGCGGCGCGCCGGCGCATTGGGCCGGTCTGGCGCGCCGCGGCCCGGCCAACCGGCCAAGCCGTTGGCCTGCCATGGGTTGATGTCGCACCCGTATCGGGATTGCGCCTATGCCGGCTGGTCGGGGTGCGCGATCGCGTAGCCGTCGCGGCCATTGTGCTTGGCCGCGTACAGCGCGCTGTCGGCGCGCGCCACCAGTTCGGCGGCCGACTCGCCTTCGCCTTGGTGCAGCGCCAGGCCGATGCTGGTGGTGACCGCGATGTGCGTGTCCGCCACGGCGAACGGCTGGCGGATCGCCTCGACGATCTTGAGCGCCATCCGCGCCGCCTCGTCGATGTGCGCCACCTGTTCGAAGATGATGATGAATTCGTCGCCGGCGACGCGGGCCACGGTATCCGCGGCGCGCACGTTGGCCGTCAGGCGCGCGGCGAACTCCTTCAGCACATCGTCGCCGGCGCCGTGGCCGCGGGTGTCGTTGATGGCTTTGAAATGGTCGATGTCCAGGTAGGCCAGCGCCAGCGGCATGCGGTTGCGCCTGGCGCGCACGATCGCCAGCTGCAGGATCTCTTCGAACATGCGGCGGTTGGCAATGCCGGTCAGCGTGTCGATGCGTGCCAGCTGCGTCAGGCGCTGCTCGATTTCCTTCATGCGGGTGGTGTCGTGGGTCAGCGAGTAGATGCCGACGACGGCGCCGTCGGCGCCCAGCTCCGGCACGAACGTGGTCTCGAGCGCGTGTTCGCCGCCGTCGATCCTGGCGCTGTGCTCGTAGGTGGCGTTGTGGCCGGCGTCGGCGCGCTCCAGGTGCGGTTGCGCCAGCGCGTACTGGGTCTTGCCGACCGCTTCGACCAGATGGCGGCCGATCATCTTGACCGGATCGATGCCGAACCAGTGCAGGAAGGTGGCGTTGAGGAACTGGAAGGTGCGCGCCTGGTCCAGGTAGGAGATCAGTACCGGCAGGTTGTCGGCCAGCGTGCGCAGGCGCTTTTCGCTGGCGGCGATCTTGCGCTCGTAGGCAACCCGCTCGGTGACGTCGTGCAGGAAGGCGGTGGCGTGGTAGGCGCCGTCGTGGCGCAGCGCGCCGAGCGACAGTTCGACCGGCACTTCGCTGCCGTCCTTGTGCAGCGCCGCCACCCGTACCCGCGAGTTGATCAGTTGCCCCGCGTGGCCGTCGGCGAAGCTGCGCATGCCGGCGCCGTGTTTGCCGCGCAGCGCCGGCGGGACGATCAGCTCGGCGATGTCGCGGCCGATCGCCTCCTCGCGCGTCCAGCCGAAACTGCGTTCGGCGGCGGCGTTCCACTTGGTGATGATGCCGGTGGCCTCGCAGCTGACGAAGGCGTCCGGGGCGCGTTCAAGGATGCTGCTGATGAGTGACTCGCTGTCGCGTATCGCCGCTTGCGCGGCCTCGCGTTCGGCCATCAGTTCGTGGAAGGCCACGCTGAGCGCGCCGATCTCGTCGGCGCGCCCGCGCTGCAGCACGCCGATGTCGGCTCGGCCGCTGCGGATGTCGTCGATATGCCCGCGCAGGCGGCCCAACGGCCGCAGCATCCATTGCACCGCGATCCACGCCATCAGCCCGGCCAGCGCGGCAAAGGCGGCCGCGCCCAGCATGGCCTTGTGGCGCATGGCGATCATCGGCGCGAAGGCTTCCTCGACCGGAAAGCGGGCGCCGATGATCCAGTCGGTGGTCCGCAGCCGCTTGAAGGAGTAAATGCCGGGCCCGCCCTTGCGGCCGGCCGTTTCGGTCCAGCCCTCGAAACCCGTCAGCGCCAGCGCGGTGGCCTTGCTGTGGCCCGGGCGCTGGTCGACCCGGGTGAGCAGCAAGGCGGCGTCGGGGTGGTGCAGCAGCACGCCATCGGCGGTCATCATATAGGTATAGCCGGTCTTGCCCGGCTTCTGCGCGGCCACTTGCTCGGTGAACGAAGGGCTGCCAAGGTCGATGCTGCCGCACAGCAGCATCAGCGCGCGGCCGCCGGCGTCCAGCAGCGGATGGGCGATCATGATCGCCGGACGGCCCGTCAGGATGCTCTTGAAAGGTGGCGAGACGACCGGCTTGCCGGCGGCCAGCGCGCGCTCGAACCATGCGTGCGCGGCTTCGCCAGGGTCCAGCGCCGAGACGCCACCATCGGCGCCGGTGTTGAGCAGCACCCCGCGGCGGCTGTAGATGTGCAGGTTGAGGAAGCGGCCGCGCGCCACAGGATGGCGGTCGATGAACGCCCGCATGGCCGCCGGCGTGGCGCTGTCACCCTCGGTCAGCGTGTCGGCCAGACTGGCGAGCAGCACCTTCCTGGCGGTGAATTGGGCGTCGACCTGGGCGGCGGCCGACGACAGCAAGGCGTACTGCTGGTCGCCGATGACGCTTTTCATGTCGCGCTCGGCGAGCACCAGCGCGACCCAGGCGACGGTCATCGTGGCGGCCAGAACCAGCATCACGACCACCCCGGTCATGCGGAATTTGAGACTGCGCGGAAGTCGTGCAAAAACGGCCATGTCGCTCCTATATGCGTTGAGGCAAGTATTGCATACCCCGACAAGCAAGGCCAGCGGGCACAATCGCCGCTGCTAGGCCCGTGAGGGCGCCGGAGCGGGTCGTGGGCAAGCCGTTTGCAAGCCGCCGCCGGACCCGTATCTGTTTTCCCGGGGCCTACCGGTGGTCGATACGGTGGCCGGGTTGCACAGTGGGATCGAAGTGCTGTTGTCGGCGGAAAGCTGACAGGCGAAACAGCGATTGCGGCGTAGCAGGCGTGCGACACCGGCGACAGGCTTTCAGTAGCATGGTTCGGGTAGATGCTGAACATGTTCTGAAGAAAGGAGTCCATCATGCCCCGAGGAGCAAGCCCCAAGCGCGAGCACGAGTACAAGGAACTGGAACATCAATTCGAACAGGAAGGACGCTACCCCGGCCGCGAAGAAGAGGTGGCGGCGCGGATCGTCAACCAGCAGCGTGCCGAAACCGGCGAATCCGGCGGAACCGGCGAAAGCAGGCAGCAACCGGGCCGCACCGGTACCGGCCACCGCCGGCGCAACACCACACGCCGCAACAAGGCGTCCTGACGGTTGGATCTTCCGTTGTCATATGTTTACCCAAAACCCGGAAAACAATGTAAAATGACAACCAGTGTTATAGCTATTGAAATATAAAAACCAAGCCTCTGGTAGGGCGGATGTTTTGAAAGGGTCGAATCCTGATGGGTTCGGCCCTTTTTGTTTGGCGCGCGGTCCGCTAGAATGCCGCCTCCAAAATCCGCTCTAGGGAAATATGAATTTGTTGCAACGAAGCGTGGCCGCAATGGCCATCGCTTGCGGCCTGCTGGCCACGCCGGGCTTGGCTTCCATCGCGTTGGCCAGCGCGGCCCACGCCGCCCAGCCACACGCCCTGCAAACCCGCTGCCCGGTCCACTACGTCGATGGTCGCCTGCCGCGGATCGGTAACCCCAGGATGGGCGTCGCCACCACCGAGCTGTGCTACGACGTGTTTGGCGTCATGCATTCGGCCATCACGCGCACGCCGCTGTGGTCGGCGGAGCACCTGACCGCCGACAATATCGACGCCGCCAAACAGTTGTCGCGCGAGGACAGCTTCCACGCCGAGCAACGCTTGCCGCCCGGCGCGCGCGCCGAACT
>Ga0308163_10002534_pt1 | contig 16616 bp, 11 predicted proteins | sample PhyTR1_FD_201037 | JGI IMG/M metagenome (GOLD analysis project Ga0308163, IMG submission 201037) | Phyllosphere microbial communities from UC Gill Tract Community Farm, Albany, California, United States - DLSLT.R1 | ecosystem: Host-associated > Plants > Phyllosphere > Unclassified | place: USA...
AGCCCGAGACATAGCGCTTGTCGAACAGGTTGGTGACAGTGAGTGCAGCGCCCCAATCGTCCTTCTTGTAGCGAATGGCGGCATCAAACAGCACGGCATCGGGCACTTTTGCGGTATTGGCGTTGTCGGCCCAGCTTTCGCCCTGGTAGCGGATGCCGCTGCCCAGGCTGACGCCGTCGAGCTTTCCGGCAAGGACGTTGGTAGGAACGGCATAATCCAGCCAGGCCGAGGCCAGCATTTTCGGCACGAGATAGGGTGAATTGCCGATCAGCGAGCGGTCGGCATGTTCGAGGATATCAAGATCCTGGTAGGTGAAGGAGGCAAGCGCCTTCCAATCGGCATTCAGGTCCACCTTGCCTTCCAGCTCGAACCCGCGTGAGCGCACTTCGCCGATCTGGCTGGAGAGGAAGGTCAGCGGATCGGTCACCGTCCAGTTGCGCTTGTTGATCTGGAAAACCGAGGCGGTGATCATGCCGGGAAAGGCGGTCGGCTCATATTTGACGCCTGCCTCGTATTGCTCGCCTTCCTCCGGCTTCAGCGGGTCGCCCTGGGTGGCGCCGATCTGCGGGTTGAAGAAGCTGGCGATGCTGGCATAGGGCGTCAGGCCGTTGTCGAATTGATAGGCGAGGCCTGCCCGGCCGCTGGCCGCGTTGTCGCTGCCGTCATAGTCGGCATTGGTGGCGGTGCGGTCGTTTGACGTCGTATAGACATAGTCGTAGCGGCCGTTCAGCGTTGCAATGAAGCCGCCGCCGAAATGGATCTGGTCCTGCACATAGGCGCCGATCTGCTGTTGGCGCAGAACCTGATTGAGATAGACGGAATTGGCCGGCTGGACCGTGCCATAGACCGGATCGGTGACGCTGATCGGCGTATCAGTCGTGCTCGCCTGCACCTGGTCGAGCTGGTAAAATTTATAGTCGAAGCCCAGGGTCAGATCGTGTTTCAGCGCTCCGGTCTCGACCTCGCCATTCACATGGTTGTCGATGGCAAAGGAATCGACCTCGGTATGGTGATTGAAGCCGAGGCGGGTGAGATAGGCCGGGCTGCTCGCCGGTTCGTTCAGATAATTGCTGCCGGTGGCCGGATCGTAATAGCCGTAGGTATAGGGCGTATTTTCCGTCTTGTTGAGATGGGCGTAGCGGGCTGTCTGCGAAAAGGTCCAGCCATTGTCCATCTCGTGACTGAAGTCGGTGCCAACCATGGTCTGGCGGGAATAACTGTAATCGCTGTCCGGCTCGCCATAATAGGCATCGCGCGAGATGCGCCCGAACGAAGCCTTTTCCACCGTGCCGACATAGGGAAGGAAGCCGTTGGTGCCCGAGGTCTGGTCGAGATAGGAGTAATAGGCGTAGACATTCAGCTTCGTGCCGTCATCCGGAGCCCAAGTCAGCTGCGGCATGATCACGCCGCGAAAATCATGGGCATAGTCTTCGGCCTTGTCGCCGCCGGCGATCTTGCCGGTCACGCGGTAGCTGAGGTCGCTGTCCTTGAACGTGTCGCCGGCATCGAAGGTCAGGAAGGCATTGCCATTGCTGTTGATGCCGGTTTCCGTGGTCAGGAATTTGTCGCCGGTCGGGCGCTTGCCGACCATGTTGACGATGCCGCCGGGATTGGCGCCGCCATAGAGGACCGAGGCCGGGCCTTTCAACACTTCCACCCGCTCCAGCACGACAGGGTCCACCAGAAAGCCGCCGAAGCCGTAGCTCCAGAGGTTGAGGCCATCGAGAAAGCTGCCGGCCTGGGTGGCATCGAAACCGCGCACATAGATCCAGTTCGTGTCGCCGTCGGCGCCAAATGGCTGAGTATAGACGCCCGCCGTGTAGCGGAGCGCCTCATCCACCTTGTTGGTCACGCCGCGATCGGTCATTTCCTGTGTGCCGACCACCGAGACCGATTGCGGCACTTCGGAAATCGGCGTGTCGGATTTCGAGCCGGTCGCGGTGCGGGTGGCGACATAGCCGTCAACCGGCCCGGTTGCCGTATCGCTCTTGCCCTTGACCGTGATGGTGGAGAGCTGCGTTTCGGTGTCCTCGGCATGCAGAGGGTGGGGCAGGGCGAAGCTGAGGCCGAGCGCCAGAAGGGCGGTGCCTGCCAGTAGCAGATGTCTGCGACGGCGGTTACCGGCGTGGCCGAAGCGGCCCTGTTCTGCCCGTTGCGATATTGTGCAAGCCTGGTTGCTCATCGTCCCCATGCGCCTTCATCCCCTGTCGTCAATCACCAGCAATGCCCTGCCGAAGCGGGGCTTGAGAATTGATGACTAAATAATTCATGTTTTAACTTGGCGCTTGTCTCGAGCCGGGATGGCTTGAACGGATTTGGGCAAACCTCGTCCACCTGCACAGAATTTTAACGGGTTTGCCTGGTGCGCGATGTTGCGTCACCGCAGCCGGGTCCGGCGCCATTCCGATGGCGAAAGCCCGGTGACGCGGCGAAAGCTGCGGGCGAAATGGGCGGCATCGGCAAAGCCGGTCTCGGCGGCAATCGCCGTCAGCGGCACAGTGGGGTCCGACAGGCGCTGCTTGACCCTGTCGATCCGCCGCTTCATCTGCCATTGCTGCGGCGAGACGCCGGTCGAGGCCTTGAAGGCGTGGCTGAAATAGCTGGGGGAGAGGCCGGTCAGCCCCGCGATTTCCTCCAATCGGATATTGCGCAGGCAATTGGCCTCGATGAAATCGCAGACACGGCGCAATTGCCAGGCGGCCAGCTTGCTGCGCTTGCGCACCGGTTTGGCGCTGAGATCCAGCACGTCGATCAGAAGTGCCGAGGCAAGGCCATCGCCATAGAGATCGTGTAGCGGTTCCGGACTGGCGATATCGGCGGCAATCAGGTCTGCCAGCGCCAGGATGCGCGTATCGTTCAGCAGGTAGCGCGGTTCATCGAGCCTTGCCCGGTCGGCATCCTCGCCCAGGCGGCGCAGCAGGCTGTCGGCATCGAAATGCAGGTCGAGATGCCGGAGACTTTTGACGCCCCGGATCGCGCTCGACATTTCCAGCCCCGCCGGAATGAAATGGGCGGCGCGGGCGATGGCGCCGGAAATGCGCCGTCCGCCGGTTTCCGTCAGGTGCAGATTGGCTCCGTCTTCGCCCTCGGCGTCGAGCAGGATGAACAGGCGTGGATCGCGGCTGAGATAATGGCCGCCGGCGTCTGTCTCGCAATCGACCGTCCAGAGATCGGCGACCATGCCGTTCCAATAGCGCCGATGCAGGCCGGAGGCGACGGACAGGCCGTCGATCTTGCTGGTCATGCGGGGCAGGTAGGACATCTGGTGTTCCGGGCGCGTCTGCGCAAGGCATGGCGGATGGGCTCTATTACGAAGAGAAAACGCAGTGCTCTCCGGAAAAGGCCAGCAAAAACAAACAGCCCCGACAGCCGCACGGCGCGCTTGCAACCTTGTGGTGCCAGGGGTGAAAACAGGCTTGCGCTGCATCAAGTCTGCGTATAGTTGAATTTTATTATCATGTTTTTTCGCTCGGGTTCAAGCCGGGCGTCACTGCTTATTTAGGGATATTCGATGGTGAGCGACAACAGGATAAACTCCGTTGAAGGCGACGCCCAGGCGATTTTCGAGACCCGGGCTCTGGGCTTTGCGGTCGAAGAGCGGGCGCTGCTGCAGGATGTGTCGATCTCGTTTCGCAAAGGCGAGATATCCGGTCTCGTCGGCCATAACGGCTCCGGTAAATCGACGCTTCTGAAGCTGCTGGCTCGCCAGCAGAGGGCAACAGCGGGCAAGATCCTGTTTGCCGATACCGATGTCGCGGCCCTTGGCGCGCGCGATTTTGCCCGCAAGGTTGCCTATCTGCCTCAGGACGTGACGGCGGCGCATGGCATGACGGTGCGCGAACTGGTCGCCTGTGGCCGCTATCCCTGGCATGGTGCGCTCGGCCGGTTTACCGAGGCCGACCGCGACAAGGTCGAGGAGGCCTTGGCGCTCACTCACATCCAGCCGATGGCAAAACGCATGGTCGACACGCTGTCGGGCGGCGAGCGGCAAAGGGCCTGGATTGCCATGCTGGTGGCGCAGGACAGCGATTGCCTGCTGCTCGACGAGCCAACCTCTGCGCTCGACATTGCCCATCAGATAGAAGTTCTGGCGCTGGTGCGGCGGTTGTCGCGCGAAAAGGGCCTCAGCGTCATCATCGTCCTGCATGATATCAACATGGCCAGCCGCTTCTGCGACCGGTTGTTTGCGCTGAAGGGCGGGCACTTGATCGCCGAGGGCAGTCCGTCGACCCTGATGACCCGGGAGACGCTCAACGACATCTACGGCGTCGACATGGACGTGACCCGTCACCCGGCCCTGGAGATCCCGCTCGCCTATGTCTGCTGATCGCTTTTTGATGCTCAACCGCCGCCAGATGCTGGCTGGCGGCATGAGCCTGCTTGCCGCTACGCCCGGATTTGTGGCCGAGGGATTTGCCGCCGATGCGGCACCCTCGCGGGTCGTCTGCCTGGACTATGGGCTTGCTTCGACCTTGCTGGCCTTCGGCGTCAAGCCGTTGGCGGTGGCCGCACTTGCCGATTGGGACAAGTGGGTCGAAGAGCCCCGCATGCCGCCAGGCGTGATCGATCTCGGTTCCTCTTGGGAGGTCAATTTCGAGCTGCTGATCGCGCTGAAGCCTGATCTGATTCTGTCGACTGCCTATAATGACCCGCTAAACCCGAGATTGGCCGAGGTGGCGCCGCTTTACCGCGCCAATGTCTATGTGCCGGGCGCGACCAATATCCTCGACGCCTCCTATGGCGCGACGCGGGACCTCGGCAAGGCGATGCGGATGGAGGACAAGGCCGAGGCCTTCCTCGCCGAGGCAGATCAGTTCTTCGATGCCTGCCGCGATCGGCTGGCCCGGCATAATGTGCCGCCGCTGGCGCTGGTCAATTTCATGGATCCCAGACATGTGCGGGTCTATACCGCGCCGGGCCTCTATCACGATGTCCTGCAGCGGCTCGGCCTTGCCAATGCCTGGAAGAAACCAGGCGATTACTGGGGCTTCGAGCTGATCGGCATCGAGAGCCTGGCCAGCGTGACCGATCCGCGTGCGCGGTTGATCGCCTTCGAGCCGGTGCCATCAGATGTCATGCCGGCGCTTGCCACGAGCCCGCTCTGGCAGGCCCTGCCGATGGCAAAGTCCGATCGTTTCACCGTTTTGCCGTCGACCCTGATGTTCGGAATGGTGGTGGAGGCCATGCGCTTTGCCCGCCTGTTGACCGATTACCTGGATGCGCATCCATGAGCCTTACGTCCCATGCCGGTCCTTCTCTCGTCACCGTCCTTCTGGTAGGCCTTGGTGTTCTGCTTGCCTGGCACGGCATCGCGCCGATTTTGGCGCGGCCGGAACTGCAAGGCTATGACGCCGACTATGTCGTGCTCTATAACGCCACGCTGCCGCGCCTGGCCATGGCGCTGATCTGCGGCGGCGCGTTGGCGCTGTCGGGCGCTCTCTTCCAGCAGGTGCTGCGCAATCCCTTGGCTTCGCCAACCACGCTTGGTGTTTCCGCCGGCGCCAATCTGGCCATCGTGCTGGCCCTGCTGTTGTCGCCCGGCCTGATCGGCTGGGGCCGTGATCTGGTGGCGCTGGTCGGCAGTACGCTTGCCGCTTGCCTTGTGTTGCTGATGGGCTTGCGCCGCGGCTTTTCGCCGTTTTCGCTGGTCATGGCCGGCCTCGTCGTCAGCCTCTGGTGCGGGGCGCTGTCGAGCGTGCTGGTGCTGCTCAACGAGCGCTATCTGGTCAGTCTGTTCATCTGGGGGGCGGGATCGCTCTCCCAGCAAAGCTGGACACCGACGCTGAGCCTGCTGCCCAAGGTCGGTCTTGCCGCCGTCGCCTCGGCGCTGCTGCTGCGGCCGCTGGCGCTGATCGAGCTCGGGGAGGCGGGGGCAACCGCGCTTGGCGTCAAGACCAGCCATTTGCGGGCCATGGCGATTGCGCTTGCCGTACTGCTGGCGGCCTTCGTCACCAGCGCTGTCGGTGTGATCGGCTTCATCGGCCTGGTTGCGCCGACGCTGGCGCGGCTGACCGGCGCGCGGCGCTCCGGTGCACTGCTGTTCTGGTCGACGCTGATCGGTGCCGGCCTGCTGTTTTTTGCCGATAGCGCCCTGCTGCTGCTGGCCGACAAGGTCAATGACATGCTGCCAACAGGCGCGGTCACGGCGCTGTTCGGCTCCCCGCTGCTTCTGGTACTGCTGCCGCTGCTCAAGACCCGCCACCGGGTGATGGTCGAGCGGGCCTTGAGGCCGCGTCAGATCGGCTCTCCCGGCCGGGTATTGTTGCTTGGGTTTATCGGCGCTATGGCGGTCGTGGCCCTGGCGCTGTTGTTTGGACGTAGCGTCACCGGCGGCTGGGCCTTCCTGTCCCCGTCGCTCTACGGCGATATCCTGCCACTGCGCTTTCCACGGGTGCTGGCCGCTTTTGCCTCGGGCTCCATGCTTGCCGCGGCGGGTCTGATCCTGCAGCGGCTGACCGGCAATGAAATGGCCAGCCCTGAAGTGCTCGGCATCAGCGCCGGCGCTACCCTGGGCGTGACGATAGCGGTCTTTGTCGTCGCCGATCCCAATCTTGGGGAGCAACTCGGCTTTGCCGCGACCGGCTCGCTTGCCGTGCTGGCCATCATTTTCCTGTTTGCTGCCCGCTCAGGCCTTGCGCCTGAACGGGTTCTGCTGGCGGGCATTGCGCTCAGTGCCATGGTCGATGCCGTCGTCGGCGTGCTCGCGGCAAGCGGCGATCCGCGTGCCTCCTTCCTGATGCGCTGGATGAGCGGGTCCACCTATAACGTGACGATGACGGGTGCCGTGTCCGTTGCCGTGATTGCCGTCATCCTGCTGTTTGCCGCCGGCCTGCTGCGCCGCTGGCTCGACCTTCTGCCACTCGGCCCCTCAGCCGCAGGGGCGCTAGGCGTACCGCTCGCATCAGCGCGGCTGTTGCTATTGCTGCTGGCCGGCGCCTTGAGCGGTGCCGCGACGCTGACCGTCGGCCCATTGAGCTTTGTCGGTCTGATGGCGCCGCATCTTGCGCGCGAGGTCGGCCTGACGCGGGCCGGACCGCAGACGATCGGTGCGGTGCTGATCGGCGGCATGCTGATGACCATGGCCGACTTCCTCGGACGCACCATCGTCCACCCCTATGAAATCGCCGCCGGTCTGGTCTCGGCCCTGATCGGCGCACCCGTCCTGATCCTGTTGATGCGGCGGCGGGCTTAGCGTTTCAGGTTGCTGTTTTAGCGCCGCCCTCTCATCTGCCCGCCGGCATCTCTCCTCTTTGGGCGAGAAGGGCGAGAGCGTCCTGGGCCTAATCTTCCTTGCAGATTGACGTGACTTTGATTTTCTTTTGCTGGCAAGCTGCTGGCGACAGGATCAGGGAGGAAGAGCGATGCATGAAGGATCATGCCTGTGCGGTGCGGTTCGTTTTCGGGTAAACGGCGATCTGCCACCGCCGGATGCCTGCCACTGTACGAAGTGCCGCAAGCATTCGGGCCATTATTTCGTCTCGACCGAGATTACCAGGGACAGAATCGAGATTGACGGTGGCGATAAGATCACCTGGTATCACTCCTCGGAGAAAGCGAGACGCGGCTTTTGCAGCGTCTGCGGCGCTTCGCTGTTTTTCGATCCGCCGCACAAGGACTGGATCGCCGTGGCCATGGGGGCCTTCGAGGGGCCAACCGGGACTGAACTCGGCCTGCATATCTTCGTCGCCGACAAGGGCGATTATTACGAGATTACCGACGGACTGCCGCAGAACCAGCAGTAAGTGCAAGCCGGCCGTTCGACCTTATGCAAACGAAAAAGTCGGCGGTCTCTTTCGAAACCGCCGGCTTTTCCAATCATACAATCAGGCGCTCAGCGCTGCCCTTACCAGGTATATTTCAGCGTTCCCAGCACCGTACGGCGGTCGCCGTAGTAGGATGAGCCGTAATAGGTGGTCGTGACATATTTCTTGTCGAACAGGTTCTTGGCATTTACCGCGAAGGTGACGTTGTCGGTGACCTTGTAGCTCGCCATGGCGTCGAACACGATATAGGAGGGGACCCGGACGGTGTTGGCGTCGTCGCCATAGGTCGAGCCGACATAGCGTGCACCGCTGCCCAGTGTCAGGTCTCCGCGCCAGCCATCGCCTGGAATGGTATAGTCGAGCCAAGCGGAGGCGACGTTCTGCGGCGTGCGTGACGGACGGTTGCCGGTATCGCTGGCCGTGCTGTCCTGCTTGATCGCGGCATCCCAATAGGAATAGGCGAGGGTCATGTTCCAGCGGTCGTTCAGCGCAACCTTGCTTTCCAGTTCGACGCCGCGCACCTGGACCTTACCGATCTGGCGCTGAACGATCGGCGTCACATTGGTCGGAACATTGGTCTGGGTAAGGTCGAACAGAGCGAGCGTGAACAGGGCGTCGAAACTGTCAGGCTTGTACTTCAGGCCGATTTCATACTGTTCGCCTTCCTGCGGCTTCAGCGTGCCCGCCAGGGTATACCCATTGGCGGTCGGAGTAATCGTCGGCTGGAACGAGGTCGAGTAATTGGCATAGGCAGCCAGCTCCGGCGTGATCTTGTAGCTCAGCCCGACGCGCTTGGTGAAGGCATTCGAGGTGTTGTCGTCTCTGGTTGCGGAGTTGAAGTAGTCGGCCGTCGTATTGACGTGGTCGTAGCGTCCGCCGAATGTCAGGATCCAGCGATCGTCCAGCGTCAACTGTTCCTGGGCGTAGACGCCGAGCGCCTTCTGCTTCACCCGCCAATCGATATAGGGGGACATGCTGACGCAGGCGCGGCCGCAATAGACCGGATTGCTGATGCTGATGCCAGGAGCGCTGCCCGCCAACATGTTTTCATAGGTATTGTCGAAGGAGTAGTCGACGCCCAGCAGCGACTTGCTGTCGAGACGTGCGGTGCTGGTGTCGTATTCCAGCTGGTTGTCGATGGCAAAGCGGTCGGACTTGCCATCGACCGAGAACGCCGAACGGCTGGCTGTCGGATCGGTCGAGGCACCGTAGACGGTCTCGTAATCCAGATCGACATGGGAATAGCGGGCATTCTGGCGGAAGGTCAGGCCATCGGTGATTTCGTGGCGAAACTGGTAGCCGATATCCTTCTGGATCGTGTCGAACTTGTTGAAGTCAGGCTCGCCGTAGAACTTGGTGCTGTCGATCTTGATTCCGGCGGGGAAATCGACGGCGGGCGTGGTGTTGCGCTTGTTGTAATCGGTCAGGAAGGTCAGCGAGGTGCTGTCATCCGGGCTGATGGTCAGCGCCGGGGCAATATAGAAGCGATCGTCATTGGAATGATCGCTGCCGAGGTCGGCATTCTGCCATTTGGCGGTGAGGCGATAGGTGAAGACACCGTCCTTGTCGATCGGGCCGCCGAAATCCGTACCGGTCTCGATGTGATCCTCGCCAAACGTTGTATAGACCTCGGCGTGAAATTGATCGGTCGGACGCTTGGTGACGGCGTTGATCATGCCGCCCGGGCCATTGAGGCCGAACAGGGTCGAGGTGGAGCCCTTCAACACTTCTACGCGCTCAAGGCCATAAGGCTCGGTGCGGGCGGCGGTGTACCAGCCGGGAATGCGGGCGCTGAGATCATCGCGGTAAAAGCCGAGCGTCGTCGTGTCGAAGCCGCGGATGCGATAGTAATCGTAGCGATCGTCCGAGCCCCATTCGTCGGAGACGACGCCTGACGTATAGGCGACGGCGGCCTGAAGATCGGTCACGCCACGGGTTTCCATCTCTTTCATAGTAATGACGGAAACAGCCTGGGGAATGTCGATCAAAGGCGTGTCGGTCTTGCTGCCGACGGTTGTATCTTCTGCAACGATATTGGCGTCGGGGCCGGTCGCGGTGCCTTTGCCTTTGACGGTGATGGTCGAGAGGTTGGTTTCGCCGTCCTGGGCGAAAGCGGGTGCTGTCGCCAGCAGCGCCATTGCGGCAATGCCGCCAAGCAGTGTCTGCGCATGGCGCGACAGTCTGTGGCTGGCAGGCTGCATACGCCCAGCGGGCGCCTTCGTCGATCTTGTCATTCTCCGCCTCTCCTTACATGCAATAGGTGCGCCCCGAAGCAGGTCCTTCGCGACACAGGCGGACAATATGAACTATACAAATAGAGTCAACTTTAAAATTGACACAATTCCCAGAAATTCAAACTTTGCGTGCAGCTAAAAAAGATGAAGCTTTCGATTGTGCCGGGTTGCGTTCAGCACACCGCAGCAGTCGCTGCAAAATCATGCATTCAACAGAATGGACTTTGATTTTTGGATTGAAATGGTAGCGGGGGGCGGACTTGAACCGCCGACCTTGGGGTTATGAATCCCACGCTCTAACCACCTGAGCTACCCCGCCACACATCGGTGAACCGGCTTGTGAAACAAAGCCGTCCGAAGCGATGGGCGGCTTATAAGTCGAGCGTCATTGCAAAGTCAAGCCGGCAAAATGTAAAAAAGGATGCGCTTGAGCCGTCCCCGGACGAAATCGGTATTTTTATCTTCTGAAACAGAGGTTTAAGCGGCAACGGCACCATTGAGAAGTGCCTTCAGATGCGCCTCGGCCTCGGCCTGGCGTTCCGAGCGCTCGATGAAGCCGCCGCCATAGACGCGGGCATCTGCACCTTCGGCCGAATAGAGCACGCAGGCCTGCCCCGGGGCGACGCCGGCCTCGCCCATTTCCAGGTCGACATAGATGCCATCAGCGTCGGCATGCAGTGTCGCAGGGGTTGGCGGACGGGTGGAGCGCACCTTGGCGAAACAGGAAAAACCGTCTTTTGCTTCTTCAACGATGGTCCGGTCGCCGAGCCAGTTGATGTCACGCAGGTAGACACGGCGGGTTTCCAGTGCCTCACGTGGCCCGACGATCACCCGGCGTGAGCGGGCATCGAGATAGACGACATAGAGCGGTTCGCCGGTGGCGACGCCCAAGCCCTTACGCTGGCCGATGGTATAGTGCAGGATGCCCTCGTGATGGCCAAGCACCCGGCCGTCGAGGTGGACGATATCGCCGCCAAGCGCGGCATTCGGCTTCAGCTTGTTGATGATATCGGCATACTTGCCCTGCGGCACAAAACAGATGTCCTGGCTGTCGGCCTTCTGGGCAACGACAAGGCCCATGTCTTCGGCCAACTTTCGGGTCTCGGCCTTGGAGAGGCCGCCGAGCGGAAAGCGCAGATAGTCGATCTGCTCCTGGGTGGTGGCGAACAGGAAATAGCTCTGGTCGCGCTCGCTGTCGATCGGCCTGAACAGGGCGCGGTGGCCGGGATCGTTGGCCAAGGGCAGGGCGCGCGAGCGGATGTAATGGCCGGTCGCCAGCGCATCGGCGCCGAGTTCCCGTGCGGTTGCCAGGAGATCGGCGAATTTGACCGTTTGATTGCAGGCCACGCAGGGGATCGGCGTTTCGCCAGCGATATAGCTGTCCATGAACGGATTGATCACGGTATCGCGAAAGCGCTGCTCGTAATCCAGCACGTAATGGGGAATGCCGAGCGTTTCGCAGACGCGGCGTGCATCGTCGATGTCCTGGCCGGCGCAGCAGGAACCGGCCCGGTGCACGGCGGCGCCATGGTCGTAAAGCTGCAACGTGATGCCGAGAACGTCATAGCCTTCGCGCTTCAACATGCCGGCCACGACCGAACTATCGACGCCGCCAGACATGGCAACGACGACACGGGTCTTTTCCGGCTTCTTGTCAAAATCCAGCGTGTTCAAAGGCGTCATTTCTTCATTGGCTGCGGGATGTCAGTGGTCTCGTCCGTCTCTGCCGGGCAATGCGGCCTTGCAGCGGTCATTTTCGGCTGCGGTCTAATGGGCAGGATATAGAAAGGATTGGGCTTCTGTGCAAGGTGGCATCCGTATTGCCAGCCATGCACGTCCCGGGCAGCGGTTCGGATGGCCAGGACGCGGAAGGAATACCGAACTGCTGATACGTGCTCGGCAGTCTATCTGGTTCTGCTTTTCCCTGACAAACTCCTGGCAACGGCGCAGCACCATCCTGGCCGGGGGGGATGCCGTCGTTCGGTTGTGGCAAACCGCCTTACAAAGCGTTCAACTCCGCGCGGTGGCGCTGCATGGCAAGAAAGCGGGCGTAGTCGCGGTCATAGCGGCCCTTCATCTCAAGGTTTGCCGTCACCGGTCGGCCCTGTTCGGCCATGGCGCGGCCGGCCTCCACAAGGCCCGGATAAAGGCCGGCGGCGCTGGCGGCATTGATGGCGGTGCCGACCAGGACGGCGTCGGTTTCGTCGCTGGCCGAGAACTCGCAGCCCGTCGCGTCGGCATAAAGCTCCACCAGCAGCGGGTTCTTCACATGGCCGCCGGTCAGGTGCAGGCGGATGGGGTGGACGCCCTTGTCGGCCAGGGTCTCGACGATCTGGCGCAGGCCGAGCACGATGGCGACGCAGGCGCGCCAGTAGAGCCGGCAAAGCCCATCGAAAGACCGATCCAGCGTCAGGCCGGAGATGGTGCCGGTCAGGGTCGGATCGGCAAAGGGCGAGCGGTTGCCGTGGAAATCCGGCAGAACGTTGATTTTCTCGCCAAATGCAGGGCCTTCCATAGCGCGCAGTTCCTGGATGCGGGCGATGACGCGGCGGTGGGTGTCGACGCTGGGGTCGCCGCCTTCGACATGGCTTCGCAAAATATGATTGAGCAGGTCGCCTGTGGCCGATTGCCCGGCCTCTACCAGCCAGAGATCGGGAAATACGGCCTCGTAATACGGCCCCCACAGGCTATAGCCAAAGAAGGGCTGCGGTTTCAGCGCGATGAGGCAGCTGGAGGTGCCGCCGATCAGCGCGACATGGTTGACCTCGGATGCTGCAAGATCGGTGGAGCCGAGCACGCCAAGCGCACCCGCATAGGCATCGACCATGCCTGACGCCACGGGAATGCCGGCATCGAGGCCCAGGGCTTCTGCGGCTTCCAGGCTCAGCATACCAACCGGCTTGCCGACCGCAACGGCGTCCTCCGGCAGGCCGGCGCGGGCCACAAGGTCCTCAAGGCCGATCTGGTCCAGAAAATCCTGCTGCCAGCCGGGTTTGGCATGGCCGAAGAAGGTCCATTTCGAGGTCAGCGTGCTGATCGAGCGGGCGGTGCTGCCGGTGGCTTTCCAGGTGAGGAAATCGGCCAGGTCGAAGGCATGGCCAAGGCGCGCCCAAAGCTCAGGCCGTTGGCGCTTGAGCCACATCAGCTTGGGGATTTCCGCCTCCGGCGACAGCGCGCCGCCATTATGGGCGAGCACGGGGTGGTCGATCCGGCCGCACTCCTCCGCTTCTGCGGTGGCGCGGTGGTCGAGCCAGGCGATGGTGTCGAAGGGCGCGTCGGGATTGAGGCAAAGCGGCTGACTTTGGCGGTCGAGCAGGACCAGCGAGCAGGTTGCGTCGAAGCCGAGTCCGGCGATGGCGGCGGCAGGCACGCCTGAGGCGGCAAGAGCAGACCTGACGGCAATGCAGCAGGCCGCCCAGATATCCCTGGAGCTATATTCGCCGCTGTGATCGCTGGGGCGGGATAGCAGGATCGGGTGCTCGCGCCGTGCCAGCAGCCGTCCGTCCTTTGCCACGACGCCGGCGCGTGCGCTGCCGGTGCCGACATCCACGGCAATCAGATGGTCTCGCATGATGATGTTGTTTCCGCCCTAGAGTCTGCCGGGTTTCAGATTGAACCTGACAAACTCTCGATTCCCTCGTGTTCACTTGTCTTTGCGGGAAAACCGATCTCCAGTTTTCCCTGACAAACTCTTGCCTTCACAGTCCATTCCGCAGCACGGGCCGGCTCGCTCCCGTGCCGCCAATCATGTGTGAACAACCGCTTATGGAATAAATTGGACCAGATCTGCCATGACGTCAAACTTGGCGTCCGGGGCGAGCTCGTCAATGCTGCGATGGTAGATATCACCCACCGCATGGCCGCCGCCGGTAAAGGCCAGCGCCCGCATGCCGGCGGCTCGCGCAGCCTTCAGCCCGGCGGGGCTGTCTTCCACGACGACGCAGGCCGAGGGCGGCACGGTCATTTTATCTGCCGCATAGAGGAAGAGGTCAGGGGCCGGCTTGCCGTTCTTCACCATGGTGGCGCTGAAGATATGTGGGCGGAAGCGGTCGATCAGCCCGGTGACGTCGAGCGACAGGGCAATACGATCCGGCTGGCTGGAGGAGGCGACGCACCAGGCGATGCCTGATCGGCTGAGGTCATCAAGCGCATCCGTCAGTCCGGCAATCGGCTGCAAGTCGCGGCGGAAGCGGTCGAAGAGATGGGCGCGCAGGCTGGCGAGAAAGGCCTCGTCGATGGCCAGCGAGAACTCCGTCTTCGCGGTTTCCACCACGGTCGCCATGCTGCGGCCGAGGAAATGGCGATAGACGTAGTCCGCGTCGATCGCCACGCCGGCCTTTTCGAACTCGGCCACCATGACCTCGACCGAGATCGGCTCGCTATCAACAAGCACGCCGTCACAGTCGAAGATCACCAGCTTGGTGGCCGGGTCATGCATCATCTTATCCTTTTCAGCATTTCCAGCAAAAGCGTCAGCCGGTCTGGCGTCTGGAAATACGTTTCGACTTAAGCCGCGGCTAAGCTGCCATCGATGTAGCTCTGCAGGGTCTTTGCGGTGCCATGGGTGCGAAGGTGCTGGAGCGCCTTGGAGAAGCGCTGCCGGAACCTGTCGTTTTGCCCCACGGAGCCGAAGATATCGTCAAGCGCAAGGAATAGCAGCGGGTCTTGCTGCGAAGCAATGGCTGTCTTCTGCAGGCGCTCGGCACTCGCATCATTGAAGACAATAGCCTTGCCACTGTCGGAATTGCCTTCGAAATAGCGGCACCAGAGGGCAGAGACCAGCGCCAGCCCGACGACGTCAAGACCCTTGGCGAGACGATCTGTGGTCGATGGCAGGATGAATTTCGGCTGGCGGTTCGAGCCGTCCTGGGCAAGGCGTGGAATGGTGTCGCCGATCTTCGGGTTGGAGAAGCGGCTCTCGATCAGCGTCGCATAATCCTGCAAGCTGGTATTGGGAACTGGCGGCACGACGGGGATGATTTCGTCATGGGTCAGCTTGGCCAGAAATGCCCGGATCAGCGGATTTTCCATGGCTTCATGGACGAAATGAATGTCCATCAGCGCTGCCGGATATGCAATGGCCGCGTGGCCGCCATTCAGGATGCGCAGCTTCATCAGCTCATAGGGCGCAACATCTTCAACGAAGGTAACGCCGACCTCTTCAAAGGCCGGGCGGCCGAGCGGGAACTTGTCTTCCAGCACCCATTGCTTGAACTCTTCGCAGAACACCGGCCATGCATCGTCAATGCCATAAGCATCGCGGGTCATGTCGATTTCACGCGGACCGGTGGCGGGGGTGATGCGATCCACCATGGAATTGGGGAATGCGACGTGGTGGTGAATCCACTCGGCAAAATCGGGATCGGACAGTTTGGCAAGACCGATAATGGTGGCTTCCGTTACCTCGCCATTGCCGGGAATGTTGTCGCAGCACATCACGGTGAAGGGCGGGATGTTGGCGGCACGGCGGGCCTTGAGGCCTGCGATGATCAGGCCAAACACCGTCTTCGGCTGGTCGGGGTTTGCAGCATCCGCAACAATGGCCGGGTGCTTGGGATCGAAATGGCCGGTGGCGGGGTCAATGAAATAGCCGCCTTCGGTGATGGTCATGGAAACGATGCGAATGGCGGGATCGGCCAGCTTTGCGATGATGCCGTCGAAGTCAGGGGCGGCGATCATATCCACCATCGGGCCGGTGACGGTGGCGGCGCTCTTCGCCACATCCTGCTCCACCACGGTGGTCAGATAGTCCTGAGCAGCCAGCTTTTCCTTCATCTTGGCATCGGACGGCAGCACGCCTGCGCCAATGATCGCAAAATCCAGATCTTTGCCGAGATTGAACAGCTCATGCAGGTAGATGGCCTGATGGGCACGGTGGAAATTGCCGACACCGAAATGGACAATGCCTGCCGTGAGGCTGTCGCGGGTATAGGCCGGAATAGCAGCCTTGGCGCTGGCGTCCTTCAGGGTGGAGAGGGAGAGTTTTGTGGTCATCGGGTTATGTCCTGAATGAATTTCGGGAAATGGGTGAGGGGCAATGCCGGAGATGGAGCATGTGCCTTTTGGCTTCGCCCCCCTCATCCGGCTGCCGCCACCTTCTCCCCGCTGGGGAGAAGAGGCGGGTTGAAAGCCCCCATGCCTTTTTCAAGGATGCGCGTTCGTGAAGTGAGAGACAGCGTTTGCTTTCTGAGTTCCGCCCTATCGACAATGTCTCTTCTCCCCAGCGGGGAGAAGGTCCCGCCCTCTTTGTCATAAAGAAAGGGGGGATGAGGGGGTGCGAAGCCCAGCTCATCAAACATTGGCGAGAACTCATCATCTCAGCTCATCCAATTGCCGCCATCGACGTTATAGGTCTGGGCCACCACGTAATCGGCGTCGCTGGAGGCCAGAAAAATCGCCATGCCGGTCAGATCCTGCGCTGTGCCCATACGGCCAAAGGGAACGGCTTCGCCAACCAGCTTCTTCTTTTCGCCGGGGGCGCGGTTCTCATGCTTGGCAAACAGCGCATCGACGCCATCCCAATGCTCGCCATCGACCACGCCGGGGGCAATGGCGTTGACGTTGATGCCGTGCTTGATCAGGTCCAGGCCCGCCGATTGGGTCAGCGAAATGATCGCCG
>Ga0308163_10002536_pt1 | contig 16612 bp, 19 predicted proteins | sample PhyTR1_FD_201037 | JGI IMG/M metagenome (GOLD analysis project Ga0308163, IMG submission 201037) | Phyllosphere microbial communities from UC Gill Tract Community Farm, Albany, California, United States - DLSLT.R1 | ecosystem: Host-associated > Plants > Phyllosphere > Unclassified | place: USA...
GCTTGGTGGTGCCCTCGCCGCGCTTCTTGGCGCGCTGGCGCTCGGGGGTCCGCAGCACCCTGAACACCCCGGCGGCCGTCTCGAAGGTGAGGTCGACGAAGGAGTCTGTCGCGTCGTCGGCGTAGGCCGACCGGAGCCTGTCGTCGCTCGTCGAGGCCGAGGCGACCTTGCCGTAGAGGGCGAAGACCACGGCGTCGATGAGCGTCGACTTTCCCGCGCCCGTGGGGCCCTCGAGCAGGAAGATCCCCGACGCGGCGAGCGCCGAGAAGTCGACGGTGTGGCGCCCTGCGAAGGGGCCGACAGCCTGGAGGGTCATCGAGTGCAGCTGCATGTCAGGCGCTCCGCTCTGCGGCGTTCGCGGTCTCGAAGGCGAGGCGCAGCGCGGCTGTCTCACGGACGTCGGGCTGGTCGCCGGCGACGTGCTGGACGAAGTCGGCAGCCACCACGAGAGGGTCGCTCGCCGTGGTGACGGCGAGGGTGAGGGACTCTCGCAGTCCACGGTCGGGTGGGCGGTGCGTCATGACGAGGGCGTGCGGGAAGCGCTCCTTGACGCGGGCGTTCATCTCGCGCGGGCGTGCAGGGTCGGTCACCGTCACACGCACCCAGTCGTCGGCGTGCGGCTCGCCGGCTGCACCGAGGAGCTCGTCGAGAGTCCCGCTGACCTCGCTCAGCCGACGCGGGACCGGCGCAGGTACGAGCTCGGGCGTCCCGACGACACCGTCGGTCCCGAGGTCGACCAGGACTGTCGACTTGTGCTGACGCATCTCGGAGAAGGAATAGGCGAGCGGTGACCCGGAGTACCGGGCGACGGTCCCCTCGCCCGTCGAGACGCGCTGGGCTCCGTGCAGGTGCCCGAGCGCGACGTAGTCCACCCCGTCGAGGACGGCGGCCGGGACTGTGTCCACACCGCCGACGCGGATGTCGCGCTCGGACTCCGACGCCTCGCCACCCACGACGAAGGCGTGCGCGACGAGGAGGGAGCGCGGACGGGCGGACGCAGCCGCCGACCGGGCGGCGAGGTCTGCCCGGACGCGGCGCATGGCCGCGCCGGTGACAGCCTCGTGCGAGCGGGCGAGCGGGGCCTCGTCTTCCTCGCGCAGCGCAATGCGAGCGGCGTCAGGGTCAAGGTAGGGCAACGCGTAGACCAGGGCCGGGGCACCGTCGGTCGTGACAAGCTCGACGGGCCGGCCGACGTCGGCGACCTTGGCGCGCACGTGCACACCGTCGCGCCAGAGCTCGGCACCAAAACCGAGGCGCGTCGCGGAGTCGTGGTTGCCCGGGGTGACGACCACCTGGGTGATCTCGGCGAGGCGGGCGAGCGTGCTCGACAGCAGGGTCACAGCCTCGACGGGCGGGATCGCGCGGTCGTAGACGTCACCGGCGACCACGACGGCGTCGACGCCCTCGCTGCGGGTCAGCTCGACGAGGTGGTCGAGGTAGGCGGCCTGGTGCTCGAGGAGGTCTACCCCGTGCAGAGTCCTGCCGAGGTGCCAGTCAGAGGTGTGCAGGATCCGCATGCCTCGACGGTAACGGCCCCCACCGACACCGAGGACGCGCCACGGCGGTGGTCTCTGTCACGGTCAGACGGGAGCCTCGACGCAGGGTCAGGCTCCGGCGGCCAGCGAGTCGGACGACTCGGAACGGCGGACGCGGAACTGGTCGCCCATGCCCAGGACCTCGATGAGCTCGAGCAGGTTGTCCGAGGGGTCGAGGAGCTCGAGGTCGAGCGCGCTCTCGGAGCACAGCCTGTGCAGCTGCACGAGGAAGGCCAGCCCTGAGGAGTCGATGAAGGACACGGCGCCGACGTCGATGACGACGGGAGCGTTCTGCACGACGACAGTCACCATGGCCTCGCCGGCCTGGTCGCGGAGCGCCGCGTCGATCTCGCCGCGGAGCGTGACGACGGTCTTCCCGCCATCCGGGCCGCAGGTGATGCTCGACTCTGTCCGGTCGAAGGGGGTGCTGGGGTGGGTGTCGTTCATGGTCTTCCTGCCTCGTCCTGCTGTGCTGGGCGCACCGCAGCACTGAGGGTCAGCGCCGTCGGAATCCCCGAGCAAGGGTGTCACACGACGATAACGACCACCACCGACGGTCGCACGCGGATCGGTGCGCAGACAGAGAACCCTCACGTGACCTGCGCGTTCTCTCGCGACGGGCTCAGAAGTCGCAGATCGACCGGGCGGCGGGTGAAGGTTCGGTGCGGTCCCAGGCTCTTCTCAGCGAGATGATGCAGAATCGTGACATGACGTCGAAGACGACGCGGATCGCAGCCGCCAGCCTCCTTGCGCTCACCCTGCCGCTGGTGCAGGGCACAGCCGCCCACGCCGAGGTGCGCACGTCCACCATCGTCCCGGTCCGCTCGCAGACCGAGGTCGTCACCCGTGACATCACCCTCGCCGCCGTCGTGAGCCTGTCGCTGCCCGCCACCGTCCGCGCCCAGGTCGACAGCGCGATCATGTCCGCGCAGGCCGCGACCACCGCGGCGCAGTCGGCCATCACCGCGGTCGACACCGCCGACGCCTTCTCACTGTGGACGGCCCAGACCTCGCTCCACGACGCCCGCACCGCCCTCGACGCCGCGTCGGCCGAGCTGCGGCACGTGACCTCAGCGGTCGAGGGGGTCGACCCGGACGTCACCGCTGCGCTCGACGCGCTCCAGACCGACATCGACGTGCTCCGCGGCGTCGGCTCAGTCGATGTCGGCTCGGTCGACGTCGGGAACCCTGTCGCCGTCGCCTAGGCAGCACGACCGCCAGCAGATCCGCCGGCCCGCCTAATCGGCCCTCGCTTCGGGGACCGGACGTCCCGGCGTCAGTCGCGCAGCCACTCCACGTAGGCGGCGCGCATCAGCCGCGCCTCGCGCTCCTGCTCGGGGTACTCCATGTGCCCTGCGGTGAGCAGCAGCAGAGACCGGGGACCCCCGAGACCTGAGAACACCGACACCTGCCCGACGGGCGGGACCACGGGGTCTTCGCGCGCCGCCGAGACCAGCACGGGCTGGCGGATGCGCCCGGCCGCGGTCGCCGCGTCGAAGTAGGCGACGACCTCACGGACGCCCGGGTCGTCGAGCGCCGCGAGCCGCACGGACTCCCCGCTGCCGGCGCACGGCGTCTCGAGACGCACGGGGTGGTTGCCGAAGCTCGGGACGTCGAGGCAGGCCGCCGTGACCCTGGTCTCGAGGGGCAGCGCGAGCGCACCGATCCCCCCACCGAAGCTCACGCCCGTGAGGTCGACGCGCTCGGCCCCGGGCACGAGCAGGAGCGCTGCGGTGACCGCCACCCAGGCGTCCTGGACGCAGCCGCGGTGCACGTAGGTGTCGCGGTGCTCGATGCCGTGCAGCACGTGCAGGTCGCCTGTCGACGGGATTCCCTCGACGAGGCCGAGCGACGGCAGCCCGCGCAGGACCGGCGTGAGCTCGGCCGTGGCCTCGAGACCGAGGGGGTCGTGCGGGCCTTCAGCGCCGCCGTAGCCGTGCAGCCGGACGAGCACCCTGCGCACAGGGCCCTCGGCGGGCTCGCTGAGCCAGCCTCCGAGCTCGATCCCGTCGGTCGTGCGCAGCGAGACCCGAGTGACGACCCTGCCGCCCTCGCGCGAGACCACCTCAAGGCGCTCGGGCGCAGGGTCCACGGCGAGCGCCTCGTCCCGGGCGACCTGCCAGAACGCGTCGAAGTCGTCGGGTCCGCGACGGACCTCCTCGCTCAGCGGGACGACGAGGGCAGAGTCTGCGGTCAGGTCGAGAGCGGTCGTGGCGGGGGAGGTCGTGGGCACGGGTTCTCCTGCTGGACGGGGTCGGAGGGGCGATCTCCATGCTGCCACTGAGGGCGCGAGTGGCCAGCACCGCGGTCGCCTGCCGCCATCGTCAGCCGTGGTTCGTGGTCCGTGGTTCGTGGTTCGTGGTTCGTGGTTCGTGGTTCGTGGTTCGTCGAAGAGGTTCAGCCAGCGAAGAGGTTCAGCTGCGCCCACTGCAGCAGGATCACCGTCTTGCCGTCGACGATCTCGCCGGTCTCGATCATCTCGAGCGCCCGCGCGAAGGGCAGCGCGAGCACCTCGATGTCTTCACCTTCTTCGACAACTCCGCCGCCCTCCCCTGTCCGGGAATCTGCGGTGAAGGGCGCCACGTAGAAGTGCAGCCGCTCGGTGACCGACCCGGGGCTCATGTAGAGGTCGAAGACGTGCGTGAGCTCACCGACCTCGACCCCGAGCTCTTCGGCGGCCTCGCGGCGGATCGCGACGTCGGGGGCGTCGTCGTCGAGCAGCCCCGCGGCGGCCTCGACGAGCATGCCGTCAGGGTGGTCGTTGACGTAGGCGGGGTAGCGCAGCTGGCGGGTGAGCAGGACGGTCTGGGTCGCGAGGTCGTACAGCAGGATGGTCGCGCCGTTCCCGCGGTCATAGGTCTCGCGCTGCTGCGTGGTCCACGTGCCGTCGGCGCGGCGGTAGTCGAAGGTGGTGCGGCGCAGCACGTGCCAGCCGTCCGAGGTGACCTCGACGTCGCGGACCACGACGTCGGGGTTGCGGTCGAGGTCGCGGCCCACCTGGTCGAGGCCTGTGCGTCCGCGGGAGTCGGGGACGTCGACGCCGGGGCGGGGGGCAGTCTGCTCTTCCAGTGTCGTCATGGCGCTAGACTACGACAGAAACGTGCAACACTCGGAAGGATCGTGCACATGCTGGTCGCTGAACGACATGCTCTGCTGCTCGACCGCCTCGCCCGCGACGGGCGAGTCGTCGCACGCGCCCTCGCCTCCGAGCTCGGACTCTCCGAGGACACCGTCCGCCGCGACCTCCGCGAGCTGGCAGCCGCCGGACTGTGCCAGCGCGTGTACGGCGGCGCTGTCGCCTCCTCGCCGGCCGTCGCCGACTACACGACCCGGACGACGGTCTCCCCCGAGAGCAAGGATCGCGTCGGGGCCCGCGCCGCACGGTTGGTCGAACCCGGGATGACCGTGATGCTCGACGGCGGGACCACGTCGCTCGCCGTCGTCCGCGCCCTGCCCGCCGACCTGCGCTGCACGATCGTCACGCACAGCCCGACCGTGGCGGTCGCGCTGCTGCCCTACGAGGGTGTCGAGGTGCTGATCCTCGGCGGGCGGCTGTTCAGGCACTCGGCTGTGACGAGCGGTGCGGCTGCCGTCGAGGCGGCGGCGGGAGTCTCCGCCGACCTCTTCCTGCTGGGCGTCACGGGAGTGCACCACGAGGAAGGCCTCACCACTGGAGACGCCGACGAGGCAGCGATGAAGCGTGCGCTATCACGGCGCAGCGCGGAGACCGTCGCCCTCGCGAGCGAGGAGAAGATCGGGGCGGTGTCGCGGTACCGGGTGCTGCCGCTCGACGAGGTGACGGTAATCGTGGCGGACACGAGCGACAGCGCAGCGACGGCGCGGCTGCGCGAGCGCGGGGTCACGGTCCTGGACGCCTGAGGCCGCTCCAGGCAGGCAATAGTCGTCAGGCCGCCTAGCAAGCCGGTGGTTCGCAATAGATGACGTGCGCGCAGCTGCCGGTGGAGTGCGCGCGGGCCGGTGCGGATCTCTAGCCGGCCGTCGCGCTCGACGAACCAGGCAGGGTTCTTCACGGTGGCAGTCAGGGTGTCCTTCGACAGCGGACGGTCTTCAGCCGAGAAGCGCTCGATTGAGCAAGCGATGGGCGTCCGTGCGGTCGGGCGTCACTGACCAAGCACTCCCTGGCGATCGATGATCGCGTCATACACCTCAGGCTCGAGCAGACCATCGTCGAGAGCCCGAGCAACTTCCTCCCACGTCCCCTCGGTCACCGCTCCAGCGTTCCAGTCCAGAGGACCGTCGGTGAACTCCACCGACTCGTACTCCCACCGTGCGAGCTCGTCGATGAGCTCAGCCTGGGTGAGCAGGCCGGCGCTGTACCGCTGAGCGATCTCGTACGGGGTCGCGCCAGAGAAACCGGGGCGCACGTCCGGGACCTTCTCGGCCGTCTTCAGGGCGGAGCTGACCGACGGCTGCGTGATCCGCAGACCACGCGCGAGCTCAACCTGAGACCGCGACCTTGCCAGCGCGCGCATCTCCCGCAGCATGTCCAGGTTGTCGACCGCACGACGAGCCCTCAACCTGAGAGCCCTCTCGATCGACGGGGCTTCCATCACCATGGGGACCACCTCCTATATAGAACATTCTATACGGCGGTGTCTCCCGCGGCAATCCGTGAGAGCCAGCAGCCGACAGACCTCACCCACCCACACCGGCGAGACCCTGATCGCACTCGCTACAGTTGCTCGATGAGCGAAACGAGCGTCGAGAAACTCAAGGTGTTCATCAGCTGGTCGAAAGAACCATCGCGAGAGGTGGCCAAGTCCCTGCGGACAGGGATCCTTACGGTGTTCGACATGGTCCAGCCCTTCGTGTCAGACGTCGACATCGAGGCTGGAGACCGTGCGCTCAAGGCAATCGAAGTGGCCCTAAAGGACTCAGGCTTCGGGGTCATCATCGTCACGCGCGACAACATGGAAGCCCCCTGGCTCAACTTCGAGGCCGGCGCCCTGAGCAAAGCCCTCGGCGATGATCAGACACGAGTCATCCCCCTACTCGTCGGCTTCACCTCGATGACACAACTGACTGGGCCTCTGGTCCAGTTCCAGGCCCGCCACGCCACAGAAGAGAAGATTCTCGAGCTCTTCCATGTCCTCGGCGACCAGGTCGGCGTCTCACGAGAGATCGTCACCCAGCGACTGAGCGGATGGCTCCCCTCCTTCATCGAAACCGTCGAGTTGGCCGGCAAACCAGGGGCCGCAACGCCTCCCAAGCGATCATCCGAGGAACTCCTCGATGAGCTCCTCGACCTCGTACGCGGCCTGCGACGAGACATCAGCGCTTCCGAGCCTCGAGTGATCTCTACATCCCGCAAATCGAGTGAAGTGCGTCGCCGAGCGCTGGAGCGAGCGCAGCTTCGATCCCTGCTCGAGAGGGTCGGCATCGAGGAGTTGTCAGTTTCTGGAACCAATCGGCACGGCGACTGGGTCGTGGAACTTCAACGCCCCGTGTTGCCTGAGACTCTCGCAATGGCGAGAGAGGTTGCCACTGACCATGGCTTCTCCGTCCTCTTCACCAACGACGCCCTAGAGATCGTTGACTAGCGCGACTGCACAGCTCAGGCTCTCCGTCCGGGTCATGCAACCCATGGGTTGCGAGGCGTCTCGTCAGAGTCTGCGCGTTGTGGACTCCCCCTCGAAGCTCAGGGCTTGAGTGGTATGCCGCCACATCGTCGACACCAGGGCCCTTGCCGACACGCTTCTTGCTGGCAGCGGTCCGGGTCGCGGCCCGAGATGGCGCCCTCATCGATCTCTCAGTGGCCCGCCGCCTCGCGCACCTCGAAGACCCTCCACCGCCACACGGGCCGGGCACTGGCCGCCCACCCCGGGCCCTATCGCATGAACGATCACCATCGGTCGGGGAGACGAGTGGCTTGCCCTCGGAGGCTCAGCCCCAAGGTTTCCCCCAAGGCAATAGTTGCCACAGAGGAAACCGATGTGTATGGTTGCCGACATGGAAAATATCGAACGAGACACCACAGCTTCCGAGGCCCGTCGAGCGCTGGAGAGCATCGAGAGCGCACAGCTGGCTGTGCGGAACACTCCGTGGCCCGCTTGGATCTACCCGGTCAATGCCGCGCTCCTGGGAGCGCTGGCTCTGTCAGCTCTGGTCGAGCAGGATCGTCGGACCATGGTCTTCGCAGTCATGGCCCTCATCATCGGGATCAACGTCTACGCGGGGTACCGCACTGGTGTCCCCTCCGCGATGCCCACCAGTCGCGCGTTCGTGGCTCTGGTCGCCACCTCAGGCGCCTGTGCCGCTGCAGCGTTCGTCGTAGCAGAGATCACCGCTGCAGCGTGGCCCGTCGTCGTCCTCGCCGCCCTGGCCACCGCCGGCTACCTGATCGGTGGGCGGGTTCACCGCGCGAGCACCGGGGCGCGCTCATGACCGCAGCGCTCGATCCGGTCATCCACCCCACGCACCGCCTACGCATCTGCGCGATGCTTGCCACCGGCACCACGCTGGAGCTCTCGGCGATCAAGGAGCTCCTCGACCTCAGCCCCTCGGCCCTGAGCAAGCAAGTCGCAGCCCTCGTCGAGGCCGGCTATGTCAAGCAAGAACGTCCTGGCACCGACTCTCGCCGCGTCTGGTTGACCTTGACGCGCCAGGGAGCCAAGGCCTACCGCGGCCACGTCGCGGCTCTCCAGGAGATCGTGGCGTCAGTACCGACTGAGGCATGAGGTGCACTTCATCCCGCACTGCCGCCCGGCTGTCGTCTGCGACGCGACACCTCTTGCAACCCTAAGGTTGCGAGGCGTCTCCTAGGTCCGCGGCTTGATGGGTAGCGGCCGCGCCAGGCTGCCTGTCGGAGGGGCGTGGTGTGCTGGTGGTCACACGGGAGGGGGTGAGTGCATATGAGTGAGTCCTCTAAGCCGTCGAAGATGGCTCTATCGAAGGCTGGCAGCACGTTGGCGAGCGACGACTCGAGCAAGACAGTGAAGCCGGCCGCGGCTTCGACTCTCGGCAAGGGCTGAGAGCAGGGCGTGTCCGGTACGGCGATTCTGCGCTGGACACGCTCACGTCCACCGGTCAACAGGGGGTAGACGTCTAACCGAATCCCTTTGGAGACCGAGGGCGGTCAGCTGGCGAAACTGAGCCGGCGACTGCCCCCCTCCCCCGTCGACGCAGTCGCCGATCCACCGGTGGCTCGCGGCGACGATGAGTCGGTTGAGTTCAATGTGCCGGGCCCCCCTAGAGACTTCACCTCGTGACACAGCGCTAGCGTCCTCCGGGCGGGCGGCGGGAGCGCTAGCCTTCCGGGGCCTCAACCTTGACCAGCGCACTGGAGCTCGCATGCCCGACATCATGGGAACCATCGTCGTCGCGCTGATCGGAGGCGCAGTCGTCTACATCACGACGGGTCCGGCTCTTGGAGCCACCCGAAGCCGCAGGGCGGTTCGGGAGCTTTTGGAGATTCAAAGTGCACTCAGGCCTACCGATGTCGAGAACAGGCGGAAGGTCCGCGCGCTTGTCGACCGAGAGGTGCTCGTGCTGGAGGCCATGGGCGACACCCGACAGCGGGTGGTCAACGCTGTCCTGGTCGCCTGGGGATCGATGCTCGCCGTCGGCGTGCTCGCCATGATGGTGCGGATCTTAATTCCTTCGCCGAGCGGGAAAGAAGTGATGCTCTACGTCGCCGCCACTGTCTTCCTGTTGGCTTCGCTCATCCCTCTCGGCGCAGCACCATTCGCCGCAGAAACTCGGCCCCGCTGGTGGGGAAAGGTCGGGGCCATCCTCATTCTCAGCGCGGTCAGCACACTCCTCGTGGCCATGGCCATCCTTATCGTTCAAGATACGAGCTACTGGAACCAGTTGCTGAAGTCGTGGAAAGCACCATGATGGCCTCTACCCGCGACTGCCTCAGAGCACGTTCGGGCCGCGCACTCGTCGAGCGAGCCCGACTGAGACCTGCCCCCTCAGGTGATGCGCCAGAGCGGGACCCCCGCGGCTCTGATCGCGGCCGGAAGCCGATCGTTGACGTCACCCATCGCCGAACAGAGAGCGTCGTATCCAGCGGCCGCTTCCATCACTATCTTCTCGAGTTCAGGGGGAACATGGTCGGTGGTCATCTTGATGCTCATAGTCGGATACCCGGTGCTCTCATCGATCCTCCACGGGCTACGGGCGGGCACCCCCCCTGCCAAAGTTTGAGGACGCAGACGGTGGTATCCGACGTGCCGCCGTTCCACCAGCGCCTCCCAAGCAGGGTTCACGACGAGCCGCTTGAGTGGCGCGACGAAGTCGCGAAGGGCGATCTCTCCGGTCTGCTCCGCGGCAGCGACGACACGCGCCACGGTCTTGGGGTTCAGTGACAGGTTGGCTTGAGGAGTCTGGTCAAAGGGGGTCGGCAGACTGGTCCACGATCCTTTTCCTAGATTCAGCGCACCCTGGGGAATACAGACGACTCGGGCGGCTACATTGACCGCTGCATGACCTGCACTCAACGACCAGAGTCCAGAAACTTCGGCAAGTCCACGTCCAGCGAGGCTACGACGACTCGCGCTTTTCGGGTCGACGCTGTCCTCCAGCCATTGCTCGGCGTCCATGAGAGCGGCGAACGCGAGCCCAAGCAGCTCGCCACCGGCTGCGGCACGGGCTAACAGGTCAGATACGTAACCCCGAGGCAGCCCGTTAACCACACCATGCATCTCGCTCCATTGAGACTGGGCGCCCCGCATCTGCCAGGCATGTGGGACCGCAGCTCGAGCCCTATCCGCGTCAGTGAACCGCCTGCCGCCGCCATCGGGCGCCAGAGTGCTGATGACGGCTGCTGCTATACGCGCCTCTGACGGTCTTCCACTCATCCATGCATAGTGATGCCTGAACCGCCCTTGCACAACCATCGGCCTAGATGCGAGTGCCGGCCAGGCCTCCGCCCGCAAGGCGGAGGTGGGCACAACCTACTGCACGTCGTCACGGACTGGCACTAGACACAGGAGGCAAGGTACGAGACTCTTAGGCCATGAATAAGGCAAACCCGAACGAGATAATCGACGACTTCGAAAAAAGCACCAAACTCGCCTTGAAGGACTGGCAGAGCACCGACAAACTCCTGTCCAATGCGCACAAAGACGATCGGTTACGCCTCCGTCGCCGCCTCGCCAGCGATTCCTTCCTCGCCCTTAGTATTTCGTGGGAATCGTTCATGTCCGCCTGGTTCGTTGCGGCCCTCAACCGGGACCCTAGTCAGGCCCTTATAACAAACACCAATAGAATGCGAGAATTTGCGATTCACGATCTTCGCATCCCTTCAAGTGTAGTCGCAACAAAACTATTCACGACGTCGCACCTCAACCTGGAGAACACAAGAGGAATGCTAGATCCGAATGGTTACAATATAACGATGTCGAATAGGAATGATTTTAAGAAGAAGGCCAACAGGTGGCTCGCTGGAGACTATCGCTTGGTTGCTACCGCAGTAACCACAGTCGAATATTCGCCTGCACTCCTTGGACGCTTGGTGCGAAACGCTTTCGCCCACCAGTCAGAAAGTGCGCTAGCCGCCGCGAACACTGCAGTGCGATCGACCTCGATGGCGCCCGATTTCCGAATCACGACGGTGAGCAACCTGGGCGTCTCAGGCTGGAGAGCCTATACCCGCCAAGAGGTGCCTCCTACCAATAAATCGCGGGTCGAACTATTTCACACGGCTCTTGAAGACCTCGCGACCAAGCTCAAGACTCCGTGAATCGCCCACGCACCTGCCGCACAAGATTCTGAGTTTTCCGACGCATTCGCGCCGCCCGCTCCTCGTCTCCGCTAGGTGGTGCGCCGGATCCAGGTCGGGCGGTGGCCCTCGGGGACCTGCGCGTAGACCTCGTCGCGAGCGTCCTCACGAGCCCCTGCAGACGCGGTCAGGAGCGGTCCGGGCTCGTCGCCTCGGCCCGTCATGCAGCAAAGCAGCCCCCCGCTTCTGCTGCGCATCGCTGCCGCGGACGAAGATCGACAGAGAGGGGGGGATGGGCTGCAGATTCGACAGACCACGACGGATCGGACACGTACAACCACGCGCCGCTCCCACGACCTCGTGTCCACCCGGCCTCCGACAGGACGAGCGCCATGCTCTCCACTGTGCCGAGCACCTCTGACCGCGCAGCGCAGCAGCTCGACCACCCCACCCGGGAGCCGCAGCAGGTCGCGTTCCTCACTCATCGCCAGTCCCCCATGAACTGAAACTCTCGCCCGATCAGGCAGCTGGCAGCCGGAGCTCGTGCCGACATACCGCCGAGGTGCTCATATGAGCGCACCCCCGACCGGAAACCGGACACGCGCTACCGTCTCCTATCCCATGGGTTGTGAGATGTCTCGTCGACGTCCTCTCAGGGCCGACGCCCTGAGTCGGTCTGGACAGGTCAGAGCGCCATGCGACGAGAGCGATGGACCCTCTCATCGCGCTCTGCGCAGAGCCTCGGCCCCTAGTCTGCAAGGCAGCGTGAGGGGTACTGTCTAGTCCAGTGGAAGCAGCGTGCCCACGGCACGCTCCAGCCTCTTCCAGAGGCGGAGGCTGCAACGCTAGTATCAGTTTGAATCGAAGACTTGCACCCTCGGCCTGGTCGCATCAGCGGTCAGGCCATCGCCTTGCCTGGGCGCCCCTCCGCCAGCCCAAGGTCGATCCCGCGCCACTTCGCCACGCCCTCGTTGAGCACCTGGCAGCTCCGAGGTCTGAGCACCACGAACCTTGCACCGCTCGAAAAATCGAGTTACTGTAACCGCAGTGGGGAATGACTACACCCTCAGGCAGGAAGCCCTCGTTCTCGGGGGCTTTTTTTGCGCCGTTTTTCAACGGATCTGCCCACCCCGCAGAGACACCAATCGGACCGGCCTGTCACACTGTCACACCTATGGCAAAGGTCCGCGTCTATGAGCTCGCCAGGGAACTCGGCGTCCCGTCCCGCGCGGTGATGGAGACAGCCGAGACGCTCGGCCACCCTCCGCGTTCAGCCTCCCAGACCTTGGACCCCGATCTGGTCCCAATGCTGCGCGCCAAGCTGCGCCCGGACATGCCCCTCCCCCCACCGCGCCCCACGCCTCCTCCACCCCAGCCTGCCCGCCCCAAGCTGCCGTCAGACCTCCTGACCGCAGTCGAGGCGGCGCGGCACCTCGACGTGCAGCCAGCGACGATCAGGAAGTGGGTGACTCGTGGCTACCTCCAACGTTCAGGCACCCGCGGCACAGCCGCCCTCTACCTGCGCAGCGACGTGGAACGTGCGGGCCAACAGACCCACCTTCGAACGAAGCATGTTCAGGAACCGGGGACCGCCCCTCGGTACCGGCGCCCGATCACCGCCCTCGAGGCATCGCGACTAGTTGGCGTGAGCCCGTCCACGATCCGCATGTGGGTCAAACGAGGCCACCTCTCCCCCACTGGGCGAGACGGCAACAAGTACCTCTTCGACCCACTGCACGTCCTGCGTGCCGCACGCCGATAGTCCAACTTCACACCAACCAGCAGGCCCGCTCCGGCGGGCCTTTTTTGTGCCCAAAAACAGAGCGGCAGCCGCACGAGCCGCCTGGGCACAGTGAGCGACGGTCGCTCACTCGACCTGGAGAAACCATGAAACGCGCATCCTTCATCACAGCGCCCCTCTCCCTCCTTTACGCAGCCCACCTAGAGATCTCACTCGAGAGCGCCCTCCACGCGATCCTCCTCATCGGGGCCGCGGTCTCGATCCTGGTCTTGGGCTTCGCGGTCCTCACGCTGATCTTCGCGCTGATCTTCGCGCGGCTCTCCCCGCGGGTCCGGCGCGACCTGATCAAGCTGACCAGGGCGCTGCGCTCGCCACGTCAGCGATGAACGACTTGCGGGGCACAGCTCGACGGCGAAGCCATGCCCAAATGCGTCTCGCATCGCTAGGGTTGCGAGACGTCTCGCCCGACCCCGAACCGCCGACCATGCCAGGCCGATCGGCGAGTCTCGCAACTATGTCTCGCATCCATCGGCCAGGTTGAGCGTCGCCAGCGTTGGTTGCGAGACACATTCGAGGTCACTATGGGCAAGCTGATTGGCTACGCACGCGTATCGACCAGAAACCAGTCGACCGACCGTCCGGTTGACGACCTGCTCGGCGTCGGCGTCCGGCGCGATGACCTCTACGTCGCGGGTGCTCGGCGCGATGGAGTAGCACCCGGGAGTAGCACCCGGGCCAGCCCTCAGGGCGTGACTGCCGACCCGGCCGCGGTCAGCCCTGCGACGGTCCGAGCACCATCGCCGACCACGCGCCGTCGCGGTCGGCACCCGAGACGCTGAAGCCGACTCCCGTCACACCGTCGGCCTCGAGGGCGAGCTCGGTGTCCTCCCCGCACGGCAGGGCCCGGAACGTCGTCGCCGTCCTCTCAGTGCCTGCCCCGTCAGAGGTGGTCGACAGGTGGACCGTCAGGTCCACAGTGCTCTCACCGAAACAGGATGCGAGCACACCCCGGACAGCAACCTCTCCTTGACCGAGCTCCACGGCGACCGGCTGCTGCGCCGCCTGCTCGTCGTCGAGGTCCTCGGTGGGGACGACGACCCCGGACGCCGACCCGAGGCTGCCCTCCGTGGACACCCCTGGGAAGGGCTGGTTCATCCATTGCTGGATTTCCTCCGAAGGTCCCCCTACGGGCATCTCCTCGGAGACCGTCCCTCCGGACGACGAGCACGCGCCGAGGATGAAGGCGACGGCAAGGACTGGAGCCCATCGGACGACAGTGCTGGTCGTGGTCATCCGACGACCCTAGCTCCGCGGGGGTGTCCGAGGACACCATCACACGCACGACCCTCACGACCCCAGAGGCAGGAGCCAGCGCACCCTCTGCCCGTGCTCGCCTGCCCGGTCCACGCCCACAGGACGACTCAGCCCTATCGCCCAACCCCGCCGCGCAGACCAGCACGCCCCTCACCCCAGCGACAGCGTCGACCCCTTCCACGTCCGGCGGAACCACCGGTCGTGCGACGCCACGACGATCGTCCCCAACGCCGTCTTCACAGCTTCCCCGAGCTCTTCGGCGAGGCTGAGCGAGATGTGGTTGGTCGGCTCGTCGAGCAGCAGCACCTCGGGAGCCTGGGCCACGAGCATCCCGAGGACCACGCGCCGCCTCTGACCCGTGCTCAGCTCGCGCAGCGGCCTGTCGAGGTCGTGGCGCCCGACGAGCCCGAAGGTCAGGAGCGCCTCAGACGCGCCGAGCAGCGTGAAGAGCTCCCGCGGGGAGCGGACGTCGTCCTGCAGGTAGATGTCCTGCTCGAGCAGACCGACCCCGACGCCGGGCGCCTGGGTGACCGTGCCGCTCGCGGGCACGACGTCCCCCGCGAGCACGGAGAGAAGCGTCGACTTGCCGGAGCCGTTCGGTCCCGTGACCAGCAGCTTGGTCCCCGCCGTGAGGTCGAGAGACGCGATCTCCAACCGGCCGGGGACCACCACGTCGCGCAGCGAGATCACGACGCCGCGGCCCCCCTCGGCCGCCATGCCGTAGCTGCTCGGGCTGAAGATGAGCGGGCGTGGCGGGCGGCGGACCTGGGCGGCGCTCAGGGTGTCGATGCGCTGCTGGACATTCCGCACGCGCCGTGACACCTGCGACTGGACCCTGTCACCGCGCCGGCCGTAGGCCATCTTGTTGTTGTCGGTCGCATCACGAGAGTGCGAGACCTTCCGGGCCGTCGTCCCGATCGACTCGCGCAGGTCGGCGAGCTCGTCCTGCTCCTGCTCGTACTGGCGCTGCCAGGCGGCCCGCTCGTCGCGCTTGGCCTTGCGGTACTCGCTGTACGCACCGCCGTAGAGCGTCCCGCTCGTGCCGGCCGCTGTCGGGTCGAGGTCGAAGATCTCCGTGCAGACCTCGTCAAGGAAGTCGCGGTCGTGGCTCGCGAGCACCACTGCACCGGGGATCGCCGCGACGGCCGAGGCGAGGAACTTGGCCGCGTCGTCGTCGAGGTGGTTGGTCGGCTCGTCGAGCAGGAGCGCGGCGGGCTGGCGGATGAGCAGGGCCGCAAGACCGAGCCGTGTCCGCTCTCCACCGGACATCTGCGCGACGGTCCGCCCGCGGACGTGCTCGATGCCCAGGCCGGCGAGGGTGATCTCGGCGCGGCGGTCGGCGTCCCAGACCTCGGCGGCGTCGCTGCGCGCGAGGGCCGTCGCGTAGGCGGCCTCGGCCTGCTCACGCGCCTCCCGGGCGTGGGTGCGGGAGTCCGCGGTATTGGCGTAGCTGCCGTCGCTCCCTGCGCCGTCGGTGCTCGCTCCGCCGTCGGTGCCGTCGTCGTCGACCGACGGCAACGCCGCGAGCGCAGCGGCGGCCGCGGCGAGGTCAGCCTCAATCGCTCGGACCTCGGCGAGGGCATCCGCGACGACCTGCTCGACCGTCGCGGTCAGCGGGTACGGGGTCTCCTGGTGGAGGAAGCCGAGGTCGTCGGGGCGGACGATCGAGCCTCGGTCGGGCTCCTGCTGCCCGGCGAGGAGGCGGAGCAGCGTCGACTTGCCGACGCCGTTCTCGCCGACGAGCCCGACCCTGTGGCCGGGTGGGACGTCGAGGTCGACGCCGTCGAGGACGGTGCGGTCGCCGTAGGCGAAGGTCACGTCGAGGGCGCGCAGCGCGACGGCGCCGGGCTCACCCTCGACGAGGGCTGCCGCGTCGGCTGCGGCGGTGAGGTCGTGCTGAGGACTCGGGGTGCTGTGCTGGTGGGTCATGGAGCTCCTACCCGCTGCGCGGTGCTCGTCCGTGCTCGACTGTCCTCGTCGGGCGCTCGTCGACCAAGGTCGGGAGGCTCAGCAGGGGTCGGCACGTGTCGGCACTGCGGTCGGGTGCGTCGGTCGGACTGGTCCGGGGCGGCTCACATCCACATGCAACCAGTCTGCCCTGCCAGGCGGGCGGTCCGCGACGTGATTGATCGCCGGGGCGCGGTCCCCGACCGGTCCCGCGAGCGCGCGCACGGGTCGTCAGCAGAGCAGGACCGCAGGCGGAGCGGGGACGGAGCAGAGCGGGACGGGACCAGGTGTGGTCGGTCGCAGAGACACAGATCACCCGAGATTCAATCGGATTCAACTAACGCTCGGCCTCGCGCGTCCCGATGAACCTCGTGGACGGGCGCCCGGACC
>Ga0308163_10002537_pt1 | contig 16605 bp, 16 predicted proteins | sample PhyTR1_FD_201037 | JGI IMG/M metagenome (GOLD analysis project Ga0308163, IMG submission 201037) | Phyllosphere microbial communities from UC Gill Tract Community Farm, Albany, California, United States - DLSLT.R1 | ecosystem: Host-associated > Plants > Phyllosphere > Unclassified | place: USA...
TACGATCAGGCCAAAGGGTATGCCGATCAAGAGCAAACTGACTGCTACGTGCTTGAGTTGCGGCGGCAAGGTGCGCTTGGAGAGGTACCACGCGATGGTCGCGGGCATCAGGATTTTCATGAACTCCGAAGGCTGGAAGCGGATAACCCCCGGGATGTTGATCCAGCGCGTGGCCCCCATGGCGTTGTGGCCCATGACGTCAACGACTACCAGCAACAGGACTCCGGCCAAATAGCCGACCGGCACCCAGCGCGCCATAAAACGCGGCTCCAGTTGGGCGATGACAAACATCGACACCAACCCTAAACCAAACGAGGTGGCCTGTTTGCTCAGCAGATCCCAGTTTTTGCCACTGGCTGAATACAACACAAACAAACTGCCCGCTGCGAGTGTCAGCAACAAAATCAGCAACGGACCGTCGATATGCAAACGCTGAAGCAGCGTGGCACGCCGACGCATCACGTCCTCACTGGAGAGGATGCGGTCAAAATTACTCATCATTGGCCTTAGCCTCCGCCTTTGAAGCGCTGGCGTACTCAGGTTTGAGTTTGCCATCTTCGCCCAGAAGCCAAGCGTCCATCACCGAGCGCACCACGGGAGACGCCACACGGCTACCGGCCTCGCCGTTTTCAATCATCACCGAAACGGCAATTTTGGGATTGTCGGCCGGGGCAAAGCCCACAAACAACGCATGGTCACGATGGCGTTCCTGAACCTTTGAGCGGTCGTATTTTTCGCCCTGCTTGATCGCCACCACTTGGGCTGTACCGCTTTTGCCCGCAATCAGGTATTGCGCCCCCACACCTGCAACGCGTGCCGTGCCGCGAGCACCATGCACCACCTGTTGCATGCCATGGTTGACCTTGGCCCAGTTGGACGGGTCGCGCAGCACAATGTCAGGTATCGGATTAGGATCAACCGGCGGCACGCCCTCAATGGTTTTAGCTAAATGCGGACGGTTCCATTTGCCCTTACTGGCAATCAGTGCCGTCGCTTGCGCCAGTTGCAATGGAGTGGACTGCATATAGCCCTGCCCGATCCCAAGGATCAGCGTTTCACCCGGAAACCAAGCCTGGCGCCGGGTAGCACGCTTCCACTCGCGAGACGGCATCAGACCGGCCGACTCTTCAAACATGTCGAGCGAGACTTTTTGCCCAATACCGAACTGGGTCATGTAGGACGATAAGCGGTCGATACCCAGCTTGTGAGCCAAGTCATAAAAATAGGTGTCATTGGAGCGCATGATCGCGGTGTCCAAATCGACGTAGCCATCACCGGAGCGGTTCCAGTTACGGTACTTATGGTCGTAATTGGGCAACTGGTAATAGCCGGGGTCATAGACCCTAGAGCTGCCGGTGACCACGCCACTGTCTAGGCCAGCAATCGCTACCGCAGGCTTGATCGTGGAGCCTGGTGGGTACAAACCGCGCAAAATCCGGTTGAACAGCGGGCGGTCAATCGAGTCGCGCAACTCGGCATAGGCTTTAAAGCTGATACCGGTGACGAACAGGTTAGGGTCAAAACTCGGCTGGCTAACCATCGCTAGCACTTCGCCAGTCATGGGATTGAGTGCGACCACCGCACCGCGCCGACCGGCCAACGCTTCTTCGGCCGCCTCTTGCAACTTGATATCAAGGCTAAGGACGATGTCTTTGCCGGGGATCGGGTCCGTGCGTTTAAGCACGCGCAACACTCGACCACGTGCGTTGGTTTCAACTTCTTCGTAACCCACCTGGCCGTGCAACTCGGCTTCATAGAAGCGTTCGATGCCGGTTTTGCCGATGTGGTGAGTGCCGCTGTAGTTAACCGGATCGAGGGTTTTGATCTCTTTTTCGTTAATCCGCCCCACGTAGCCAACCGAGTGCGCAAAATGCGCCCCTTGAGGATAGTGACGCACCAACTGCGCGACCACCTCAACGCCCGGTAAGCGGAACTGGTTAACGGCGATACGGGCGATTTGCTCTTCATTAAGCTCGAACAGAATCGGCACCGGTTCAAAAGGCCGTCGCCCCTGCTTGGTGCGCTTTTCAAACAACGCTCGGTCTTCAGGGGTAAGTTCCAACACCTCAACAATGGTGTCGAGCACTTGCGGCCAGTCACCCGCGCGCTCGCGGGTCATGGTCAAGCTAAAGCTGGGACGGTTGTCAGCTATCACCACGCCATTACGGTCAAAAATCAGACCGCGAGTCGGGGGGATCGGCTGCACATGCACCCGGTTGTTTTCTGAAAGCGTGGAGTGATAGTCGTACTGCACCACTTGCAGGTAGTACAAACGCGCCATCAGCACACAAATCAGTGCCATCACCAATATTGCGCCGACCACGACGCGACTACGCACTAGACGTGCGTCTTTTTCGTGGTCCTTAAGGCGAATTGGCTGAGTCATTGCAAGGCGCTGAGCTATTTGTGATAAGGGTGCCCGGACAAGACTGTCCAAGCGCGATACAACTGCTCACCGATCAGAATCCTTACCAACGGGTGCGGCAACGTCAACGGCGACAGCGACCAGCGCTGATCGGCGCGGGCGCAAACCTCTGGCGCCAACCCTTCCGGGCCGCCGACCATGAAGTTCACCGTACGCGAGTCTAGCCGCCAGCGATCAAGCTCAACCGCTAGCTGCTCAGTACTCCATGGCTTGCCGTGCACTTCGAGGGTGACAATCCGCTCCCCTGGGCCGACTTTAGCCAGCATGGCTTCGCCTTCCTGACGGATGAATCGAGCCACGTCGGCATTTTTGCCACGGGTATTGAGCGGTATTTCTACCAGTTCGAGCGCCAACTCGGATGGCAGTCGCTTGGCATACTCATGCCAACCTTCTTCCACCCATTTGGGCATACGCGAACCGACAGCGATCAAACGCAAGCGCACAGCGAACCCTTATTCCTGGTCTTTGTTGAGCTTGAGGAAGTGCTCGTGGCTGTTTTCTGGGCTGTGGTGGGCAGCGTTGGCCGAACGGCTTTGCTCGGCACCGGCCCACAGACGCTCTAGGTCGTAGAACTGACGAGCGCTGGCGGTCATCATGTGAACAATGACGTCGTCCATGTCCAGCAGGACCCAGTCGCTATCGCCCTTGCCTTCTTCGCCCAACGGCTTAACGCCCTGCGCTTTAACAGCTTCGCGGATCTTATCGAGCATTGCGCCGATCTGACGGTTCGAAGTACCGGTGGCGATGATCATGAAGTCCGTGATGCTGTGCTTGTCACGCACATCGATGACTTGAATGTCTTGCGCCTTGACGTCTTCCAGTGCCGCTACCGCCACTTTCACCAGTGCTTCGCCAGCCAGGACTTCACCCGTGTGGACGGCAACTGGCAATGGGGCGCTTTTGAACGTGCCTTTGCGCTTAACTTTGCTTACATCTTTATCGGTCATATAAAACTCGTTTTGCTCGTATGTTCGGGTGCTTCAATACACGTTGAATCGCGCCTTGAATCACGCCTTTTTAGTTCGACGCACGGTAAAGCCCGTGCGCATCTATGTAGGCCAGGACCGCGTCGGGCACCAGATAACGTACCGACTTACCGCTGGCCAGCAGTTGACGGATCTGGGTGGCGGATACCGCGAGCGGCGTCTGCCAGACGAATGCAATCTGTCCGCCGGACCCCTTCAGGGCTAGCGGGTCGCTTACCGAGCGCGCTGCCAGCAGATTGCGCAAGGCATCCGGCGGTTCGCTGTCGGCATCCGGGCGCTGTAGCACCAGGATATGGCAATGCTGGAGTAGCTCTTCCCAGCGGTGCCACATGGGCAGGCCGCAAAAAGCGTCCCAGCCCAGCAATAAAAACAACTGGTCATCCGCGGCCAACTCGGCCCGCATCAGCTCCAGGGTATCAATGGTGTAAGACGGCTTGTCTCGTTGCAGCTCCCGTGGGTCTACTACTAGCGTAGCGACTCCTGCGACAGCGCACTCAACCATCGCCAAACGGTCGAGCGCCGACACCTGCGGGGTGTCGCGGTGCGGCGGCCTGGCGTTGGGGGTTAGACGTAGCTCATCGAGCGCCATCATTTCCGCCACTTCTAGCGCACCGCGCAAATGCCCGATGTGTACTGGATCAAAGGTGCCACCCAGCACACCAATGCGCCGGGGTAACACGTCGGTGACTCTCACATTGCCGGCCGGGCTAAGATCACCCAAGTCAGCTCGGCTCCTGACCGCGCAATTGGCCGTCACCGACCACGATGTACTTCTCGCAGGTTAGACCTTCGAGACCCACCGGACCGCGGGCGTGCAGCTTATCAGTTGAAATGCCAATTTCAGCACCCAATCCGTATTCAAATCCATCGGCAAAGCAAGTAGGGGTGTTCAGCATGACCGAACTTGAATCGACCTCAGACATAAAACGTCGGCTTTCTCCCTGATGCTCGGTCACGATTGAATCAGTGTGATGGGAGCCGTACTGATTGATGTGCTCAATCGCTTGGTCAAGACCGTTGACAACGCGGATAGACAAGATGGCCGCCAAATACTCGGTGTTCCAGTCATCTTCGGTGGCAGGGTTTACATCAATCAGCGCCTGAGTGCGCTCGCAGCCGCGCAATTCTACGCCCTTAGCGCGAAATTGTTCAGCCATTGCGGGCAAAAATTGCGCAGCTACCGCTTGATCGACCAGCAAGGTTTCCATCGCCCCACAAATCCCATAACGATAAGTTTTGGCATTGAAGGCAATACGCTGAGCTTTGGCCAGATCCGCATGGGCACTCACGTACACATGGCAAATACCGTCCAGATGCTTGATGACGGGCACGCGCGCATCACGGCTCACGCGCTCGATCAAGCCTTTGCCGCCACGCGGCACGATCACGTCAACGTACTCAGGCATGGTGATTAACGCCCCGACAGCCGCACGATCGGTCACTTCAACCACTTGCACCACCGCCGGCGGCAGCCCGGCTTCAGCCAGACCTCGCTGGATGCAGGTTGCAATCGCACGATTGGAGTGAATGGCCTCGGAGCCGCCACGCAAGATAGTTGCGTTGCCGGACTTCAAGCACAAGCTGGCGGCGTCAATGGTCACATTGGGACGCGACTCGTAAATGATCCCGACCACGCCCAAGGGCACGCGCATTTTGCCGACCTGAATACCCGACGGGCGATAGCTCATGTCGCGAATGGCCCCAATGGGGTCCGGCAGGCTTGCCACTTGGCGCAAGCCGACAATCATGCTGTCGATGCGTGCTGGGGTCAGCGCCAAGCGCTCCAGCATTGCGGGCTCGAGGCCGTTGGCCCGGCCAGCGGCCAAGTCCAGTTCATTGGCGGCAGTCAGCTCTTCGCGGGCGGCATCCAATGCGGACGCTGCGCCTTGCAGGGCACGGTTTTTCTGCGCCGTGCTAGCGCGGCCGATCACTCGGGAGGCTTCACGGGCGGCGCGACCCAAGCGGGTCATGTAGTCAAGAACGGACTCAGTCATGGTCTCAATGGTCTTGGCAGAGGGGAAAGCGGCCGATTATAGCGGTCCAGCCGTCTCGCGCACAGCGGTGACAGGCGGATGGTCGAAAAGGACTACAAAAAGTGTCTGTTCAGCCCGGATTAAGGATGACTTGCTATGATCCGTAACTTTTCGTACATCTTAGGATCGCATTGACGATGCCGAGCATGCTGCCTGACACCTTTTTCAACCGCGACGCCCAGCTGGTCGCGCGCGAACTATTAGGCAAAGTCATTCGCCATCGGGTTAACGGTTTGTGGCTAAGCGCTCGCATTATTGAAACCGAAGCGTACTACTTCGCCGAGAAGGGCAGCCATGCCTCGCTAGGCTACACAGAAAAACGTAAGGCTTTGTTTCTGGATGGCGGGCACATTTACATGTATTACGCCCGTGGCGGCGACTCGCTGAACTTCAGCGCTCAAGGCCCTGGCAATGCGGTACTGATCAAGTCGGCCTACCCCTGGGTCGACGCGCTGTCTGGCCCCGCCAGCTTGGCGAAGATGCAAGACAACAACCCTGATACACACGGCCGCCCGCGCTCAGAAAAAAAGCTGTGCGCAGGCCAGACATTGCTGTGCAAAGCCCTCGGCCTAAAAGTTCGCGACTGGGACGCCAAACGATTTGACCGCGAACGATTATGGGTTGATGACGTCAGAGAGCGACCCTCGCGCATTCTGCAAGCTACCCGTTTGGGTATCCCTCATGGTCGAGACGAACACTTGATGTATCGGTTTGTCGACGCGGACTACGCTGCGTACTGCACTCGAAACCCACTTCGTCGTGGGCAAGTTGAGGGGCGCGACTACCTCGTTTTAGACAATGCTGCCCCACTTTAGGTGCGAGCTTGCTCGCGATCTTTTGATGGCCCGAAAGATCGCGAGCAAGCTCGCTCCTACAGATAAAAAATATCTCTACACGCTCAGAATAAGGAAATTGAAACATGGGCCCATGGCTCGACACCATCACCAGTTGGCTCACCACTAACCCCCAATGGCTGGGGCTAGCGGTCTTTATTGTGGCGTGCTTGGAGTGCCTGGCCATCGCCGGGGTCGTCATTCCCGGTACGGTGCTGTTATTTGCAATCGCGGTGTTGGCGGGCAGTGGCACGCTTTCGCTAGGCCAAACATTGCTACTGGGCTTGCTCGGCGGTTTGCTGGGTGATGTGCTGTCTTACACGCTAGGCAGACGCTTCCACCAAAATATCCGCCGTTTACCGTTGCTGCGTACCCATCCGCAATGGATGGCTGGCGCAGAGAGCTACTTTCAACGGTACGGAATTGTCAGCCTGATCGTCGGACGCTTTATTGGCCCACTGCGACCTATGCTGCCAATGGTTGCCGGGATGTGCGACATGCCATTCCCGCGCTTTATCGCCGTCAGTGTACTGGCAGGGTCTGGCTGGGCAGTCGCTTACCTGCTGCCGGGTTGGGCGACAGGGGCAGCGCTTCGCTTGCCGCTACCCGAAAACTTCTGGCCGCAAGCCGCTATCGTCGCAGTCAGCATTGCGGCTTTGCTAGGGCTTTGCATCCACGCCAATATCCGTCGTCAGCCTAAAGCGACACTGATGATCGGGGCACTGAGTCTGGCGCTGCTGATCGTGGCGTTCTTCGGCTATACACACATGACCGCGTTCGACCAAGGGATCAATGCCTTGGTGCAAGAGCATCGCAGCAGCGCGGGCGATATGGTCGCCGTGCTGGTGACGCAAATCGGTAACTTCCGCACTCAACTAGTGGCCGCAGCCTTGGTCTGTGCGTTGTTGTTTTTCAACAAACAATGGAGAGCTTTGATCTTTTTCGGCGGGGTTACCTTGTTCACCGCCATCGCCAACACCACCACTAAGCATTTATTCGCGCGTATGCGCCCAGAAGTCCTGATCGACCCGCTAACCAGTTACAGCATGCCTAGCGGCCACAGTTCTGGGTCATTTGCCTTCTTTTTGGCGTTGGCGATTCTGGCGGGCCGTGAAAAACCGAAACGCATGCGCCTCATCTGCGTGCTACTGGGCTGCCTGCTGGCTCTGACCGTAGCAACCTCTCGCGTTTATCTAGGCGCTCATTGGCCGACTGACATCTTGGCAGGTGCATTACTGGCAATCACCGTCAACGCTTTTGCTTTGGCCCTGACCCAGCGCTACATGGAACTCACACCAGTACCGATCAAGGTCTGGTGGATGATCTTACCGTCGTGCGCAGTGCTGTATGGCTTCTTCATGCTTAGCCATTTGTCCAACGAGCTGGTGCGCTACGCCTATTAATAGGTGATGAACCTCGCGATATACCCGTGTAGGCGCAGCCTTCGGCAGCGCCTACGCAAAGCAGGTTGCCGGTCTCGGTCTCGGGCTAGTTGAGCATCTCGCCCTGCATCTCTTCGAGCAGGACTTGAATCCCGTCGAGACGCTGCTGCGGGTCGTCGACTTGCAACAAGTCGACTTTGTCTTCCTCAGCAAAGGGCAGTAAGTACGCCAATTGGTTGGCCAGTGATTGCTGCCCCGTCACTTCGGTATTCATATTCAGCGCAGCGACCATCGGATGTTCGGCCAACGCCTTGAGCAACGCCAACAAGTCTTGATCTTCATCCTGAAGTGGTTGCTCAGGGATCTCATCCAGCCACTCAACGTCGGCTATCAGTAAATTGTCAGGCTGCAACTCAGTGCCCAACACCTCGAAGCGACGCCCGCCTTGGACCCGAATCCCCAATAAGCCGTTTTCCTGCTTCTGGAAATCACAGACCCGTGCTTCGCAGCCAATACCGGCGATATCTGAAGGCGCATCACCCGTTTCATCGCCGTCAAGAATGCACACAACGCCAAAACCAGTGCCTTGCTTCATGCAGCGGGCAATCATGTCCAAGTAACGCGCTTCAAAAACCTGTAGATCCAGTACGCAGCCGGGAAAAAGGACGGTATTCAAGGGAAACAATGGCAGCTTCATACAACCCTCCTTACACCATAAGGCTTACGGCCAACGGCAGAAAAACCGCCGTGCCTACGCCCATTAAACTCATTGCCAATGCCGCAAATGCACCCGCCTCTTCGCCTTCTTCCAAGGCCACTGAGGTGCCCACAGCATGAGCGGTCATGCCTAACGCCATGCCGCGCGCTTCAGGGCTGTGAACCTTAAGCAGGTTCAGTAAGCCTGGGCCAAAAATGGCCCCTATCACCCCAGTGATCAACACAAACACCGCGGCCAGCGCCGCAACGCCGCCAATTTGCTCAGCGACCAGCATCGCAATCGGCGAAGTCACAGACTTGGGAGCCAAGGTCATCAGCATCATGCGCTCGGCACCAAACCACCACCCTAACAACACCACCAAACCGGTTGCCAAGACCCCGCCAATCACTAGCGTAGTAAAAATAGGCCAAAACAGTTGGCGGATTCGCCGCAAGTTCAGGTACAGCGGCACTGCCAACGCCACAGTAGCGGGGCCCAACAGGATGGTGAGAATGTCCGTACTTTTACGGTACTCGGCGTACGTCAGCCCGCAACTGACCAGCACCCCGATCACCAATAACATGCTGGCTAACACTGGCTGGAGAAAGATCCAGCGCGTTTTTTCATAGCCTGCGAGTACCAGTTGATAGGCCCCTAATGTGATACCGATACCAAACAACGGGTGATGAATGACCGACTGCCAGGCACCTAACCATTCAACGCTCATGTTCACCCCGCGCAGTGTTATGAGGCTTTAGCAAACGCTGCATTAGCACGCCGACAAACGCCATCGAGATCAGCAGCGACAAGACCAGCGCGCCAGAGATGGCCCAAAAATCAGCGGCAATATCGGCGGCATAGACCATCACGCCGACAGCGGGCGGCACTAACAGCAAAGGCAGATAACGCAAAAGGCTTTTGGCGGCGTCATTTAAAGGCTCGCTGACCTGACCACACACCAGCAAATAGATCAGTAGCAGCAACAGACCGATAATCGGGCCGGGCAGTACCGGGACAAACAAGTGATTAAGGGCGGTGCCCAGTAATTGAAACAGCACCAACCACGTCAGGCCGCGTAATAACATATCGTCTCCCCCGCTGTCTTTTTTCGCGCCGCATTATAAGCACGTCCAGGCAAACCTCACCGATACGACTCATGTTCTGCTACCGCCCGTACTGAAAAACATAATATCTGCGCATGTTTCATCTGCCCCTATAGACAGCTTTATTAGCTTGGGCATACTCGGCAGCCTAATTATCCGGATCCCGCTATGCGCCCACTTGCCCCCCTTGCTTTGACCCTGCTATTGACGGCCTGCGGTGATGGCGAATCGCTACTTCCACCTGATGCACGTCTGCCCGATGGCGGCCGTTATCGGGGCGACGTGGTCAATGGGTTGCTACAAGGCCAAGGCCGGATCGACTATCCAAACGGCAGTTGGTACGCAGGCCAATTCATGAATGGCCAATGGCATGGCCAGGGCGAGTGGCATGGCAGCAATAGCGAGGTCTATATCGGGCATTTTGAGCAGGGGCTGTTTAATGGCCAAGGCAGCCTGAACACCCATAACAGCAGCTATGTGGGCGGTTTCAAAAAGGGTCGACGCGAAGGTGAAGGCACGCTCAAAGAAGGCAGCATGAGTTATCGCGGCGAGTTCCATAATGACGAGTTTTCTGGGCTCGGGCACTTGGAGCTGGACGACGGCAGCCAGTATGAAGGGATGTTTGCCAACGGCAAACCCAATGGCGAAGGCAAGCGCAGCGATACGACCGGCAATGAATTCAGCGGCCACTTCGTCAATGGTCAACTCGAAGGCAACGGTACGTTCACGAGCGCTGACGGCGATGAATACGTTGGCGGCTTCAAAAATAATCAGCTAAACGGCAAAGGTCGCTATGAGAATGCCGATGGCGACGTCTGGATCGGTGATTTCAAAGACGGTGCACTGACGGGTAAAGGTGAACTCATCGGCGCTGACGGCAGCCATTATCGCGGCATGTTTAACGAATGGCGCTTCAACGGCCCCGGCCATTTGAGCATGACCGATGGCAGCCTCTATGTTGGCGACTTTGTCGCTGACACCTACCAAGGCAAGGGCACGCTGACGTTTAGTGACGGATCTTCCGAAAGCGGTGTGTGGACCAATGGTCAACGGGTTCGCGACGCCAAAGGTGGTCTTCTCCCCGACCCTTTGGAACTAGGCTTGCTCAAGCAGGGCGAATTGCTTAAACAAGCGCTGGAAAAGGTTCCGCCATCCACCCCAGCCATTGAGTTGTACAGTTTGGTGGTGGCAGGCGACGGCAAACAAAGCGTTTTCATGCGTGAGGCCGACTACGTCAGCGACATGCTCACCAGCCGTTTCGGCAGCCGTGGTCAGGTCACCTTGGTCAACCATCGCGACCATCTCATGGACCGCCCATTGGCCACCCGCGAAAACCTGCACCGCGCGGCAAAAACGTTGGCCGAGCGCACAGGGCCAGAAGACTTGGTGTTTATCTACCTGACCAGTCACGGTACACAAGATCATGAGTTAGTTCTGGATCAACCTCGACTAGAGCTGGCAGACCTACCCGCCGATGAACTGGCCGCCGCACTCGAGCCTTTGAAAGACCGCGACAAAATCATAGTGATTTCATCGTGCTATTCAGGTGGTTTTATTCCGGCCCTCAAAGATGAAAGAACCTTGATCATGACCGCCTCGCGTACTGATCGCGTGTCATTTGGCTGCTCAGAAGAGGCCGACTTCACGTATTTCGGCAATGCCTTGTTTGCTCAGGCTCTAAACCAGACCGACGACTTGCAAAGAGCGTTTAAGTTGGCCAAGGAAGCTATCGCTGAACGCGAGCAAGCTGATGGCTTTGAGGCATCCGAACCCCAAATTTGGGCCCCAAAAGGGGTTGTGAAGCATTGGCAACAGTTACGTCAGCATCAAGCCAAACGGGCTTTGCAATAAATCAGTTGAACAGCAAGACCGTAAAGAGGGACTAAGCTGAATGTATCAAGGGAGAACACCTATGTACTTGACGCCTCAATACATTCTGCTCGCAGGAGCCACCGGCCTGACCGGCGAACTTTTACTCGACCGCTTGCTCAACGAACCGACCATCAAGCGGGTGCTAGCCCCCTCGCGTAAACCGCTAGCGGCCCACCCGCATTTGGAGAACCCAGTGGGTGATCCTGCGGTGCTTTTGCCACAACTCAGCGGCCGAGTGGATGTTGCCTTCTGCTGCTTGGGCACCACAATCAAACAGGCAGGCTCAGAAGCAGCGTTTCGTGCAGTCGATCACGACATGGTTGTGGCTTTTGCCAAGCGCGCACTGGAAATGCAGGCCAAGCACCTTGTCGTCGTTAGTGCGATCGGTGCAGATCCAAAGTCCTCGGTGTTTTACAACCGGGTCAAAGGTGAGATGGAGCAATCATTGCGCGCTCAAGGCTGGTCGCAATTGACCATCGCTCGTCCCTCCTTACTGATCGGTGAGCGTCAAGAAGAGCGCCCCGTTGAAAAAATTGCCGGTGCGCTTTCTAAACTGATACCGGGTAAGTATCACGGTATTGAAGCCTGCGAATTGGCCCACGCACTCTGGCGTTTGGCGTTGGAAGAACAGCAAGGTGTGCGAGTGGTTGAGTCTGACGAATTGCGCAAATTGGGCAAATAGCCTGTGGAACGGTCAATGACAGGATCCGATTTGATCGGACCCTGTCAGGGTTGAGTGAAACTAACATTAACCGCTCAAATAAACTTAAACGTTACTAAAACCTTGACCTTAGAGTTCGTCTCTTATCGGCTTCGTGCTTAGACTCTGAGAAAATCGAAGCAAATATCCATCAGGGTCTTGAACCAGAAAGTTTCGCTGCACATGCACATGTGTGTCATGACGATATTCGCAGTCTTCTACCGGTTTACGAAGCGCGTAACCTGCCTGTTCAATCTTGCGCGCCAACACATGCGCATCGTTACATTCGATCGAAAGGTTCATACCTCGCCCGTAGGGTTTTACTAACTGCCCCACATTCCACGCAGAGATTTCGTCTTCTTGCTGTTCAAGCATTAATTGACTGCCAAAGAATGACAAATAAGCGAATAAATCTTCACGCCGCTCATACTCAATTTCAAACCCCAATCCCTGACAGTAAAATTTCAAGCTTCGCTCAAAATCAGACACCGACAGTTCGGGAACAAGCTTATTAAAAACCAACATAACGGTCACTCCTCTAACCTAAAATAAAATACTCAACCTTGAGCACCCTAACGTACAACACTCCGTCGCACGGGCAAAATAGAGGGGTATCTTTTACCCCATCACACTTTATCCGCCAACACTGTTAAATCGTCCAAACAAACAGCGAACCCACTTAAACACACCTATAAAACTAACAACCACGACTAGAGCATACACACTCACCAACCCGGTTAAACCGTTATACAGTCCATCTAAGGCGACCGAAGCAAATACGATCATCGGCAGAACCGCCACGAACACATACAAGAGCCCTTTAGAAAAAAAGGTCGCCGGTAAGAGTGCGAAGTTCAAAATAGATAAATGAATATAATCCACGGGAAGTTGGCGCTGAGTCACAAAAGAAAATGCATTAAGCCCCAGCAAAAACACTAGGTTGGCCAAAACACCCAACACCATAACACCGCAAAAAATAGCAGTACGGTAAGGATTCACTAACAGCGGTTCAAAACTGATCAATCCAGAGCCCACACAAACACCGAGAAACACAAGGGCAGCGATAATAAAATAAACTTCACACCACCTGAATAAAATCAGCGTCATTAAACTGATGGGCCGCACCAGCAACATATCAGCCTTGCCCTGGGTCAACGCACCAAAAAAGTCAGTAATGGCCGAATTAAAAAAACTCACAACCAGACTGCCAACCGCATAAGCCATAAAAAAAATCAATAGCCAGTTTTTATCTTTACCCTCCAGCACGACGAGTGAATTAATTACATCAAAAAAAACGAACTGCAAACTGTACATCATTACCAGCGCTATTAAGACGCCCAGCAAATTCGCCTTATACCTAAGTTCGCTTTTCATGGCATTCGCCATTAACAAAATAAAATGCATCTACCCTCCTGCACCTGAATAACGCGCGCTGGCCAACTTAAATGTCATGTGACACGCCCCATAAATCAACACGAGCCAAATAATGAGCAACACTATCAACTCTTGCGCCAACGCCACGCTCGGGCGGAGTAAAAATTCAGCAGGCCCACTAATTAGAAGCCTGAACGGGTTATATTGCATAACAGGTTGTATCGTTTCTGGCCAGTAGGACAAGGGTAATAACGTGCCACCCACCACACTGGTAAATACCACCTGAAAGCTAATAATCATATCTGACTTTGTTAACCAGAACGCCGCCAAGGACATTAAAAACCCCAGTAAAAAACACAACAGCAGACTCAAGGCACTAAAAACAATAAAGCCTATAGCACCCACCCACTCACCACTTGACAGACCGACCCATAAAGCAATCATCAATAACGGCACATAGTACAGAAGTGCCGCTCCATAAAAAATGAAGAAGCTGTACTGGATGTAACTTATAGGCTTTGCAAAAAAGCACTCCAATTGACCTTGGTGCACGTGATTCGAAACATTCATAATCAAATCATAGGCATTATTTAATCGGCCTAAGGCTAACACCGCAATGTAATACAGGTACATTTCGCTTAGTGAATAACCGGGCAGCTCTTCAGCGCTAGCCCCCTCATACACGAATGTCCAAACAGCAAATTGTATGAAAAAAGGAATCCCCGTTGCGATCAGAAGATCCGTAATCAACATGGATCGATCTCTGTAGCATGAGAGCAATCCCGCTTTTACTAGCCCGGTGTAAAGATGGATTGACATAAGTTATTTATTCATTCGCCCATGTGTTAAACAAATTAACGACACCCTCTTCGAATCCCGCTTCTTTCATATCAAACTTATAATGATCCGATTTAAATAATGACCTAACCGACGTCACCCGGTCGTGAGCGACAAAATATACTAATTGAGTAGCGGTTTCACTGGCAGGCAACTGCGCATTGACCGTATACATTGTCTGTTTGAAATCCTCTAACGTCGACGTTAAAGTTTCACTGATCTTGAGCGTTACGGTGAGCTGCAGCGTATGACTGAGTTTATGGCTGAGCGCCTTGAGAGTACCATCAAAGCGGATACAGCCTCGATCAAGAATAATCGCCTGTTCACAACAGAACTCAATATCCCCCAAGTCATGGCTTGTCAGAAAAATAGCCAGGTTATCCGTCTCTCTCTTATAATTGAGATATTTACGAATTTCATATTTAGAAGTTACATCCAGACCGACCGTAGGCTCATCAAGAAAAATGAGTTCAGGCGCATGTATTAAGCTCAACGCCAACTCACATTTAACACGCTCACCTAAGCTTAAATTACGAACCGGTTTATTTAAGACCGTCGATAAATTAAGCGCCTCAACCAACTCTGTCATTCGCCTTTTAAAATCAACCTCCGACACTTGATAGATTTTGCGATAAGTCTCTAAACCGGTTTTAACAGGCAGGTCCCACCAAAGAGAAGTTTTGTGCCCAAAGACGACACCAATTTTTTTAAGAAAATTTTTGTCTCGTTTACTCGGATCATACCCTAACACTCTGACTGACCCGGAGGTCGGTTTTTGGATGCCGCATAATATTTTAATCAAGCTGGACTTACCGGCACCATTAGGCCCAATAAAGCCCAACGCCTCTCCTGCCTGCAAGGAAAAATTAATATTATCTAAACACTTATATTTATCATACTCGGGACGAACAATGCGGCGCATCCACTGTAGAACGCTGTCACTTTCTTTGGAGAGAAAATAATCTTTGCTCACTGCAGAAGCGTTAATAACATAACTCATCAAGCACCATACTCTAAAAGTAAAAGCCACTAGGAAACATCAGAACTTACCGCCTGCAGTTTTTTAAAGAATGTCAAAGGCGCTATAGACCTACCGCTTTGCAACCTGACACTCAATTGACAGCACGATTAAACCAACCACTCATTAACAATGCTCTTGCGCTTGTACGACTTCTTCTCTGGCAAGGTACTGACTTCCTGATGAGTCAAGGATATTTCATAACCAAACAAGATAGATAACTGCTGTTGAATACTAGTAATGATTTGCGCCATCGGCAGATAGGGTTGCCCTTTATAGACCGTTAGCAACTCCACCGTCTTAGCTGTTTTTTGAATGAGACGATAATTGACTAATGCCAAGTCCTCATCGACCAAAGTGGCATCCAAAATAGCAAGTAGTGATGCGCTGGGAATGAACTTTAAATCCCGGGTTCTAAAGGCATCATCACGTCGACCGTTAACTTCGGCTAAAGCCATAGATGAACGGCCGCACTGACAACGTGACGGCGAGTCATGCCGTTTGGCTAAATCACCATGGTCAAACCTGATCATCGGCATGTAGGTATTTTTTAAATCAGTCGCTACCACAGCACCAAAACCGTTTTCATCAGCATTAATGATTTCTACGTAAGAACTGTCTTCTATGAAATGGTAGCGACCAAACAAACATTGGGTGGCCATGAGACTTATTTCTTCAGAGCTGTACTCATCAAATACTGGCAACTCTAATAGATTGGAATAATAAGCCCTTTCGTGACAAGTACTCGACTCCGAGTTAACCAATATCGCTTCTACGCCGCTGTCTAGAATTTCTTTCTTGTGCGTCACCAAGAGTGGTAAATAACTCGGCAACACCACCAGTAAACGCGGTCGTATCAGCAGTAGATGCTCACCCAATGGAGTAGTTGGCAACAAATCAGGAAGCTGAAACACCCTGTATTGACTCAGCAGTGAAGACATTAGTAATCCGGAGTGATGAATCAAATAGATCCAATCACTTTCTAACAATGGCGTTTTCAAGCAACTGCTATAAAATCTTAAATATTGAGTATGATCTTTTTTTAAATAATTCTCATCTCTGTACACTGCAAACGGCACCCCACTTGATCCAGAAGTCCGCACGGTATGTGCTTGCGGCAGCCATGAAGCGTCTGAAACTCGCGAGGTATCACTCACGGTGGACAATATTTTCTTATTGATAATCGGCAAACATTTAAAATCAGAAAAACTTCTGATACTGCCTAACTCGTATCCCTCACTCTTATACAGCTCACGATAAAAAGGAACACGCGTAAATGCGTCATCTACCAATCTACTCAGACTGGCCAATTGATAGGCTTCAACATCCTGTGGTTGACGAAAAA
>Ga0308163_10002539_pt1 | contig 16590 bp, 18 predicted proteins | sample PhyTR1_FD_201037 | JGI IMG/M metagenome (GOLD analysis project Ga0308163, IMG submission 201037) | Phyllosphere microbial communities from UC Gill Tract Community Farm, Albany, California, United States - DLSLT.R1 | ecosystem: Host-associated > Plants > Phyllosphere > Unclassified | place: USA...
CCACGAACTGCCGCGTGAAGCGGGGGCGGACACCGCTCAGCCTGTGCCAAATCAGACGCTCGGTCTCCGTCGCATGCGTCCGCAACGAGCGAGCGCGGATAGTCATCAAAGGTACAACGCGGGCCATACGCGACAGGCTGGCCGATCGTGTTACGGACGGCAACCCACCCCCGACCGCTCCCTTTCAGGGAGGGGAGCAGAAGGAAGGTCCGGCTACTTCTTCGCAGACGCAGCAGCCGGCACGACGGCCATCGTCCAGTCCTTCTCCGGCCGCAGATACTTCGCCGCCGTCGCCTGCAACTCCACCGGCGTCGTCGCCACCAAATCGCTCGCAATCCGCTGCGTCGCCGCGATCCGCCGCGGGTCGAACGTCGCCCCGCCAAGCTGCTGCAACCAGAACTGGTTCCCGGTCGAGGCACGCAGGATGTACTGCCCCATCGGCTTCTTGATCCGGTCCAGCTCGTCCGCCGCGATCGGCGTCGACACCAGTTCCGCCGCGATCTGGCGGGCGATCTGGAAGAAGAACGACACCTTGTCCGGCGCCACCTGCCCGATCGCGACCATCCGCCCGCCGGTGTTCATCCCGACAGGCCACTGGCTCGACACGTTGGGGCTGTAGCTCGCGCCCGCCGCCTGCCGCAGCCGCTCGAACAGCCGGTCGCTGAACACCTGCGCCAGCACGTCGAGACGCCGCGCCTCGACGATGTTGTCGATCCCGCCTCCCGTTGGCCATGCGATGACAGCCGCCGCCTGGTTCTCAGGCCCGGTATGCGCGCGCATCACCGGCGTCGCGTTGTGCGCGGGGAAGCCGACCGGTGCCCCCACCGTCGACACCGCCGTCCGCGGCTTCATCGCCCCGAACGACTTCGCCACCGCGGCGATCGCGTCCTCGGTCTTCACGTCGCCGAAGATCGAGACCTCGATCGGCCCGGTCTTCAGGATCGGCTCCCAGAATGCGCGGAAATCCTTCGCATTCAGCGCCTCGACCGTCGGCTTCGACGGCGTCCCCCAACGCGGATCGCCGGCTCGTAGCAGGCCTTCGAGATCACGCGACAACACACCGTCAGGCGACGAGTCATACCCCGCAAACCCCGCCAGCGCCGCCACCCGGGCACGCGCGACCGGCGCCGGATCCCAGGCCGGGAACGCGAGCTTGGCCGCCATCAATCGCAACTGATCGGCATAATCCGCCGGCGACGTGATCGCGCTCAGCGTGAACGCATCGTCGTCGATCCCGAAATCGAGCCCGATCCGACGCCCCGCGGTCAGCTGGTCGAGATCGCCCTGGTCGAGCTTGCCGATACCACCCGCGACCAGCGCGAGATCGCCCGCCCAGGCCGGCGTCGGCCGGTTCGATGGGATCGCGGTATAGCCGCCGCCGAACCGCACGCGCACATACACGCGCCCGGTCTCGCCCGCGTTCGGGAACAGCAGCACGCGCGTGCCGTTGGCGAAGTTCACCTGCTCCATGTCGAACGCGGTAATCTTTTCGCGGCTGGCGACGACGCCAGGTTTGCTGAGCGACGGCAGCTTCGAGAAATCGACCGCGGCCTGCGCGCGGCGCTTGCCGGCCAAGCCCGATACGTCAGCCTTTAACGCAGTCGCCAGCTTCGCCGCAGCCCCCGCATCAGGCGTCTGCGTATTCACGAGGGCGCGCGTAGCCGTGCCCTCGAAAATCGCCTTGCTCGACGCGAGCAGCGTGGCGGGCGTGAACATGCCCTTCGCCTTGGCGTCCTGCAAAATCTTGTACGACGTCTCCGGCCCCGCCACCGTCTCGCGAATATCGAGCGCGCCGACCATGTCGTCCGCCTGCTTCGACCCCGCCTCGACTTTCGCCGTCTCGACGCTGGTGCGCATAATCGTGTCGAAATCGGCGTATTCGCGATCGACTTCGGCCTGGCTCGGCGCGTTGGTCTGCGCATCGGCGATCACCGCGCGCACGTCCTTCAACGCCGCTTCCCAGTCGGTCCCGATCGGCACGATGTTGACACTGGTCAGGTTCGCCGAGCGCGACACGTCGTCGATCGACACGCCCGCCTGGAGGAAGCTGCCGCCCGCGCGCGCGCGCGTTTCCAGACGACGACTGATGAGCCGGGTGGCCAGCACGTCGACCAGCCGCTTCTGGTTCATGATCGCGGTGTCGTCCTTATACTCCCACGGACGGACGACGCCGAGCGTCACCACCGCCGGAATCGCCGGCTCGGCGATCGTCGCGGAGACCGGAGCCTTCGGATCGGGCTTGCCGAAATCGGGCGCAGGCACGACCGGGCCAACGCCCTTCCAGTCCGCGAAATTCTTGACGATCAACCGCCCGAACAGTGCCGGATCCATGTCGCCCGAGATGATGACGACGGTATTCTCCGGCCGATACCAGCGGTCGTGAAACGCCTTCACCGTCGCACCGGTCGCGGCCTCGAGCGTCTTAATATTGCCGATCGGCGAGCGATCCGCGAGCGGCTGCCCGGCAAAGAACGTCGCGCGGATCGCATCGCCGAACCGCACCTGCGGCCCCGGCTGCTCGCGCTGTTCGGCCAGCACGACCGGACGTTCGGCGGTGACGGACGCATCGGTGATGACCGGCTTCTCCATCATCCCCGACATGATCTTCAGGCTCTCGTCGAGGCCGGATTGAGTCGCGGATGGAAGATCGAGCTTGAACGTGGTCGAGGTCGGCGTCGTCTGCGCGTTGGTATCAGACCCGAAGGTCGCCCCGAACCGCTGCCACACCCGCTTCGCCTCGCCGTCCGGCACGTATTCCGACCCACGGAACGACAGATGCTCGATGAAATGCGCGAAGCCCCGCTCGCTATCGGTCTCGTTCAGCGACCCCGCATCGATCCGCACGCGCACCGACACCTGGCCCGGTGGCACGCCGTTCTTGCGCACCGCAAAGCGCATGCCGTTGGGCAACGTGCCGAACTTCCACTCCGGATCCCGCGTGAGATCGCTGCCCTTGTACAGCCACGCGGTCGTATCGATCCCCGGCAGTTCGGGAAGCGTCGGCGCTTCCTTCGTGGGGGTGGATACGGCCTGCTGCGTCGCCATCTGGCCGCTCGCCGGAATGGCGAGGCCGAGGATGACGGGGAGGAGGACGGGAGCGCGGTACAAGCGCGAAAAGGACACCATGGTTCACCTGTAGCGGTCGCGGGCGTCGCTCGCCAGTGCCCTGCCTCCGCACCGAGCGCGCGGTGCCATCATTTCGTCCAACACTGCCGGTATATCGTGTCCGAACAAGGGGATCGGCGCCACCGCGCGCCTGGATGCAGGGTAGAGATGACGGTCGAAGCCGAACTGGGGCAGTGTTCATTGTGGCGGGATTCGGGCGAACCGGCAGCACGCCGCGGCGCCCGGGTGCCCGATCTGAACGTCATATCCGGCGCGCCCAAACCCGGCGCGCCGATGGTCGCCGAGGCCAACCGCCCGCTGATCATCCGCGTGGGCAAGCACCTGCGCGGCGTGTTCGACCGCATGATCGCGTCGTCCTCGCTGGTCGCCAATGATCCGGTGCTCGACGTCCGCGACTTTGCCTGGACGGCAGGCCTGCGCGAGAACTGGGCCGCAATCCGCAACGAAGCCGTTCGCGTCGCGCTGCAAGGCGAAGCATCGCCCAGCCTCGCGACGATCTCGCCAGACCACCGCTCGATCGCCGAAGTCGACAAATGGCGCTCGTTCTTCCTGTATGGCTATGGCTATCCGATCGAGGAAAGCCTCGCGCGCTGCCCCAATACCGCCGCCGCAGTGGCGCGCATCCCCGGCCTCAACAGCGCATTCTTCTCGATCCTCGCGCCCGGCACGCACATCCCCGAGCATCGCGGCGTGACCAAGGGCCTCATCACCTGCCACCTCGGTCTGATCGTCCCGCGCGACGGCGACGTCCGCATGCGCGTCCACGACCGCACGGTCCGCTGGGCGGAAGGCGAGACGCTCGTGTTCGACGACACCTACCAGCACGAGGTCTGGAACGACACGACCGGCACCCGCGTCGTGTTGCTGATCCAGTTCGAGCGCCCCCTGCGCAACCCCGGCAAGTGGATCGCCGACCTGTTCCTCGGCGTCGTCCGCCGCTCCGCCTTCGTCCAGGACGCGGTCCGCAACATCGGCAGCTGGAACGCGGCAGTGAAGCAACTCGACGTCTGAGCGATCCCGCGTGATAGGTTGCACCGATCCGGACCGATCTCCAGACGTCGTTGTGGTCGTCTACTGATACGCTCGGCCCAGCAGTGGGAGAGGGCGTCGTGGACAGTGATCGTGCGAGACCGAGATTCATCCTGACGATCGATGGCGGCGGGACGCGCGGACTGATCCCCGCGCTGATCCTCGCCGAGCTGGAACGCCGGATCGGCCGGCCATTGCACGACTGTTTCGATCTGATCGCCGGTACGTCGACCGGTGGCATCATCGCCGCCGGTCTCACCGCACCCAGCGAGGCGGATCCGAAACGGGCCGCCTGCTCGGCGAGCGACCTCGTCGATATCTACCGCAACGAGAGCAAGCGGATATTCCCGCACGTCTTCGGCATCCCCCTTCGCGTACCGGGCTGGCCCTATAGCGCCCGGCCGCTTGAGCGAATCCTGGCGGCGCGGATCGGCACACGCGTGACGACGCGCGATGCGCTGACGAATATCGTCATTCCGGCGTATGACCTGTTGGCGCGCAAGGCGGTGTTCATGGCCGGCGGCCCCGACTATAACCGCAAGCTCGGCATCCCCGAGCGGGTCTTCCCGCTGCATATCGCCGCACGCGCGACATCGGCGGCCCCGACGTTCTTCAAGCCGGCCGCGATCGACGATCCTACCAAGGTGGAACCGGATCTGCTGATGGTCGATGGCGGCGTGTTCGCCAATGATCCGACGATCGCGGCAATCATCGAGGGGCGCAAGCTTGGCTGGCATCTCGGCGACATCGAGATCCTGTCGCTGGGTACAGGCCGGTCCGATCAACCCTATCCCTCTGCGCGGAACTGGTCCTTCCTCGGCTGGGTGAACCCGTTCCGGGGCGTGCCGATCTTTTCGATCCTGATGCAGGCCAGCTCCAGCACGATCTCCTATCAGGCCCGGCGGCTGGACATCGCCGCATATGACCGCGCCGATTTTGCGTTGCCCTCTGGTGATGGCGGACTGGACAATTCGAGTGCCGCGTATCTCGCCGCTCTCACCACGCTGGCCGAGGACTGGATCGTCGCCAACGATGCCGTGCTCACCCGCTGGGCCGACAAGCTACGGACCAAGCAGTCAGGTCCACCGCTGCCGCTCGCAGCGTAAGCCCCCTGACGCAATTTACACGTTTCGCGTTGCCGGACAGCCAGAGCGCAGTGCCGGCGCGAACGAGTTAGCCGGAATGCCCCTCACCCCCCGAAAGAAACCGTTTCCCGTTCCGCGCTTGATCCCCCGCCCCCTTCGGGCCACATGCCCTTCATGCTCATCGAAACGGAATCCACTCCCAACCCGTCGACGCTGAAGTTCCTTCCGGGACGCACCGTCATGGAAGCCGGCACGCGCGACTTCGCCACGCCTGAAGAAGCGGAAGTAAGTTCGCTCGCCGATGCGATCTTCGGTCTCGGCGACGTCACCGGCGTGTTCTTCGGTCGCGATTTCGTCTCGGTCACCGCAGCGCCCGGCACTGCCTGGTCGGATCTCAAGCCCGACGTGCTCGCGATCCTGCTCGATCATTTCTCCGCGGCGATGCCGCTGTTCAAGCCCGCACGCGCGGGCTTCTCGGTGCCGTCGGACGAGCCCGCGCTGTCGGATGACCCCGCCGATGCCGACATCGTCGCGCAGATCCGCGAGTTGATCGACACGCGCGTGCGCCCCGCGGTGGCGAACGACGGCGGCGACATCGTCTATCGCGGCTTCGACAAGGGCAAGGTGTTCCTCCAGTTGCAGGGCGCCTGCGCCGGCTGCCCGTCGTCGAGCGCCACGCTTAAGAACGGCATCGAGCAGTTGCTGAAATACTACGTCCCCGAAGTCACCGAAGTGAGAGCCGTCTGATGCGTCAGAAACTCGACGACACCGTCCTCGACGCCGTCTTCCGCGATGCCCGCAGCTATAATGGCTACACCGACCAGCCGGTCGCCGAGTCCGAGCTGCACGCGATTTGGGACCTGATGAAGTGGGGCCCGACCTCCGCGAACCAGCTCCCCGCGCGCCTGATCTGGGTGACCAGCGACGAAGCCAAGCAGAAGCTTGCCGACGCCTGCAGCGCGCAGAACCAGCCGAAAATTCTCAACGCCCCCGTGTCGGTGATCATCGGCATGGACACCAATTTCCACGAGCATCTGCCCGAGCTGTTCCCGCACGCCGATGCGAAGTCGTGGTTCGACGGCAATGCCGAACTGCGCGAGGCGTCCGCGTTCCGCAACTCGACGTTGCAGGGTGCGTATTTCATCATTGCCGCGCGGATGCTCGGGCTTGATACCGGGCCGATGTCGGGCTTCGACGCGGGCAAGGTTGATGCGGCGTTCTTCCACAATACGCCCGCGGTGCGGACCAACTTCATCTCGACGCTCGGCCACGGCGACCCCGCGACGATCTACGCCCGCTCGCCCCGCCCCGATTTCGCGAAGTTCAACAGCGTCGCTTGATAAATTGCCCTCTCCCCCTCGGGGAGAGGGTTGGGTGAGGGGCTGTTCCAGGCGACGCACTGCTTGGCTGCCCATCACCCTAGCCCTCTCCCCGAGGGGGAGAGGGAATAAGACGTGCGCACTTTAGTCATCGAAACATCCACCACCGCCTGTTCGGTCGCGCTCATCGAAGACGGCGCGATCATCGCGCGCGCGCACGAAGTCGTCGGCCGTGGCCATGCCGAGCGCCTCATTCCGATGATCGCCGAGCTCCCCAATGGTGGCCGAGCAGACCGCATCATCGTCGATTGCGGCCCCGGCAGCTTCACCGGCGTCCGCGTCGGGATCGCCGCAGCCCGTGGCCTAGCGCTCGGCTGGGGCGCGGAAATCGCCGGCTTTTCCTCGCTTCCGCTCATCGCCGCCGCCGGTTTCGCCGACCGCTTAACCGACGATATTGCGGTGATCATGGAAGGCGGGCATGGCGAGGTCTTCATGCAAGCGTTCTCCGCCGATCTGTCGCCGCGATCCGACATGGTATCGCTGAAGCCCGCCGCCGCGCTCGCCGCGCTGGCAGGACGGCGCTCAGTCGGCAATGGCGTCCGCTGGCTCGCCGCACTCGACGACAGCCTCGACCTAACCGAAGCATTGCCCGACGCATCGTCGGCAATCCTGCTGCCCGAGACGCTGACCGCGTTGCAACCAAGCCCAATCTACGGCCGCGCCCCCGACGCCAAGCCGTCGGTCCCGAAATAATGGCTACGCGCCAAGCCGCCACGCGCACCGTCACGCTCCGCACCGGCGACGCGCGCGATCTCGCAATCGTCGACGCGCTGATGACAGAGGCGTTCGACCCGCGCTACGGCGAGGCGTGGACGCGCAGCCAGTGCCTCGGCGTGCTCGCACTCACCGGCGTCCACCTCACGATCGCGTTCGTCGACGACTTCCCCGCCGGTTTCACGATGACCCGGTCGGTCGCCGACGAAGCCGAACTCCTGCTGATCGCGGTCGCGCCAGACTATCGCCGCCGCGGCGTCGGCACGGCGCTTATCCGCGCGGCGATCGCCGATTGCTCGGTCGGTAGCATCGTCAAGCTCCATCTCGAGGTCCGCGCCGGCAACGACGCGGTCAAGATGTACGACGCGCACGGCTTCACCAAGGTTGGCGAACGCCGCGCCTACTACCGCGGCAAGACCGGCGTCGCGTATGACGCACATACATATTCAAAAGATATCAACAGCTAAGGCTTATTGCGAGTCACTATCCCTTTTCGCAACAGCGCGGAGGCCCTACATGGCACTCAACGAGGGAACGACACATGCCGCGCAAAATCGATCTGGAAGCACTCTGCAACGAGAAGGGCCTGCGCATTACCGAGCAGCGCCGCGTCATCGCGCGCGTGCTGTCCGAGGCGGACGACCACCCCGACGTCGAGAAGGTCTATGAGCGCGCGTCGCAGATCGACCCAGGCATCTCGATCGCGACGGTGTACCGCACGGTCCGCCTGTTCGAGGAAGCCGGCATCCTCGACCGCCACGATTTCGGCGACGGCCGCGCGCGTTACGAGCCAGCCCCGGAAGCGCATCACGATCACCTGATCGACGTCGAGAGCGGCAAGGTGATCGAGTTCGTCGACCCCGAACTCGAGCAGTTGCAGAAGGCGATTGCGGAAAAGCTGGGCTTCCGGCTGGTCGATCACCGCATGGAACTCTACGGCGTCGCGCTCACCCGCAAGGACTGACGCGATCGGCCGGATTCGCTTTGGCGCGCGGTTGGTGGCGCTGCTGGTGGCGCTGATCCTGGCGCTGCCGTTGCATGGGATGTGGCGGCTATTCCGGCGAAAGTCGCCATGGCCGCCTCGTTTTCTCGGATTGGTCGCGCGGATCGTCGGCGCCAAGGCGGATGTCGCCGGTACCCCGCTTCGCCACGACGTGGTCTTCGTCTCGAACCATCTGAGCTGGATCGACATTCTCCTTTTGTCCGGCGCGACCGGCAGCGCGTTCGTAGCGAAATCCGAACTTCGCAGCGCACCGCTGGTCGGCTGGCTCTGCACGCTAAACCACACCATCTTCGTCTCGCGCGCCGACCGTATGGCGGTAACCGCCCAGATCGCCCAAATCCGCGACACGTTGGCGGCAGACTGGCCCGTAACCCTCTTCCCCGAGGGAACGACGGGAGACGGCACCACGCTGCTCCCCTTCAAGGCTGCGCTCTTGGCAGCCCTCGACCCGCCCCCGCCGGGCGTCCGCGTGCAACCCGTCCGCATCGACTATGGCGCGGCGACCGACGAACTCGCCTGGGTCGGCGACGAGCCCAGCCAACACCACGCAGCCCGCGTTTTGAAGCGCCGGGGCACATTCGTCGCGACGCTGCACTTCGCCGACCCCTTCGCCCCTGCAGACTATGGCGACCGAAAAGCCATAGCCGCCGAAGCCCGCCGCCGCATGGAAGCGCTGTAGCCCGAACCAAAAGTGTTCCCCCGCGAAGGCGGGAGAACAAGGGAGGGATGCTCCACACATCCCCAAACTCAAACACCACCCCGGCGAAGGCCGGGGCCCAATTGGGGGACGTCGCTAACGGAAGACGGCGCTCCGTTACTGCGACCTTTCCAATTGGACCCCGGCCTTCGCCGGGGCGGTGCTTCAGTAGGGCTGCCCTGACGTTGCTCGATCGAAGGCAGTAGCAACGCCCCCTCCCCCCGCCCCCACAAATTTGGTAGGGCCTACCGTATGTCTCCCCCAAAAACCTTCCACGTAAAATCCTTCGGCTGCCAGATGAACGTCTATGACGGCGAGCGCATGGCCGAACTGATGGCCGCCCAGGGCCTCACCCCGGCCGACGCGGTCGACGCCGACGTCGTCGTCCTGAACACCTGCCACATCCGCGAACGCGCCACCGAAAAGGTCTATTCGGACATCGGTCGCCTCCGGAAGGACCAGCGCCGCAAGTCCGGCAAGACCTCGATGATCGCCGTCGCCGGCTGCGTCGCGCAGGCCGAGGGCCAGGAGATCTTCACCCGCGCTAAGGTTGACATCGTCGTCGGCCCGCAAGCCTATCACAACCTCCCCGACCTCGTCGCGAAGGCCGCCGCCGGCACGCCCTCGCTCGACACAGACATGCCGCTGCTGTCGAAGTTCGGCGCGCTCCCCTCGCGCCGGAAGGTCGCCCCCTCGGCCTTCCTCACCGTGCAGGAAGGCTGCGACAAATTCTGCACCTACTGCGTCGTCCCGTACACGCGTGGCGCAGAAATCAGCCGCCCGTTCGCCGCGATCGTCGACGAGGCGAAAGCGCTGGTCGACGCCGGTGCACGCGAGATCACCTTGCTCGGCCAGAACGTAAACGCCTGGAGCGAAAACCAGCGTGGCCTCCACGACCTGATCTGCGACCTCGACCGCATCCCCGGCCTCGCGCGCATCCGCTACACCACCAGCCACCCCAACGACATGACCCAAGGCCTAATCGACGCGCATCGCGACATCGAGAGCCTGATGCCGTTCCTCCACCTCCCCGTGCAAAGCGGCAGCGACCGCGTTCTCAAGGCGATGAACCGCAGCCACACCCGCGACTCCTACCTCCGCCTCCTCGACCGCGTCCGCGAAGTCCGCCCCGACATCGCACTCTCAGGCGACTTCATCGTCGGCTTCCCCGGCGAGACCGACGCCGAGTTCGAGGACACGCTGAGCCTCGTCGACGCGGTCGGCTATGCGCAGGCCTACAGCTTCAAATACAGCCCCCGCCCCGGCACGCCTGCCGCCTCGATCGTCGAGCAAGTCCCGGAATCGGTCATGGACGAACGCCTCCAACGCCTCCAGGCTGCGCTCAACCGCGACCAACACGCCTTCAACGCCGCCACCGTCGGCCGCACCTGCACCGTCTTGCTCGAACGCGCGGGAAAACTCCCGGGCCAGCTGATCGGCAAGTCCCCCTGGCTGCAATCGGTCCACCTGATCGGCAACCACGCAATCGGCGACTTGGTGGAAGTCACGCTGGCGGCGGCAGGCCCCAACTCCCTCACCGGGATCGAACGGATCGCAGAAGCAGCCTGAGCCCCCTCCTAATCCTCCCCCGCCAGGAGGAGGATTAGGAGGGGGAGGCAAGCGCCGACGCCTGATCCGTGTCCTCCCCCTCCGTCACCTGCGGCGACACCTCCCCCTTGCGGGGGAGGATTGCAACGGCGTCCCTGAGGCATCAAAACAATACGCGCGGATCGCGAAACCACCCCCCGCGATTTCGCTGTCCTACATCCGGATCGCCTGCCACACTCGCCCCCGATGCAGCTTCGCCCACGCGACTCGAATCATCTCTCGGCCAGCGCCCCGGCGCGGCTTGAACGCGTCGCTTGGCGTACTCATCTTCCTTTCAAAGGTTACGGTTCGACGCTTCCAGGCGTAACCTTTGACACCCTGAAAGGACCGTATGAGCCGTAAACCCGTTCCCGCCCAGTCCGGTGACCGCGCCCGAGTCGAGCTGCTGTTCGACAAGCCCCAATTGCTCGTCCGGCTCTTCGGCCAGTACGACCAGAACCTGGTAGCGCTCGAAAATCGCCTCGGCGTCTACATCACCGCACGAGGGAACAAGATCGGCCTGGAGGGCACCGCTGAACAGGTCGCCAAGGCCCGCGACGTGCTCCACGATCTCTACGCCCGCATCCAGCGTGGCGAGGACGTCGACGCCGGCTTGGTCGATGCGTCGATAGCGATGGCGGACGAACCCGTTCTCGAAGGCATCATCCGCGCCGATGCCGGTGGCGGCGGTGCCCCGCCGATCATGATCCGGACGCGCAAGAAGACGATCGTCCCGCGGACGCCGGCGCAGGCGCACTACATGCGCGAGCTCGCCAACAACGACATGATCTTCGCGCTCGGGCCGGCAGGTACCGGCAAGACTTACGTCGCGGTCGCGCAAGCCGTGCAGCAGCTCATCAACGGCAGCGTCCAGCGGCTGATCCTGTCACGACCCGCGGTCGAAGCCGGCGAACGCCTCGGCTTCCTCCCCGGCGACATGAAGGAGAAGGTCGATCCGTATCTGCGCCCACTATACGATGCGCTCTACGACTGCCTCCCCGCCGAGCAGGTCGAACGCCGCATCGCATCGGGCGAAATCGAGGTCGCCCCGATCGCCTTCATGCGCGGCCGCACGCTTGCGGATGCCTTCGTCATCCTCGACGAAGCGCAGAACACCACGCCCGCGCAGATGAAGATGTTCCTCACCCGCTTCGGCCAGAACAGCCGCATGGTGATCTGCGGCGATCCCAAGCAGGTGGATATCCCCGGCGGTGTCGCGGCGTCCGGTTTGGCGGATGCGGTCCGCCGCCTCGAAGGTGTCGAAAGCATCTCGATGTGCCGCTTCACCGTCGGCGACGTCGTCCGCCATCCGATCGTCGGCCGCGTCGTCGAGGCGTACGAAGGAACCGATGGTTGATGCTCGGGATATCCCGGAGTATGTCCGGGATATCCCAGGAGGATGGCGATGGCGTCTCTCTACATCAAGGACAACGAAACCGCCGAACTCGCGACGGAGCTTGCAGCGCGTCTGGGTGTGACCAAGACCGAGGTCGTTCGTGACTTGTTGCGCAAGCGAAAGGCGGAGTTGGCACCGGAAGACCGTGTGTCGAGCCTGCGTGAACGACTGCGGGCATGGCGCGAGGCGCATCCGTTAGGCGAGCCGACGGGGCTTGAGGCTGACAAGGCGTTTTACGATTCGCTGAACGACGAAGACGACGATTGACCATCCTCGTCGATGCCTCTGCCATAGTCGCGATCGTTTACGGCGAGCCGGAGGCTGACCATTTCGCCGATATCATCGAGTCGCATGACGACCGCTGCTATTGCGCAGTCGGCGCATGGGAAGCGGCGCAGGCCATTGCAAGATTAAAGGAGGTAAGCCTTCAGCAAGCGGCCGACGCCGTCTTGAGCTTTGCCTCCGAAGCCGGTCTTCGTCTCGTGCCGATCGGCGAGAATGAGGGCCGAGAGGCAATCGTCGCGGCGGCGCGCTACGGCAAGGGCCGCCACCCCGCGAAGCTCAACATGGGCGATTGTTTCGCCTATGCCTGCGCGAAAACCCATGGCGCGGAACTTCTCTACAAGGGTAATGATTTCGCCCTGACCGATCTCGCCTGAAGGACCTGCATGCTCGAAATCGCGCTCTCTTCCGACGCCCCCTGGCCTGAGCAGGATTGGGACGCGCTCGCCCTTCGTGCTGCAACGGCAGCGATCCAGCGGACCCCGCACGGCGAACTCCTGACCAGTGCGGCGACGGTCGAGATCTCGATCCGGCTCGCCTCGGACGACGAGGTTCACACCCTTAACAAGCAGTACCGCCAGAAGGACAAGCCGACCAACGTCCTGTCCTTCCCGATGGTCCAGCCCGATCTGCTCGCCACGGTCAGCCAGAATTCGGACGATGGCGAAGTCCTCCTCGGCGATATCATCCTCGCGCACGGCGTTTGCGTCGCGGAAGCGGCCGATCGCAATATCTCGGTCGAGGATCATGCGATGCATCTGATGGTGCACGGCACGCTGCATCTGCTAGGCTATGACCATATCGACGACGACGAGGCCGAGGGCATGGAGCAGATCGAACGCGACGCGCTCGCCGCCTTGGGCCTCCACGACCCCTATCTGATAACAGAGGACTGACGACCACGATGGCCGATGGCCCCAATGCCGGTAACGGCGATAGTAGCGACAGTATCTGGCGCGGGCTCAAGGGCCTGATCTTCGGTGCTCAAGACGAATCTCTTCGCGACCAACTCGAGGATGCGATCGACCGGCACGAGGGCGATCCCGCCCCCGATGCGAAGGGCGATCTCACCCCGCTCGAGCGCCAGATGGTTCGCAATCTGCTGCATTTCAGCGAGCGCGACGCCGGCGACGTCGGCGTGCCGCGCGCGGACATCATCGCGGTCGAGGAGGAGACTCCGTTCGCCGATCTCGTCAAGCTGTTCGCCGAAGCCGGGCACAGCCGCCTGCCGGTGTACCGCGACAACCTCGATACGATCATCGGCATGGTCCACATCAAGGACGTGTTCAACATCCTCGCGACCGGTGCCGAGCATCCGACGTCGATCGCCGGGCTGATCCGCGAGCCGCTCTACGCGCCGATGTCGCGCGGTGCGCTCGATCTGCTCGCGGACATGCGGCAGAAGCACGTCCACCTGACGATCGTGCTCGACGAATACTCCGGCACCGAAGGCCTCGTGACGTTCGAGGACCTGATCGAGGAGATCGTCGGCGAGGTCGAGGACGAGCACGACGAGGCACCTCAGGTACTGATGACGCCGATCGAAGGCGGCGCCTGGGATGCCGACGCGCGCGCAGAACTCGAGGATGCCGCAGAACTCATCGATCCGCGTCTGGCGGAGGTCGACGGCGATATCGACACGCTGGGCGGCTTGGCGGCGCTTCTGGCGGGTCATGTCCCGCAGATCGGCGAATGCGTCGATCATCCGAGCGGGTGGAAGCTGGAGATCATCGACGCCGACGAGCGGCGGATAAACCGATTGCGCCTGCATCCGCCGGTGGTGCCGGTCGAGGATGACGACTGATACAGCCTACGCAATGGATCGACGGGCTTTTGCCCATGATCCATTGCCCCGGCCCTGCCTCCGTTCTAACTTCCCCCCATGCGTAAACATATCCTCATCGTCCTTGGGCTGATCCTGCTGGTGATCGCCGCGGGCGTCACCTATCTCGCCTGGCCCGACACGGCGGCATTGTCGGTCGACCAGGTCGCCGGCAAGCTGCCCAAGATCACCGATCCCCGCATCCAGACGATCCCGACCGTGAAAGTCGCGAAGGTCGTCGGCTGGCAGAACGGCGCGATGCCGACGCCTGCCGCCGGGCTCAAGGTCCAGCCGTTCGCCACGGGGCTCGACCACCCGCGCTGGATGTACCGCCTCCCCAACGGCGACGTACTGGTCGCCGAGACGAATTCGCCCCCACGCGACGGCGGCGGGATCACCGGCTGGGTGATGAAGGTGCTGATGGGCCGCGCCGGTGCCGGCGTGCCGTCGGCCAACCGCATCACGCTACTCCGCGACGCGAACGGTGATGGCGTGGCGGAAACGAAGTCGGTGTTCATGACCGGTCTCAACTCGCCGTTCGGCATGACGCTGCTCGATGGCCAGCTCTACATCGGCAACACCGACGCACTGGTCCGCGTGCCGTACACCGATGGCGCGACCAAGATCACCGCCAAGCCAGAGCTCGTCATCAAACTCAACCCCGGCGGCAATCACTGGGCTCGCAACGTCATCGCTGCGGCCGATGGCAAGACGCTCTACGTGGGCGTCGGTTCGTCCTCTAACATCGCCGAGAACGGCATGGACGCGGAGAAATACCGCGCCAACATCCTGCAGGTCTGGCCGAAGGACAAGAACTGGCGGATCTACGCCGCCGGCCTGCGCAATCCCAACGGCATGGCGATCAACCCCAAGTCCGGCGGCCTGTGGACGGTCGTCAACGAGCGCGACATGCTAGGTTCGGACCTTGCGCCGGATTACCTGACGCAGGTCGAGTTCGGCGATCACTTCGGCTGGCCCTGGTATTATTGGGGCGGCTATCCCGACACCCGCGTCGAACCGAAGAACCCCGCGCTCCAGCAATACGCCAAGCGCCCCGACTACGCACTCGGACCGCACGTCGCCGCGCTCGGCCTGACCTTCTCCGCGGATGCGAAGCTTGGTGCGAAGTTCGCCAACGGCGCGTTCGTCGGCGAGCATGGCTCGTGGAACCGCAAGCCGGTGTCGGGCTACAAGGTCGTCTACGTGCCGTTCGGCGACACCGGCTTCCCGGCCGCGAACGCAAAGCCGGTCGACGTGCTCGGCGGTTTCCTGGACAAGGATGGCGACGCGCAGGGCCGCCCGGTCGGCGTCATCACCGACAAGACCGGTGGGCTGCTGGTCGCGGACGACGTCGGCAACGCAATCTGGCGGGTCAGCGCCGGGGGGTGATTTGGGGGGGGGGCGCGGGGAAATGCCCCGCCCCTCTCAATTGGCGAGCGACAACCAATTCCTTGTCATCCCCGCGGAGGCGGGGATCCATATACCCAGGGCTATCGAACTAGTCGGGAGGTTTGCCAGTATGGGTTCCCGCCTGCGCGGGAATGACGATTGTGCGGTTGAGGCGGTTTTCTAGCGGTGCGCCGCACCCACTCACCCTGCCAAAATCCCCCGAGCCTCGTCGAGATCATCCTCGTCGACCATCACGCGGACCGGGATCAGCAGCCAGCTCCCCTCCATGATCGACATCCCACCATCGAACGCGATCGCCGGGATGCCTTCGCTCTCGAGCCGCCCGACTATGATATGCGCCTCATTGCGGCCGTACCGCCCCAGTTCGACCAGGCTCATGCGCCGACGCGGTCCGGCAGGACGGTGCCGAGCCGAACCGGCAAGCCGTCGATGCTTGCGATTGGCCCCGCCAATTCCTCGATCCGTTCGGCGTCGGTTTGCCTGGCGTGGTATTTCGACAAGGTCTGCCGCTCGCGGTCCAGCGTCATGAACGGCACGCCCCACCCGCAACTCGTCTGCACCTCGTCGACATCGATCACGAAGATCTGCCGCGTGCCCGGCAACGGCGTGAACTGCGCGTAGAGGTCAGCCCAGCCGTCGTCCTGCGGCAACACAGCACGCCCCTTGCCATAGATGCGGAAGATCAACGCGGGCTGGTCGAACGCGCAGAACATGATCGTGATGCGACCATCCGCGCTCAGATGCGCGTTCGTCTCGTTCCCCGACCCACCGACGTCGAGATACGCGACCGTTTTCGTATCGAGTACGCGAAAGCTATCCATGCCTTTCGGGCTTAGATTGATCCTCGCACTCACTGCGGTTGTCGCTACGAAAAATACCGGTTGCCGCATCACGAACGCGCTATGATCGTCGGTCAATGCAGGAAAGAAGTCCATCGGTCGGCTCCGAATTGACGCGCTCAATGGACGCGCATACTCTGTGCGCATGAGACATGATCCTATCGCCACGGGCAAGCGCAAATCGGTTAATATGTCGCTCGATACCGGCATCGTAACGGCGG
>Ga0308163_10002540_pt1 | contig 16589 bp, 16 predicted proteins | sample PhyTR1_FD_201037 | JGI IMG/M metagenome (GOLD analysis project Ga0308163, IMG submission 201037) | Phyllosphere microbial communities from UC Gill Tract Community Farm, Albany, California, United States - DLSLT.R1 | ecosystem: Host-associated > Plants > Phyllosphere > Unclassified | place: USA...
ACAGCTGTCAACACGAATGATGGTGCGAAGCTAATTCCGGTTGACAGCTGTCAACGCTCAAAGCGAGGGCGCCATCTAGCAGTTGAAGTTTAAGCCAGCCAAGACTTCAAGTCTAAAGCCCCGCCCCCGCCGCCCGCACATCGACCAAGAAGCCAACAAGGTGGATGTCACCGTCGCCCGATTCACGCAGCGATTACCGGCGACGAGCTAACCGCTTCTTTCTGTCGTTCGGCAGACTGTCCAAGCCAAGCCACTTCAAGCTGTGCAGATCCTATGTCGCGGGAGCGGCTGGAACAACCGCCGCAGCCCCATCAAGAAGCAAAGCTACTCCAAGAGGCCGATGAAATGATGGGGAGGAAGCCCTGGGCTACTGAGCTGGAGAATTGCCCGACGGTAACGTAACGTACTTCATTTATTGATCTCAGAACCGCCAAAGCCGTCCTTCTGAAAGCGAGCTCTTACAAGCGGTCCTCGGAAAATACGTAGCAAGATAAACACAGCAAAAACCAGAACAACCATACTAGGGGCCAGAGCCGGGGTCAGAGTTAGGACAGTCGAGTTCAGCAACGCACAGCCGCCGTCAGCAGAAGACAAGCAAGAAGGCCATGATGTGGCAGCCAAATCACGTCCAGTTCAACTACTGGCCAGAGGGAAGGGGAGGAGAGGGGAGCAGCGCTGGCTGCCCGCCATTAAGAAGGCACCGCTCTAGCAGCGAAGCAAAACTTCCTCTTCAACGCCATCAGCACCGGGACGAACCTCAATATACCTCCAAGTCCACCACGCCCCACTCCTCCGCTGGCGATAAGTCCTCGCCGATCTACGACCTCAATAAATCGTCAGTTCGTTTTCATTTCACCCACTTGACGTTATGTTATCGATAACATAGGTTCACGAACGTCACTTTGGGAGGAGTAACAATGGTCGATACAAAGATCCTGGAATTTCGCGGAATCACCAAAACATTCGGTGGAACCCGCGCTCTTTCTGACGTCTCGATTGATCTCCGTCCAGGCGAAATCTTAGCGCTTCTTGGCGAAAATGGCGCCGGAAAATCAACGCTGATCAAGACGCTGGCAGGCATTTACAAGCCGGATCAAGGCGAAATTCGTTTTAAAGGCGACGGCTATCACCATCGTCCTCCAAAACCAAATCAACGCCAACCGGTGGCGTTTATCCATCAAGATCTAGGACTGATTGAATGGATGACCGTTGCAGAAAATGTTGGTCTCGCGCAGGGTTATTCGCTTAGGAACAAATTGATCAACTGGCGCGCCACCGAAGCACGCACAGCAGAGGCACTCCGGTTGGTGGGCTGCGACTTCGACCCGTCAACTCGCGTCCAAAACCTGACGCGGACCGAAAAATCATTAGTCGCTATCGCCCGCGCTCTAGCGGTCGAGGCCGATGTGCTTGTTCTCGACGAGCCTACCGCCAGCCTTCCAGCTGATGAAGTGGAAAAACTATTCGCCGCGATTCGACCGTTAAAACAACGCGGCGTTGCAATGATCTATGTATCACATCGCCTGGACGAAATTTTCCGCATCGCAGATCGGGTCGCAGTATTGCGCGACGGGCAGTTGGTCGGCGAGAAGCCCGTCAAAGAGACCACGCCAGACGAGTTGATCCGCATGATCGTTGGCCGTAAAGCCGACCAACTCTTCACCAAGAGCAACGCACCCGCTGGCCCTGCCATTGTGAAGGTAAGGGACCTCGCCTGCCGTGGAGCGGGACCAGTTTCCTTTGATATCCGCCAAGGCGAACTGCTCGGGCTCGTCGGCCTGCGCGGCGCAGGCCACGAACTGGTGGGCCGCGCTTTATTTGGCGCAGAACCCGCCTCCGGCACCGTCACCATAGCGGACCAAAAAGTCGATCTCACCAATCCTACGAAGGCCATGACGAGTGGCGTAGGGCTGATCGCACGGGACCGAACAGAAGAATCGGTCGCCATGTCTCTCAGCCTGAGGGAAAACACCTTCATCAATCCCGGCGCATCCGGCCGGCGTCTCTTTTCCTTTAAGACGCCAGACCGGGAAGCCGCAGAAGCCCATGCCATCGGCACGCGCGTTGGGCTCAGGCCAAATGACCAGAGCCTCGCAATCGAAGCGCTATCGGGCGGAAACCAGCAAAAAGTTGTCGTCGGCCGTTGGCTCGCAACCGGTCGCAAACTTCTGGTGGCGGAGGACCCAACCGCCGGCGTCGATGTCGGCGCCAAGGCCGATATTTACCGTTTGATCGCCCAAGCGGTCGAAGGCGGGTTGGCCGTATTGGTGGTCTCGACCGATTTCGAAGAGATCGCTCATATCTGCCAGCGAGCGCTGGTATTTTCCCGTGGCCAGATCCTGAGGGAACTGAGCGGCACGGAATTGACGACAGAAGCGGTGATTGCCGCAGCCTCCGCCTCTGACGCGGCGTGACTTTGGGAGAGAAACAATGCAATCCATCGAATCCAATGCACTGGAACCCACCCGCGCCGAATTGGCAGGCATGACGCTCGGTCAAAAAATCCAGCGCCTGCTGCCTGTCTACGGACTGGTATTTTTGACTGTCGGCCTGATCCTGCTGTTTTCGCTGCTCTTGCCGCAGACCTTTCCGACCGTGCTCAATCTGCGCTCGATCATCTCCGACAAGACGATCATCGCCATCCTGTCGCTTGCCGCGATGATCCCGATGGCCGCCGGCCGCATTGATCTCACTATCGGCTATGGCATCGTGCTCTGGCACGTTCTCGCCATTAGCCTGCAAACCATGTTCGGCCTGCCATGGCCTGTCGCCGTGCTCATCGTCATTGCGCTTGGAGCCATGACCGGCTTTCTCAATGGCTTACTGGTCGAAGTTGCGAAGATCGACAGCTTTATCGCAACCCTCGGCACCGGCACGGTACTTTACGCCATAGCACTCTGGCATACCGGCGGCCGTCAGGTGGTCGGCATGCTGCCGCAGGGCTTCTATAGTCTGAACGGAACGATGGTCTTCGGTTTGCCGATTACAGGCCTCTACGTGCTCGTTCTCGCGGTCGTGATGTGGCTGGTGCTGGAATACACACCGCTTGGCCGCTACGTTTACGCTATCGGTGCCAATCCAAAGGCCGCAGCCCTGAACGGCATTCCGGTCCGCCGCTTTGTTATCGGCGCTTTCGTGACATCAGGCACTTTGGCCGCGGTTGCAGGCGTCCTGCTGGCGTCGAAGCTGCGGATCGGCCAGGCCAGCGTCGGCCTCGAATATCTGCTGCCCGCTCTCGTCGGTGCCTTCCTGGGTTCAACCACGATCAAGCCCGGCCGGGTCAATGTCTGGGGCACGATGATTGGCGTGATCATCCTCGCGGTTGGCATAGCCGGCATCCAGCAGATCGGCGGCTCTTTCTACGTCGAACCACTGTTCAATGGCGTCACGCTTTTGGTCGCAATCGGCATTGCCGGCTATGCGCAGCGCCGCCGCAGCCTGTCAGGCCGAATGGCACCCGTGCCAAAGCCCCAGGCCGAAAAACAACAAGCCTAACAAATTTCGAAATCAACATTTCCAGAGGGAGGAATGGATATGAAGCGCAGATATCTTTTGCAGGCGACCAGCGTCATCATGCTACTAGCAGCCGGTCAGGCTCTGGCCGATCCAATGGCTGACGCCAAGGCCGTTGTCGACAAATATGCCAGCAAGGTCACGACCTGGGACGGCCCAACGAGTGCCCCGAAGCCGCAGCCTGGCAAGACGATTGTCGTTCTGGCTGGCGACCTGAAAAACGGCGGCATCCTCGGAGTCAGCAATGGCGTTCAGGAAGCAGCAAAAGCCATCGGCTGGCAAGTCAAGGTGCTGGATGGCGCAGGCTCGATCGGCGGCCGTACCTCCGCCTTCGGTCAGGCCATGGCATTGAAGCCGGATGCGATCATCATCGATGGCTTCGACGCGGTCGAACAGGCCCCGGCACTGGAACAGGCGAAAGCCGCCAAGATCCCGCTCGTCGCCTGGCATGCCGGCCCAACCATCGGCCCGGATGAAAAGAACGGCCTGTTTGCAAATATCAGCACCGATGCCATGGAAGTGTCGAAGGCGGCAGCAGACTGGGCCTATGTCGATGCCAAGGGCAAGCCGGGTGTGATCATCTTCACGGACTCGACCTATGCGATTGCGATTGCCAAGGCCGATAAGATGAAGGAAGAAATCGAACGGCTCGGCGGTAAGGTTCTCGCTTATGTCGACACCCCGATCGCCGAGACATCGCAGCGCATGCCGCAGCTCACGACATCGCTGCTGCAAAAATATGGTGACAGCTGGACCCATTCACTTGCCATCAACGACCTATATTTCGACTTCATGGGTCCGTCGCTTGCCTCAGCAGGGAAGGGGGGCACTGATGCGCCGATCAATGTCGCCGCCGGTGATGGATCCGAATCCGCCTATCAGCGTATTCGTGCCGGCCAATATCAGAAGGTGACGGTTGCTGAACCGCTGAACCTCCAGGGCTGGCAGTTGGTGGATGAATTGAACCGGGCGCTGAACGGTGAAAAATGGTCGGGCTATATGTCACCGCTGCACGTGGTGACCGCTGACAATGTCGAATTCGACGGCGGCCCGAAAAACTCGTTCGACCCCGACAATGGCTACCGCGACGCCTATAAAAAGATCTGGGGCAAGTGAGGCTGCCGCTTTAGAGTTTGTCAGGGAAAAGTGGAACCGGGCTTTCCCGAAAAGATAAACGAAAACAGACTCTAGCGATCCAGACGAAAAAATCTTGGGCCATGCATCGAAATGGATGCATGGCCCAAATTGTATGGCAAGATCTTATGAGGCGTAGCCAGCTCCCTGTCGCACGGCAAGCAAACCAAGCGCCCCCGGGCTGGCGTTATCGGCTGCTGTCACGCAGGATCAGCTCGGGTTGAATGGTGATATTATCCGCCAGCGCCTGTCCATCGAGGAGATCCAGAATAAGCCGCGCCGCCTTCTCGCCGATATCCCGGGAAAAAGCATTGATCGTGGTGATCGTCGGCACGGAAATCGCGCCGATTTCGTAATTGCCGAACCCGGCAATCGCGATACCGTCGGGCACCGGAATACCCCGCCGCTGACACTCCGTCAGAGCCCCAAAGGCCGAAAGGTCGGACACGCAGATGACTGCCTCGGTATCGGGGAGCGTTTCGAGCAGCCGCGCCATCGCATTGGCGCCTTCGCGCATCGAGATCGGTGGCGGACCTGCGGCAATCAACCGGGACGGGTCGAGCCCATGCCGGTTCATGGCCGCAACAAAGCCGTTGCGGCGATCGCTACCACGTGTGTCACGCCCGACATCGCCACCGATAAATGCCAATCGCCGATAGCCGACATCAACGAAATGATCGACCATGCCGCAGACGGCACCGGCATTGGAAAAGCCGACGAAATGTCCAATCGGATCAGGTGGCACATCCCATGTTTCGATAACAGGAATATGGGCATTGGCCAGCAGCTTGCGGGCACGCGGCGTGTGCTTACCGCCCGTCACCACAATCGCCTGCGGCTTGCGCCGCAGCAATTGCTCGATCAGCCGCTCCTCTTCCTGCATGTCATAATTGGTATAGCCGAGCAGGATCTGCATCTTGCGAGTGGCCAGCGCTTCCGAAAGGCCGCCGACGGTATCGGCAAAATTGGCATTGTTGATCGACGGGATCGTCACCGCCACGAAATCCGATCGCTGCGACCGCAAATTTGAGGCGGTCGAATCGAAGACATAGCCAAGATCTTCCGCCGCCATCAGGATGGCATCCCGGGTTTCCTTGCTGATCAGGCTGTCGGTCTTGAAGGCGCGCGACACCGTCATCGGCGACACACCGGTGACGCGGGCAATGTCAGCCATCGTCGGCGGTTTACGGATATCGGTCAACAACGCCCCCTGTTATCGTTACCAGCCTACTACACAGGCTTTGATAAGCCAAAGCAAGCAGACATGCCCCATTTCCCCATAAGGTCAGCCCCCACCCATTTCGAAGGGGAGGGGGCTGCTGCGTCAGAGCGAAAACTCGTTCGCCACAGTTACGTGATGATGAATCCGGCCATCGAAGAACTGGGAGAGCACGGCCTCGGTTGCCGCGCGTGCCTCCGACCGAACAGGACTTTTCAGAGCTGCGTCAACGGCCTCAAGGTCGGGATAGTTGATCGCAAGGATCATCGGAAATTCCGGCGCACCGTCATCACGGCTTTCCGCAAAGGAGACGCGAACATCGAGCGCACCTGGAAACTGCTTCCATTTCGGCAATATCGTTTCGAGAACGGCAGCTCGAAAAGCATCGGTTTGCCCCGGCTTTACCGTGCCCTCGAACAAAGCATAGCGTGTAATCATCAGGAGATCTCCCTTTTTGCTCCCTTGAAAAATTCCATCAGCATGGCCTGGTCCTCACCACCAAGGCCTGCTGCCGTCAGCATCCGGTGCACTTCGGCGCAAATCGCCGTCAGCGGCATCGGGGTATGGGTTCGGCGCGCCAGATCCTGGGCGCCGTTCAGATCCTTGACCATGTTGTCGATCCGGCCGGTCCGGCGATAATCCTTCGCGACATAGCGCGGCATATACTCCTGCAGGATCGCGCTATCGGCGCGACCACCCTTCAGCGCCTGCGGAATTTTCGCAGCATCAACGCCAGCGTCGAGCGCCAGTTGGGTTGCCTCGGCCACCGCCAGAAAATTCAACCCGCACAGAACCTGGTTGATCAGCTTGGTCGTCTGGCCGGCACCGGCAGGGCCCATATGGGTATAGTTGGACGCGACATGCTGCAGAACGTTATGGGCATCTTCCACATCCTGTGCTGCGCCGCCAGCCATCAGCGTCAATTCCCCGATCGCTGCCTTCGGCGCACCGCCCGACAGCGGACTGTCGACCCAACGCAAGCCTCTTTCGGCGGCGTCACTGGCCAGTTGTCGTGTCGCTTCCGGATCAATCGACGACATGTCAATAATAAGCGTTCCCGGCCGCGCACCGTCGGCCACGCCGTCCTTGCCAAACACCGCGGCGCGTACGATGGCCGGCGCATTGAGGCTGAGGATGACATAGTCGGACTTTTGAGCCGCAGCAGCAGCCGTCGGTGCAGCCTCTGCGCCGAGTGCCACCAATTCCGCAACCTTCTCTGTATTCAGATCGAAAACTACGAGTGCGTTGCCAGTCTCGACCAGCCGTCGTCCTATAGCGCCACCCATGGCGCCAGCGCCGATCAATGCCACTTTGTTCGTCATACCAATTCCTCCCGAAATGCGGCTGTGATCACTGAGACAAGCTGATCGAGCGGCTGATCGATATCGACCGTCACCGCCCGCTCATTCGGTTGCGGCGGCTCGAGAGCAGCGAATTGGCTATCGAGCAGCGCGGCCGGCATGAAATGTCCCGGCCTGTTGCTGACGCGTGCAGCGATCACCGCCCGGCTGCCGGCGAGATGGACGAAAAATACCGGAGAACCCGCACCGTCTCTGATCCGGTCGCGATAGGCACGCTTCAGGGCCGAGCAGCCGATGATGACTGTACCGTCAGCCCGTACCAGGCTCTGCGCCACCGCATCCAGCCAGGGCCATCGATCCTCATCCGCTAGCGGAATGCCATTGCGCATCTTTGCAATATTGCTAAGCGGATGCAGATCGTCGCCGTCGAGATAAATACATCCGAGCCTTGCGGCGAGCGCTGCACCGACCGAGGACTTGCCGCAGCCAGACACACCCATCAGCACCAGTTTTGTCATGGCGCTAATATCCTAAAGCGAAACGGTGATACCGCCATCGACATAAAGAATATGGCCGTTGACGAAGGAAGAGGCGTCGGAGGCGAGGAAGATGCAGGCCCCAACCAATTCCTCGACATTGCCCCAACGACCCGCCGGGGTGCGTTTTTCCAGCCAGGTGGTAAAATCGGGATCGGCCACCAGGGCCGCATTGAGTGGGGTATCGAAATAGCCGGGCGCAATCGCATTACATTGCAGACCATATTTCGCCCAGTCGGTCGCCATGCCCTTTGTCAGGTTGCCGACCGCACCCTTTGTCGCCGTATAAGGCGCAATCGATGGGCGGGCGAGGGCGGTCTGAACACTGGCGATATTGACGATCTTACCCTTGCCGCGCCCGATCATGTGGCGGGCGACGGCCTGACCGACATTGAAGACGCTGGAAATATTGGTCCGCAACAGCCGCTCGAAAGCATCTGCCGGAAACTCCTCCAGCGGCCCCCGAAACTGCATACCGGCATTGTTGACGAGAATGTCGATGGCGCCGCTGTCGGCCTCAAATGCGTCAATCGCCTCGCGCGCTGCATGATGATCGGTGACGTCGAAGGGCAGCATTGCGCAGCCTTCACCGATCTGTTCGGCGGCGGCAGTGAGTTTCGCCTCATCGCGGCCATTAAGCACGACACTTGCGCCAGCCTCCTTCAATCCCCGCGCCAAGGCAAGGCCAATGCCCTGCGAGGAGCCCGTCACCAGGGCGCGCCGTCCGGTCAAATTGAAAAGGCCAAGCGACATGAGATCCTCCAATTTTATCTCGACAAGTTCTGTTCGATCTGTTTATGTTATCGATAACATAACGTCAAGATATTTAGCCGTTTGTCAGGGAAAAGTGGAAATTGATTATCCCGAAAAGACAAACGCCACGACAAAAAATGCAGGAATGGGAGGAGAGTAAAATGCCCGCGACCGAGGAAAAGCCTGAAATCCTGCAGCTGGGACCTTACCCTCCGTGGGATGAAGAGCCGCTCAACCAAGCTTTCAAGATGCATCGCTACTTCGAAGCCGAAGACAAGATGGCTCTGCTCCAGTCCGTCGGCGCCCATATTCGTGCGATCGCGACCCGCGGTGAACTCGGTGCAAATAGTGCATTGATCGACGCCTGCCCAAACCTCGAGATCATCTCGGTCTACGGCGTAGGCTACGATGCCGTCGATCTCAACGCCTGCCGCGAGCGTGGCATCCGCGTGACCAATACGCCCGACGTGCTGACGAAAGACGTCGCTGATCTAGGTGTCGCGATGATGCTGTGCCAGTCGCGCGGGATGATTGGTGCAGAGACCTGGGTCAAGGATGGAAGCTGGGCGCAGAAGGGACTTTATCCGTTGAAGCGGCAGGTCTGGGGCAAGAGGGCAGGGATCCTCGGGCTGGGCCGGATCGGCTTTGAAGTCGCCAAGCGGCTCAAAGGTTTCGACATGCAGCTTTCCTATAGCGACACATCGGCCAAACCCTATGCCGAGGGCATGACCTATATTGCCGATCCCGTCGAGCTTGCCCGGACATCCGATTTCCTGTTCGTGACGCTCGCGGCCTCGATCGAAACCCGCCACATCGTCGGGCGGGATGTCATCGACGCGCTTGGAGCCAAGGGAATGCTGATCAATATTTCCCGCGCCTCCAATATTGATGAAGACGCTCTGCTTGATGCGCTGGAGGCAGGCCGCCTCGGCTCGGCGGCCTTGGACGTGTTCGAAGGCGAGCCAAATCTCAATCCACGCTTCCTGGACCTTTCCAACGTGCTGCTCCAACCGCATCACGCCTCCGGTACAGTCGAGACCCGGCAGGCCATGGGCAAGCTGTTGCGCGATAACCTGACGGCCCATTTCGCTGGCGCCGACCTTCTAACTCCCGTTTTGTGAGGATCGACCATGAGAGCCATTGTTGCCCATGCGGCAAAGGACGTGCGCATTGAAGAGATGGACGAGGCCGAGCCAGGACCGGGTGAAGTCAAGCTGAAGCTCGCGACCGGCGGCATTTGCGGCAGTGACCTGCATTACTACAATCACGGCGGCTTTGGCGCTGTTCGGCTGAAGCAGCCGATGATCCTAGGCCATGAAGTTTCCGCGTATGTGGACGCACTCGGGCCCGGTGTGGCGGGTTTGCAGGTCGGTCAATTGGTTGCGGTCTCGCCGTCGAGGCCATGCCACACCTGCCAATATTGCCAGGAAGGCCTCCACAATCACTGCATCAATATGCGGTTTTACGGCAGCGCCATGCCGTTTCCCCATATCCAGGGTGCCTTCCGGCAGAGCCTCGTCGCCGAAGCCAGCCAATGCGTGGTCGCCGACGGGCTTACGGCAGGTGAGGCGGCTATGGCCGAACCACTGGCTGTGACGCTGCACGCCACCCGCAGGGCAGGGGATATGCTGGGCAAGCGGGTTCTCGTGACCGGCTGCGGCCCCATCGGCGTGCTATCGATCCTATCAGCCCGTAGGGCAGGGGCGCGCGAAATCGTGGCCACCGATCTCTCCGATTTCACCTTGAACCTGGCGAAATCAGCCGGCGCTGATCGGGTAATCAATACCGGCGCGGAGCCGGAGGCACTTGCGGCCTATGCCAGCGGCAAAGGCACGTTCGATGTCCTCTACGAATGCACGGGGGTTGCCGCAGCGCTCACTGCCGCCATTGCAACCATGCGCCCACGCGGCGTCATTCTCCAACTCGGTCTCGGCGGCGACATGAGCCTGCCGATGATGGCGATTACGTCGAAAGAACTCGACCTGCGCGGCTCGTTCCGCTTCCACAGCGAGTTTGCGGTGGGTGTCGAATTGATGCGCAAGGGCCTTATCGACGTCAAGCCGCTGATCACGCACACGGTTCCACTGGAAGAAGCGCTGTCAGCCTTCGCGCTTGCATCGGATCGAAGCCAGGCGATGAAAGCACAGATCGAATTTTCCTGATCCAGGCTTACTGCGGATATCGATGCTACAACGCCGCGGGTTTCATAAAATGCGCGGCGCTGTCAGGGTCAGGCGGAAGCGAGCGCTAGCTCTGCTTCTTTTCGCTTACGCTTGTCAGCATATCTCTGAGCAATCACCGCGCAAGCCATCAACTGGATCTGATGAAACAGCATCAGTGGCATGACGATGGCGCCGATGCTCTGCCCCGCAAAGATCGCGCTCGCCATCGGCACACCGGAAGCCAGGCTCTTCTTGGAGCCGCAGAAGGTGATCGCGATTTCGTCTTCCTTGGAAAAGCCGAGGAGACGGCTGCCATAGGTCGTTATCAGGAGGGCAAGCGCCAGAAGCACCATATCGACAACGACCACGGCGCCGATATCGCTGAGCGAAAAGGTCTTCCAGATCCCCTCGATGACGGCTTCACTAAACGCTGAATAGACGACCATCAGGATAGACCCGCGATCGATCGGCGACAGCAGCGCCTTGCGGGCTCGCACCCAATTGCCGATGAAAGGCTGGAGGATTTGCCCAACCAGGAAGGGTAGCAGCAATTGCACGAAAATCTGCAGCACCGCGTCGAGCGAGATCCCACCATGGCCGCCGGCCGACAGCATCAGCCCACACAATAGCGGCGTTAGCACCATGCCGAAAATATTGGAGGCAGAAGCCGAGCAGATCGCCGCCGGCACATTGCCACCCGCCATGGACGTGAAAGCGATGGAGGATTGCACTGTCGAGGGCAAGACGCAGATATAGAGAATGCCGAGATAGAGCGCCGACGGCAGGAACCCCTTCACGAAGAAGCCGAGGCCGAGACCGAGAAGGGGAAAAATCGCAAAAGTCACGATCAGAATCGTCAGATGCAGCCGCCAATGCAGGAAGCCTGCGACCACGACATCCCGCGACAGGCGCGCGCCATGCAGGAAGAACAATGCCGCAATCGCGATTTTCGTCGCCAGCGCGAAATAACCAGCCGGGGGACCGCTGATCGGCAGCACCGAAGCGAGCGCCACCGTGCAAACCAGCATCACAGTAAATTTATCGGGTAGAAAACGCATCATGACCGCCGCAATTCCCTGTCCAGCCAAAGGAGGAGGATGCGCTTGCATCATCGACTATTGGCTTTTGTCAATTTCGTCCTAGTTCAAAGAGCACGGCAGCGGAATGCAAACGATCGGTCGCATTCGAGCGCTGCGGTACTCTCGATCCGCTTACTAATTCCATAGGGCAGGTTCGACTTGATGAGCGATGCACTGGAGTGATTTTGACCGTCGATAATCCATTCAGCATAGCGCTTGAGGATCACATGCCGACCATTCCACCAGCGCATGAGTTTGCCGATGCCCGTAATTTTGCCAGGAAGAGCGTCACCCTCTGGCATCCATCACGATCTGACCACTAGGCCATTGCAGAAGATGATGCAAACGCCAGACCTGCAAGGCAGCTATCACTTTTCTGAGTGTTGCTACTTCAAAGACGCAAGACAAGGCGACGGAACAAATGGAACGAGGTAATGTTGATAGACCCAATATCGACACGCAAGTTGTTGAAGCATGGATCCCAGCGGATACAAAAGAAGGAGGCATGATGGCAAAGACTCTAGGCCTCGACCTTTACCGTAACAGCCTGTTGTCGTGACAATGCAGGCTTTCACAGAAGTCGATTGGCTAGCGCAGTGGCGTCAAAGCGGCGTCACCGGCGAAGAGGCGATCACACGATTTCTTGCGCTTGCGCCCGTTGAAGTCGATGACATGATCGGCCTATGGCGTGGCCAGGAATTGCCGACCAACCACCGAATAGATGGATTGCTCCCGCCATTTGGCTGGCATGGTAAGAATTTCGTATCCGCCGATGAGGGGCATCCGCTGATCATGCGCGATCGCTTCGGCACCTATCCTCTGAACCCGTTTTTCGTTCCCCTGAAGCTATTGCTCGCCTGGCCTAAACTTTTCAACAACGTGCTTGGGCGGGTCGCGGTACGCAATCTGGGCCGGCTGGTCTCTTCCGCCAGGCCTAAGGCACGGCTAAGACCGGTGGAGCTCGGCGGAACGGTCAGCGCTGCAATGATCTATGATGAAAAACCAATCATTGATCACTTTAGGCACATCGACGACAACCACTGTCTGGGTCTGATGGAACACCGCGATTTCGACCGGCCGTTTTTTTTCCTGCTGATCAGGGAACAAATCGCTGTACAAACAGCGGGTTGACAGGTGTCAACCTGTCAACTTTTCTTGACCTTAGAAGTCACTCTTGTCCGTTGGCCGCTCCGCTGCCGGTAACGGTGGAGGCCATCGACACGGGATCGCTTGCCGGAAAAGTGCCCTTCAGCGCGTCGTTCAAGTCACCGTCTTCGTTACTCCAACGCGTTTCTTCCGGGCGATGCCCACCCTCTGAAACATCTTTCGTTCCGATATCCTGAAGCAGCGATCGCGCGACCTCAGGAGCGTTCGTCCGCGTGATCGAGCGGTCCTCTGTCTGGCGCAATTGCACAGAGACAACATCGCCGGTATCGGCAACAAATTCGACAATGTAGCCGTTTCCTCCACCATTTTCGGGATGTACGAGCGTACCGATCAATTCCATTGTCTTCTCCTTTGCGTGGAAACAGGTGGCTGAAAAACCGGTTGAAGCGCCTATTGTTCCTGAAAAAGCGGCGACCGAGCCAGACCAGACTTCCATCAACGACCGGCAAGAGGGTTACTAACTGGTAACCCTGCGGAAAATTTCCCTATGGGAATGCTTCCTGAACGGGAACAGAATGGGTCGATTTCTCGTTATGTCACCGGTCAATGGGAGATATACGATGAAGCCGTCCGACAGAGAGTGGATCGAAAAACGCGCATATAGCCTCTGGGAAGAAGAAGGCAAGCCGCACGGGAAGGACGATGCCCACTGGGATCAGGCCTATGCCGAATTTCTCGCCCTGTCGCAATCAGCTGAAAAAGCCAAGAGCAGCACCCGCAAACGGGTGAACCAGGCGGCCAAGACCAGACAAAGTCCTGAAGCAGAAATGGCCGATGTGCCGGCGGATCCGAAGCCGGCAGCCGCACCGAAACGCAAGCGGAAGACAAGCTGATGACCCCTGTTATCCCAGAGCGCCCCGAATTTGCGATAGCCGCAGCCGGTGTCCGTTGCCTTCCCAAGCGCGTCCAGAAAGGCAACCCAATCGATCAGCCCATGCTTTCGCTTTCCGTTACCTCGGAAATTTTCCCTCTGGTGAAGACTGGGGGCCTGGGCGACGTGACCGGCGCTCTGCCAAAAGCTTTGGCGAGCTTTGGTGTGAGCACCCGTACACTCGTTCCCGGCTACAGTAACATCCGTCGCCTGATCAAGGATCAGCCTCCGCTTCTGGTATTTGAAGATCTTCTTGGGGAATGGGCAGCCCTTTATGCCGTCAGCGTCCATGGACTGGACCTTTTCGTACTCGATGCTCCGCAACTGTTCGACCGCCCCGGCGGTCCCTATGTCGATGAGCATGGCCAGGATCATCCCGACAACTGGAAGCGATTTGCCGTGCTGTCGCTGGCCGCCGCCGAAATCGCTGTCGGCAGCTTACCGGGCTGGGTTCCCGATGTCGTTCATACCCACGACTGGCAGACGGCCCTGACCTCCGTCTATCTCCGCCACATGGATTGCGAAACGCCGGTCGTGCTGACTATCCATAATATCGCATTCCAGGGCCAGTTCAGCGCGGCATTGCTGCCATTGATCGGCTTGCCCGCGACCGTCATGTCGACCGACTGCATGGAATATTATGGTGACATCAGCTACCTCAAGGGTGGCTTGACGACTTCGAACATGATCACCGCCGTTAGCCCGACCTATGCACGCGAAATTCTTTCACCACGCTTCGGCATGGGGATGGAAGGCGTGCTGAACCAGCGCAAACATATCCTGCGCGGCATCGTCAACGGCATCGACTCCGAGATCTGGAACCCGGCGACGGATCCGCACCTCTTCACCCGGTTCCATCAGAAGACGATCGGTCTCAAGCGTTTGAATAAGACGGATCTGCAGAACCAGTTCGGCCTCGACAATGATGATGGTCCACTGTTTGCCGCGATCACTCGCATTACCTGGCAAAAGGGCATGGACATGCTGGCCGAGGCCGCAAGCGAAATCATCGAGGGCGGTGGCAAGCTGATCGTGCTGGGGCAGGGGGATAAGGCACTGGAGCAGACGCTGGTCGAAACTGCGCAGCGCTATCCCGGTCGCATGGCGGTTAAAATCGGTTATGACGAGGAAACCGCCCACCGCATTCACGGTGGCGCTGACTCTGTCATTCAACCGTCGCGCTTTGAACCTTGTGGGCTGACGCAGCTTTATGCGCTTCGCTACGGTTGCGTCCCCGTCGTGTCGCGCACCGGCGGTCTGGCCGAGACCATCATTGATGCGAATGACGCCGCGATGTCGGCCAAGGCAGCGACCGGCTTTCAGTTTGATCCAGTCAACACGGAGGGCCTGCGTCACGCATTGCGTCGTGCGCTCGAAGCCTATGCCTCGCCACGTCACTGGCGCCGACTGCAATTGCAAGCGATGCGGGCACATTACAGCTGGGAGCGTAGCGCTGAGCAGTACGCGGCTCTTTACAATATGCTGACTCATCGCCGCTCGCCGGCGCGCAGCAAGCCCGTAAGAAGTCTTCATTCATGATCGACAGTGCACCGTCGCATGACATCACACAGGAAGACTTGCTTGGGCGGATCAACGCCCATCGCGAATTGCTGATCGCCCTGATGACGGCGGGCCTTAAGGGTCCGGACGTCGTGAGAGAACTCGTTCAGGATCTCGAGCAGGAGGCGCAACTAAGCGACGGCCAAGAGTATCCCGGCGCCGTTCCGAACCGCGCCCTTGCCGAAGCCATCGCGGCCCAGCGCGAAACACGCGACATTCTTGCCGCCGCCCGGGCTCGGGCAAGGCAGAGCGATCCCAAAGCCTGAACCCCATAACCGCCGGCGTCACGAAACCGTGTCGCCGGTGGATCACGGCAATTTAGACTTGCCGGGGAGGGATCAGCTCCTATGCTGGCCAAGTCCAGTTTACATAGGGTGCCCTCGTGACCGTTTCCTCAAATACTTCATCTGCGCTATGGGCGATCATTGACGCCAAAACATCCGATTTCATCGCGCTGAGCGACCGGATCTGGGGCATGCCCGAGACCTGCTACATGGAAGAAGCGTCGGTTGCCGAACATGCTGCCATGCTGGAGGCCGAGGGATTTCACGTCACCAAGGGCCTTGCCAATATTCCAACTGCGGTCATGGGCGAAGCCGGGGAGGGCGGCCCGGTTATCGCTTTCCTTGGAGAATATGATGCCTTGTCTGGCCTCAGCCAGGAAGCCGGCATTGCCGAACATCGACCGATAACGCCTGGTGGTAACGGCCATGGCTGTGGCCATAACCTGCTCGGCTCGTCCGCCTTGCTCGCGGCAACAGCCCTGAAAGACTGGCTAAAGCAGCAGGGCATGCCTGGCCGGGTGCGGTACTACGGCTGCCCGGCGGAAGAGGGCGGAGCGGCCAAGGCCTTCATGGTCAGGGCAGGGGCCTTTGACGGCGTCGACATCGCCATCAGCTGGCATCCCAGTTCCTTTGCCGGGGTCCAGCGCACCACGTCGCTCGCCAATTCGCGGGTTGATTTTACCTTTCGGGGTAGGGCGGCCCATGCCGGCTCCAATCCCGATCTTGGTCGCAGCGCCCTTGATGCCGTCGAACTGATGAGCGTTGGCGTCAATTACATGCGCGAACACATGCCTTCCGACTGCCGGGTGCATGCCGCCATTCTCGATGCCGGCGGTATTTCGCCAAATGTCGTGCAGGCCTATGCCAAGGTACGCTATCTGATCCGGGCACCCGAGTTACAGGGGATGAAGACGCTGGTGGAGCGGGTCAAGAAGATCGGCGAGGGGGCAGCGTTGATGACCGAAACCCGCCTGGAAACCCAGGTGATCAGCGCTGTTTCCAACGTTTTG
>Ga0308163_10002546_pt1 | contig 16556 bp, 11 predicted proteins | sample PhyTR1_FD_201037 | JGI IMG/M metagenome (GOLD analysis project Ga0308163, IMG submission 201037) | Phyllosphere microbial communities from UC Gill Tract Community Farm, Albany, California, United States - DLSLT.R1 | ecosystem: Host-associated > Plants > Phyllosphere > Unclassified | place: USA...
GGTTGCGGGGACAGGATTTGAACCTGTGACCTTCGGGTTATGAGCCCGACGAGCTGCCAGACTGCTCCACCCCGCAGCGCAATTATAGCGCGCTGCGCAGCAATATGCAATGCGCGACGTGCAGAGGAAGCAAATCCCTTAGATGGCGCTGCTGCGCAGGCGCCACAGCGACGTGACTTCCTGCGAGCGCGCCGCGTGCAGCGGATCGTCGGCATCGGTTGCGCGCGGGTGCACGGGCCGCGTGTCGTGGCGCTCGATGACTTCCAGGCCGCCCGCCGCAATCCATGCCAGCAACTGGTCACGGCTGCGCAGGCCCAGGTGCTCGGCAAAGTCCGACATGATCAGCCAGCCTTCGCCACCGGCCTCCAGATGCGCGCCGAGGCCCGCGAGGAACGCGCGCAGCATGCGGCTGTCCGGATCGTAGATCGCATACTCGATCGCCGAGCTTGGTTTGCCCGGGAGCCACGGTGGATTACAGACCACCAGCGGCGCGCGGCCTTCCGGGAACAGGTCGGTCTGCGCGATCTCGACCTGCGACGCCAGGCCCATGCGCGCGATGTTTTCGCGCGCGCAGCCCAGCGCCCGCGGATCGACCTCGGTGGCCAGCACCGCCAGGCCCCGCCGCGCCAGCACAGCCGACAGCACGCCGGTGCCGGCACCGATGTCGAACGCGCGCTGTGCGCCAACAGGCAGCGGCGCCTGCGCGACCAGTTCGACGTATTCGCCGCGCACGGGCGAGAACACGCCGTACCACGGGTGGATGCGGTCGTTCAGCGCCGGGATCATGACGCCCTTGCTGCGCCACTCATGGGCGCCGATCACGCCCAGCAACTCGCGCAGCGAGGCGACATACGGCGCGTCGACCGGGCCGTAGGCTTCCAGGCAGGCCTGTTGCGCAGCGGGTGCGCGACGCAGGGGAATGCTGTGGTCGGCCCCGAACGGCAGCACCAGCATCGCCAGCGTGCGCGCCCGCTGCAACTGGGACAGGCGATGACGGTGAAACGCTTCGACCGGTGTGGGCGCGGCTTTGCCGGCCTTGGCGCGGCGTGGCCGCTCGCCCTTGTGGTCGATCCGGCGCGCCAGCGCCTGCACCAGCTGGCGCGCGTTCTGGAAGTCGCCGCGCCACAGCAGGGCCGTGCCGTCCAGCGCCAGACGGTAGGCGGCGTCGGCGCTCATCGTGTCGTCGGCCAGCACCACTTTTTTCGGGGCCGGCCAGCCGCTCTCCGAGCGCCAGACGGCCGAGCGTTCGACGCCGTCCTCGGTCCATTCGATGCGTGCCATCGGCTGATCCATATTAATGGTGGTGGTTCCAGTTGCCATCGCTCGAGGCGAGGTACGACGCAACAGCGTCGGCATTGCCGGTGGCGTGGCGCTTGACTTCACCGCAGCCGCAGATGCCCTGGTAAGGCTGGATGTGCGAGCAGGCGGAGACTTTTTGCAGGTAGACGGTGACTGGTTTGGTGCACTTTGCGCACTTGAATGTCAGGGTACGGGCTGGTTTCATGATCACGGAGCTGGGAAAGGGAAGGAGGGCGGCATTTTACACCGCCCGGGTATGCTGGCTGACCCGGTTCATTCGACCACCACGGCGCTGCTGCCGCCACCTGCCGGGCGCACCAGTACCTTGGTTGCGATGCGCTCGGTCATCTCCTGCACGTGCGAAATCACGCCCACCTTGCGCCCCAGCGATTGCAGCGCGTCCAGCGCGTCCATCGCCACGCCCAGCGTTTCGCTGTCTAGGCTGCCGAACCCTTCGTCGATGAACAACGACTCGACCCGTACCCGGTTCGACGACAGCGAGGCCAGGCCCAGCGCCAGCGCGAGCGACACCAGGAACGATTCGCCACCGGACAGCGAATTGACCGAGCGCACTTCGCCGCCCATGTCCTGGTCGCGCACCATCAGCGCCAGCGACGGCATGCCCTGGTAGCTGACGCGCTCGAGGCGATAGCGCCTGGCCAGCTGCGCCAGGTGCGCATTCGCGTAGCCCAGCAGCACGTCAAGGGTGAACTGCTGCGCGTAGTTGCGGAATTTCTTGCCATCGCTCGAACCGATCAGCTCCGACAGCTTGCCCCAGCGCTGTTCCTCTAGCTGTTGCTGCTCGATTTCGCGCAGGCTGGACGCGGCGGCCACGCGCCGCTCATCGTCCTGCAGCACGCGCAGGCGCGCCGAGGTCGACGCTTCGATCGCTGCGTGACGCTCGGCCTGGATGGCCTCGAACGCCGTAGTGACGGCCTCGACCGGCTGGCCATCTGGCGGGGCCGACGCCAGATGCGCCAGACGCTGGGCGCGCCGCTCGTACAGGATCGCGCTGGCCTGGCCGACGGCGGTGTCAATGGCGTTCAGCGCCGTGCGTTCCTGCGCCAGCCACGCCGCGCCCACTTGCAGCAGGCGGGCCAGCGCATCGGCATTGGCGATATCGTCCACGCCATCGGCATCCTTGCGGTAGTCGTCCAGCCAGTCGGCCAGGGCGGTGGCCGCGGCCGTGCCGGCGCTGTCGAGTTGCGCCACGCGCTCGAGCAGGCCAGCCAGTGCGGTGCGCGCCGTCGTCTCGCCCTGGGCGGCGTGCTGCGCCACCAGCTGGCGCGCCGCGAGCGCTTCGCGCGTGCTGGTGACTGCGGCGTTCAGCTCGCGCTCGACGTCGCGTGCGGGGCGACCCGCCCACAGGGCAGCGCGCGCCGTGCGTTTCTTGGTGAATTCGGCGTCGATGCGCTCGAAGTCGAGTGCACTGTGGGCGCCAGCGGCGTCGATCTCGGCGATACGCGTGGCCAGCGCCGTCGTTTCCACGTCCAGTGTGGCAATCGCGGCGGTGGCGTGGGCCAGTGCGTCGGTCTGCTCACGCCACGCGGCGGCTTCGTGCGTGCGCGCCCCGCGCCAGCTGGCCGGATCGCGGCGCCATGCCGCTTGCCAGCCATCGCCATGCGCATCGGCCAGTGGCCCGTCGAGTTCGGCAAGCAGCGCAGCCAGTTGCGTGTCGGCGGCCTCCCGGCGCAGCGTGTGGGTCTTGAGCGCGGCTTGCAGCCCGGCCGCCGCTTCGCGCCCGGCATCCGCTGCCAGGCGCAGGCGCGCCAGATCGGACTGGGCGGCGTCGACATTGCGCTGTGCGGCGTCGCGGGCGGCAGCGGCGGCGCGCCACTGTTGCTCTTGCCGGGCCAACGCGTCGACCGCGTCGCGCAGCGCATTGCGCTGGGCGCCGAACCAGGCGGCGCGTTCGTCAGCTTCCGGCGGTGCGCCGGCAGCCAGCGGGTCGGCGTGCCAGGCCTGCTCGAGGCTGGTGACGCGCTCACCCAGCGTGCCGCGCTCTTGCATCAGCGCCGCCAGACGCTCGTGCGCCGCGCCGGCCGCCGCCGCATGCTGCGCCTGCAGCGCGTTGTTGTCGCGCACGCGCAGGCGGCAGCCGTCGACCTCGGCGCGCAGGCTGGCCAGCATGTTCTTCAGTGGCGCTGCCTGATGGGCATACGGGTGCTCGTGCGACCCGCAGACGGGGCAGGGCGCGTCGTCTTCCAGGTTCGCGCGTAACTGTTCGACATCCGCCGCGCATGCGAGTTCCGCCGCCGCCAGCGAGCGCTCGGCCTGCGTCATGGCCGCTTCCAGCGCTGGCGCACTGGCGCGTGCCTCGGCCAAGCCTTGTTCAGCGCTGGATCGCGCTGTCTCGACGCGGTCAGCGTCGCGCGCCAGGCCGGCCAGCGTGGCGTGCGCGGCCGCTAGGTCGGTCCAGGTGCGCTCGGCCTGCGCCAGGCGTTCGCGGCGCACATCGAGTTGTTGGCGCTCGATGCCGATGGCGTCGGCATCGACACCGGCCAGCGCCGCCATTGCCGCGCGGCGCGTCGTCTCCAGCGCATCGAGGCGCGCGGTGCCTGCCGCCAGCGCGCCCGTGGCTTGCGCCTCGCGTTCGGCAACGCCCAGTGCCTGGGTCTGGAGTGTTTCTGCCGCCGCCTGGTTGGCGGCCATTGTGGCGAGCGTGTCTTCGCCCTGGCGCAGCAGGCGTTCCCATTGGCCCCAGGCGCCGGCCACCGCGTCCAGCCGCGATTGTGCCGCCACCCAGGCGGCAGCGCCATCGCGCGCCTGCTGCGCGCGTGCCAGTGCAGTGGATTTGGCCTGATGCTGCTCGCGGACCTGGCGCGCCTGCGTGCGCGCGGCTTCAAGCGCCGACTGCGCCTGCACGTGGTTGGGCGCCAATGCCGCCAGCGCGGCATCGAGCGCTTTGGCCTCATCCAGTTGCGGCGTGGCCGTGCGCAGTGCTGCTTCGGCGGTATCCAGCTGCGCGGTGGCGGCATCGGTGTCGGCCACGCTGGTACGGCGTACCTCGAGCGCCGCCGCCAGCTGGGCCTGCGTCGTCTCGATGGCCGAATGGGCTTGCCGGCGCTCGGCCTCCAGGCGCTGCACTTCCAGCGTCAGGGGCCGCGCCGCCTGCACCGCGTCGAGGGTGGCCAGGCGCTGGCGCCGCTCGCCGGCGTCCGCGCGCTGCGCGCTGGCCGCCGCCAGTGCCTGCTCGGCCTGCGCTTCACCGCGCGTGAGCTTGTCCAGTTCCTGGTGCCAGCGCAGTTGCCCTTCGAGCAGGGTGTGGCGATCGTCCAGTGCCTGCCGTGCCAGGTCGGCGTTCGTGCGCTCGTCCTCCAGCAGCGCGCGATCCTCGGGCGAGAGCGGTGCGGCATTGGCCAGCCTGGATTGCAGGACCTGGGTGCGGACCTGCTCGGCCTTGTAGCGCTCGAAGGCCCGGCGCGAGATGTCGCTGTAGATCGTCGTGCCGGTGAGCGTTTCGAGCAGTTCGCCGCGCTCGTTCTCGTCGGTCTTCAGAAACGCCGAGAATTCGTTCTGGGCCAGCAGTACGGCGCGCGTGAACTGTTCGAACGACAGGCCGATGCGTTGCACGATCTCTGCCGCAGCCTCTGTATTGGTGCCGCCCACGGGGATCAGGTCGGGCAAGCGGTTCAGCGAAATCTTGACCGGCTGCAGGGCGCCGTTCGGCTTGTTGCGCGAGCGCCGCACGGCCCAGCGGGCGCGATAACGCAGGTCGTCGCTCCCCACGAAGTCGACCTCGGCCCAGCCTTCGGCGGCGCCACGACGCAGCAGCGTACGCGCATCCTGTGCGGTCACCGTTTCTTCGCCGACATCGGGCAGGCGCGTGCTGGAGCGCTTCAGCAGGCGTGGCGTGTCGCCATACAGCGCCAGGCACAGCGCGTCGAGCAGGGTGCTCTTGCCGGCGCCGGTCGGGCCGCTGATCGCAAACAGGCCGGCGGACGCGAGCGGTTCAGATTCGAAATCGATGGCAAACTCGCCCGCCAGCGAAGCGAGGTTCTTGCCGCTGATACGCAGGATCTTCATCGCGGCTCGCCCTCCGCCGCGTGAAACAGTTCGGCAAACGACGCGATCTGCTCCGGTGGCGCTTCGGCGCCGTATTTCTGCTGCCACAGGCGCCGGAACACATCGTCCGGTTGCAGTTGCGCCAGCTGGTCCAGGCTCAGTGCGAGTGCCGTATCGTCGACGGCCACGTGCTTGCGCGTCGGTTCGATCTTGGCCAGGCGCACGGGCTTGCCGGCCAGTGCCGCCTCGATGCGCGCGCGCAGGCCTGGTTCCGGGCCATCGAGCAGCACCCTGACTTCAAGAAAGGGCCACGCGTGCTGCGGCAGGTCGGGATCGAGTTCGAGCGCCTCCAGCGCCGCCAGTGCCTCGTCAAGCGGGGCGGGCTTGGCCGGCACGCGCAGCAGGGCCACCGCGCGCGGCACGAACAGCGGCGTGATCGCCACGGCATGTTCGCCTTCCAGGTCAATGCGCAGCACCTGGTGCTGGTAATTGACTTCGGAAAACGACAGCGGGAACGGACTGCCGCTGTAGCGCACATTCTCGCGCCCGCCGACCTTCTGCGCCAGGTGCAGGTGACCCAGCGCTGCGTAGGCGATGCCCGGATCGAACATGCTGCTGGGCAGCGCCTCGGTGCCGCCGATGACGATGCGGCGCTCGGAGTCGAGCGACGCCTGGCCATCGACCATATGGCAGTGGCCCATGGCGATGATGGCCTGGCCGTCCGTGGCGCGCTCGTGCGCCAGCGCATACGCCTGGCGGTACAGCAGGGTCGTGCCCTGCAGATACGGATCGAGCCCTGGCTCGTCGCTGGCTGCCTCGCCCGCTGCGGCGCGCAGGCGCGGCACATCGCCGGGGCGCAGGAACGGCACGGCCAGGCACCATGCCGCCATCTTGCCGGTGCGGTCATTCAGCGGCACCAGCAGGCGGTCGAGGTCGACCTCGCCGTCGCTGCTGCGCAGCACATTGCCGACGACAATCGTGCCATAGGCTTCGAGCAGCGGCGTGGGCGCTTCCAGCCGGCCGGCGGAATCGTGGTTGCCCGCGATGACCACCACCTGCAGATGGGGCGCACGGCTGCGGGCCTGCTGCAGGAAACGATAGAGCTGGCGGTGGGCGGCCGACGACGGATTGGCGTTATCGAAAATATCGCCCGCGATCAGCAGCACATCAATGCGCTCAGCGTCCAGCGTCTCGACCAGCCAGTCGAGGAAGCACTGGTGTTCGTGGATCCGGTCGAAATTGTGCAGGGTCTGGCCAAGATGCCAGTCGGAGGTGTGCAGCAGCCGCATGGGGAGTTCTACCGTTGGGAAAGCCGAAATCGGGGCCTACTATAACGCAGCCGGCGACCGGTCGTGGCGTGCGGTGCAATACCATCTCGCAAGCATATTGTGTGGGGAAACTCGTCGTGCCTGACCCCGCTCTTGTTGTCAAATCGCATTTGACGAACATCAAACCTGACCAGGGTCGTGTCTCTACACTAGCTAGTTCTTGTCGCCGGCTACTACTACAAAATCCATCGCCGGCTGCCCCGATACCCGCATCCCCAGCCGATCCGGCATGGCCTCGCCATGCCCGCTGGCGGCGCATTGAGAGGAGACATCATGCTGACTTCCACCTACACGCTGGTGGCGCTGTCCGTCGAACAGGCCCGGGCGCGCACCGCCCTGCAGACGCTGCTCGACCGCTGGCGGCCCGCGGCCTGGTGGGGCGAGCCCCCAGCGGCGCACCAGTACGAAGCGGCTTGCGAGGCGCTGCGCCAGGCCAGCGAGGCGTGCCAGTGGCGCAAGCTCGACAAGTTCGTGCTGCCGGCGCTGCGGCGGAGCGGCGTCGATGCGGTCACGCTGCTGGCCGAACTCGATGCGCTGAGCCGGCGCGCGCATGCGGCGCGGCTGGCGGCCCAGTCCGCCGCGTCCGACGGCGATCCCGGCTGCCTGGCGGCGCTTGAACAATGCTGCGAACTGCTGCTCGAGCGCTTGGACCGCGAAGAACGCGAATTGCTGCCGCTGGCGCGCACGGTGATCCCGGGCGACCACTGGTTCACGATTGCCAACCAGATGCTGGCGCACGACACGGTGCAGAACGAACACCGGGACACGGGGCGTGGCGTGGTGCGGGCCATGGCGGTGCCAGAAGTTTCAGTCAGGAAATCGGTCGCCGCGGCGCCCGTCGCGCCCATCGTGAATTAGCCGCTGCAGCAGGCCGTGCGCACCGGCTGACACCCTGTTCTTTGCTATGATGGCAGTTTTAGCGGTGCGAATTTCCTATGTTCGATTTTCTCTTCAAGCGGCAGGGCAGCAAGCCGGCCGCGTCCGGCGAGCAGCAGGGCGCCGCCAAGCCAGTCCCGGCGAAATCGGGCGCTGCCCAGCCGGTTGGTACCAGGGCGGGTAACAAGGCCAAGGCGGCAGCTGCCGCCGCTGCCGCACAGGCGGCAGACCAGGCCGCAGCGCAGGCCGCCGAGGCGCGCGCCGCCGTGGCCAGCGCCCGCGAGCGCCAGGCCGCGCAGCTCAAGGCGCTTGGCAGTGACGAAGCCGCTGCCGCCGAGTTCATCCTGCAATCCCCGTTTTCCGAATTGCGCCTGGCCGCCGCCGAGCTGCTCCATGGCCGCGAGCACCTCGAGCGCGTGTACGGCGCGATGCGCAATGTCGATCGTCGCGTTGCCAAGCTCGTGCATGGGCGGCTGGACGCGATCCGCCACCACGAAGCCGAACTGCGTCGTGGTGAAGACACGCTGGCGCAGGCGCGCGCCATGCTGGGTGATGTGTTGCTCACGCCTAACCACGTTGGCGAACTCGACCGTAAATGGTCGGTCATCCGCGCGCCGGAACTCGCTGCCGACTTCGCGGCCGTGCGCGCCCAGCTTGGTGCCCGTCTTGAAGCGCAGGTGCAGTTGCAGCGCGCCATGATCGATCGGCTGACGGCATTGCGCCAGCTCGACGGACAGGGGCTGGACGCCGCCGCACTCGGCGAGGCGCTAGCCCGCCTGCAGCAGGAACAGGCAGCGGCACTGGCCGACCCTGGTCACCCGTCGCTGCCGCGTGCGCTGGTGGGCGAGGTGGGCAATGAACTGGCGCGCCTGACGGCCAGTCTTGCTACCGCCGAGAAAGATGCTGCAGCGCTGAAAGCCCGCGACGCGGCACTGGCCGCATGGGAAGCGCAGCCGCAGGCAGAATTGACACCGGATGCCCTGCGCCGCGACTGGCAGCGCCTGCCGGCCATGCCTGCCAATGCCGCCGCCGCCGAGGCGTTGCAGGCGCGCTTCGATGCCTTGCTGGCGTCGTTCCCGCAAGCGGTCCGCAAGCCCAAGGCGGTACAGGCCCCAGCGCCAGCCGACACCGGCAGCGCGTCCGCCAGGGACAAGGGCGCCGACCAGGGCTTCCTCGACCAGCTCGAGGCGCTCGAAGCCGCCCTGCAGCAGGGCTCGCTCGGCACCGCCGCCGAAATCGACAAATCGCTGAAGGAAGCCAAGGACAAGGGCGTGCGCCTGACGGCTGCCCAGCTCGAGCACCTGAACCATCTGCGCGCCGACCTGAAGCGCTTGTCCGACTGGGCGCGCTGGGGCGGTAACGTGTCGCGCGAAGAACTCATCAAGACCGTCGAGACGCTGGCTACGCAACAACTGGCGATGGGCGAGCTGGCCAAGAAGGTCGGCAGCATGCGCGAGCGCTGGAAGGCGCTCGACACCTTGTCGGGCCCGGCGCCGCGCAGCCTGTGGGAGCGCTTCGACGCCGCCTGCAGCGCTGCCTACGCACCAGCCGCCGCGCATTTCCGCCAGCTGGCCGACGAGCGCCACGCGAATGCCGCGCGCGGCCAGGCGCTGGTCGACGAAGCCCAGGCCGAGATCGCCCGCCTGCAGGGAGACAACGCCGACTGGAAGCACGTGTCGGCCACCGTCCAGCGCCTGCGTACGGCGTGGAGCCATCTGGGCGCGGTCGACCGCAAGGAAAAGAAACGTCTCGATGGCCTGTTCTCCGAGGCGCTGACCACGCTGCAGCGCCCGCTGGAAAACCAGCGCAAGGTCGAAGTGGCCGTGCGCGAGCAACTGATCGAAGAAGTCCACAAGCTCGACCCGAACGAACGGCACGCGGTCGACATGCTGCGCGAATTGCAGAGCCGCTGGCAAGAGCATGCACGCGCGTTGCCGCTCGAGCGCAAGGCCGAGCAGGCGCTGTGGCAGCGTTTCCGCGCCGCCTGTGACGCGCTGTTTGCGGCGCGCAAGGAGCATGCGCACGCTGCCGACAGTGAACGCCGTACCCACGAAGCGGCCAAGGAAGCGCTGTGCGCGCGCCTTGAAGCGGCGGCGCCTGATGCGACGCCGTCGAACGTGGCCAGGTTGCTGCGCGAAGCCGCGGCCGAGTGGCAGGCGATCGGCCCGGTGCCGCGTGCCCACGAGGCGCGTGTCGAGCAGCGTTACCAGGCCGCCGTGGCCCAGGTGCAGGCCCAGGTGGCGCAGGTGCGGCGCGCCGCCGACACGGTCCTGGCCGGCGTCGTGCGCGACAAGCTGCGCCTGATCCAGGCGCTCGAAACCGCGCTGGCCGATCCCGCCAGCAATGGTGGCACCCATATGCAGGGCGACGACTGGCGTGCGCGCTGGGCCGCACTGGCGCCGGTCGACGGCGGTTATGAACCGATTTTGCAGAAGCGGTTCGATGCGGCGCTGGCGGCGCTCGAAGGCGACCGCGCCGCGTATGCGCGCCTGCTCCAGGAGAACCAGCCGCGCCTGCTGAACGATCTGCTACGCCTGGAAATTGCCGCCGGCATCGACAGCGGCGCCGAGTTCGCCCGCGACCGCTTGCGCCTGCAGGTCGAGGTGCTGCAAAGCTCCCTCAAGTCGGGGCAGAAGCCGGGCGGCAACACGGCCGAACTGCGCGCGCTGCTGGCGCTGCCGGCACTGGCCGACGTGCGCACCGAAACGCGGATTGAATGCCTGATGCTGCGTCAGCCGAAGGAGGCGTCATGAACCACGTGCGTGTGCAAACCGGCGACTTCGACCTTGGCCTCGAGGTTGCGCGCCTGCGCGAGGGGGATGCCCGCGTTGGCGCCATCGTGACGTTCGTCGGCACCGTGCGCGATCTGAACGATGGCGCGCAGGTCGCCGCGATGGAACTCGAACACTATCCCGGGATGACCGAGAAAGCGCTCGACGATATCGCGGCCCAGGCCGCCGCGCGCTGGCCGCTGTTCGCCACGCTCGTCATCCACCGCGTGGGGCCGCTGCTGCCGCTCGACCAGATCGTGCTTGTGGCCGTCACCGCCGCGCACCGCGGTGACGCGTTTGCGGCCTGCGAATTCATCATGGATTACCTGAAGACCGAAGCGCCGTTCTGGAAGAAGGAAGACACGCCGGACGGCGCGCGTTGGGTCGATGCGCGCGTGACGGACGATACGGCGCGGGCGCGATGGCAAGCCCGCTGAGTTTCCTTGCCGTCGGGCTCGGCGCTGCCATTGGCGCCTGGCTGCGCTGGGGCCTGGGCCTGTGGCTGGGCAGCCTGCACAGCTTTGTCCAGATCGGCACGCTGGCGGCTAACCTGATCGGTGGCTTCCTGATTGGCTGCGCACTGGCGTTCTTTGCCGACCAGCCCGGACTGGCGCCGCACTGGCGCCTGTTCATCGTCACCGGCTTCCTTGGCGGCTTGACGACCTTCTCCAGTTTTTCCGGCGAATCGATGACGCTGCTGCAGCGTGGCGAGATCGGCTGGGCACTGGCGCACACGGCCTTGCACCTGATTGGCGCGCTGCTGTGCTGCATGGCCGGTTTCGCCCTGCTGCGTACCCTGCGCGGGTAAATGCTGCGGGCAGGGCGATTTTCCCTGATAACGCATAAATCGCCCGGTTGAAGCATGCTAGAGTTTCCGTCCAGTAAATGCACAGGAGCTCGATCATGAATTCCCATTACCGGCCGACCGCGGCTTTCGTCGGCGCCTCCTGGGGCGCACTCATCATCGGCATGGCCGCCTATCTGATCGGCCTCTGGAACGCCCAGATGCAGCTGAACGAGAAAGGTTATTACCTCGTACTGCTGCTATATGGCCTGTTCGCCGCCATTTCACTACAAAAGACCGTGCGCGACCGCGCGGAGGGCGTGGCGGTCACGGGCCTGTATTCGTCGCTGTGCTGGTTTTCGCTGGCCGCGTCGATCGGGCTGCTGGGCATCGGCCTCGTCAACGCCACGCTGGCGCTGAGCGAAAAAGGCTTTTATGCGATGTCGTTTGCCCTGTCGCTGTTTGCCGTGGTTGCCGTGCAAAAGAACGTGCGCGATCTGCAGGCGGCGGGACCAGCGCCCGAGTCGAAATTGTCCGACAGCTGAGTACTTTTCGTCTTGTAGGTGTTTTTCTTACGTAAAGCGCGACTCCGCGCTTGAAAAGCATCCTGTCATCCCAATCTTGTATCGCAACCAAGACCAACTCAGGAGTCACACCATGCGACAAGATAAACTGACGACCAAGCTCCAGGAAGCGCTGGCGGATGCCCAGAGCCTGGCGGTCGGCAACGATAACCAATACATTGAAACAGTGCACCTGCTGGTGGCGCTGTTGAACCAGGACGACGGCAGTGCGCGCTCGCTGCTGCAGCGCGCCGGCGTGAATGTCGGTGCGCTGTCCAATGCGCTGAAGGCCTCGCTCGAGCGCCAGCCGAAGGTCACCGGTACCGGCGGCAACGTCCAGGTCGGGCGCGACCTGATGGGCTTGCTGAACCTGGCCGATCGCGAAGCGCAGAAGCGCGGCGACGGCTTCGTCTCGTCCGAAATGATCCTGCTGGCGCTGCTGGAAGACAAGTCCGACGCCGGCCGCCTGGCGCGTGAAAACGGCCTGGCGAAGAAGTCGCTCGAGTCGGCCATCCAGGCCGTGCGCGGTGGCGAAAGCGTCAATTCGCCCGAAGCCGAAGGCCAGCGCGAATCGCTCAAGAAATACACCCTCGACCTGACCGAGCGTGCCCGCGCCGGCAAGCTCGATCCCGTGATCGGCCGCGACGATGAAATCCGCCGCGCGATCCAGGTGCTGCAGCGCCGCAGCAAAAACAATCCGGTGCTGATCGGTGAGCCGGGCGTCGGCAAGACGGCCATCGTCGAAGGGCTGGCGCAGCGCATCGTCAATGGCGAAGTGCCCGATTCGCTCAAGGGCAAGCGCGTGCTGTCGCTCGACATGGCGTCGCTGCTGGCCGGTGCGAAGTTCCGCGGTGAATTCGAAGAGCGGCTGAAGAGCGTGCTGAAAGAGCTGGCGCAGGACGAAGGCCAGACGATCGTCTTCATCGACGAGTTGCACACGATGGTTGGCGCCGGCAAGGCCGAAGGCGCGATGGATGCCGGCAATATGCTCAAGCCGGCCCTGGCACGTGGCGAGCTGCACTGCGTCGGCGCGACCACACTTGACGAGTACCGCAAGTACGTCGAAAAGGATGCTGCGCTCGAACGCCGCTTCCAGAAGATCATCGTCGACGAGCCAAGCGTCGAGGCGACGATTGCCATCCTGCGCGGGCTGCAGGAGAAATACGAGCTGCACCACCAGGTCGACATCACCGATGCGGCGATCATCGCGGCGGCCGAGCTGTCGCACCGCTACATCACCGACCGTTTCCTGCCCGACAAGGCGATCGACCTGATCGACGAAGCGGCGGCCAAGATCAAGATCGAGATCGATTCGAAGCCCGAAGTCATGGACCGCCTCGAGCGCCGCATGATCCAGCTGAAGATCGAGCGCGAAGCCGTGCGCCGCGAAACCGACGAAGCGTCGCAGCGCCGCCTCGAGCTGCTGGGCGAGGAAATCGTGCGCCTGGAACGCGAGTACAACGACTTCGAAGAAATCCTGAAAGCCGAGAAGGCCGCGGTGCAGGGCACCACGCACATCAAGGAAGAGATCGAGCGCATCCGCTACCAGATGGAAGAGGCGCGCCGCCAGAGCAACTGGCAGCAGGCATCCGAGCTGCAGTATGGCCGCCTGCCGGAACTCGAAGCGCAACTGCGCGACGCGGAAGCAAGCACGGCGCGCGCCGAAGCGGACGGCCAGAAGCCCAAACTGCTGCGCACGCAGGTTGGCGCCGAGGAAATCGCGGAAGTGGTCTCGCGCGCGACGGGCATTCCCGTCACCCGCATGCTGCAGGGCGAGCGCGACAAGCTGCTGCACATCGAGGACGAACTGCACAAGCGTGTCGTGGGCCAGGATGAAGCCATCGAAGCGGTGTCGGACGCGATCCGTCGTTCGCGCGCTGGCCTGTCCGACCCGGATCGCCCGTATGGTTCGTTCATGTTCCTGGGCCCGACCGGTGTCGGTAAAACCGAGCTGTGCAAGGCGCTGGCCGGCTTCCTGTTCGATACGCAGGACGCGATGATCCGCATCGATATGAGCGAATTCATGGAGAAGCATTCGGTCGCCCGCCTGATCGGCGCGCCGCCAGGTTACGTTGGCTATGAAGAGGGTGGTTACCTGACCGAAGCCGTGCGGCGCAAACCGTACAGCGTGATCCTGCTCGACGAGATCGAGAAGGCGCATCCGGACGTGTTCAATGTGCTGCTGCAGGTGCTGGACGATGGCCGCATGACGGATGGCCAGGGCCGCACGGTCGACTTCAAGAACACGGTGATCGTGATGACGTCGAACCTCGGTTCGCACCGGATCCAGGCGATGGAGAGCGATGAGCCGGCCGTCGTGAAGATGGCGGTGATGGCCGAGGTGCGCGGGCACTTCCGTCCCGAGTTCATCAACCGTATCGACGAGATCGTCGTGTTCCATGCACTGGATGAGAAGAACATCGGTGCCATTGCCCGTATCCAGCTGCAGATCCTGGAAGCGCGCCTTGCCAAGATGGACATGACGCTCGACATCGACGAAGAAGCGCTGCAGAAGATTGCCGAAGCAGGGTATGACCCGGTGTATGGCGCAAGGCCGCTCAAGCGCGCGATCCAGCAACAGATCGAGAATCCGCTGTCGAAAGCGATCCTGTCGGGCCGCTTCGGGCCGAAGGATGTGATTCCGGTCCGGGTGCGGGGTGGTGAGCTGACCTTTGGTGAGCAGACGGTCGAACTGGCGAAGTAAGCCGCTTCGGTTGACATGAGAAGGGCGCGGCATTTGCCGCGCCCTTTGTCATTTCTTGACGGGAAATAAGACGCCAGATTTCAGGATGCGAAATGATCGTCGTGCAATGTGGAATATGCAGCATTCCATCGAGGTCTGTAATTCCCACGGTGAGAAATTTCATTTCGAATCATGAAATATGGACTCCAAGTGATTGATATTAATCATAAAAATTTCAGTCGTATGTCTTATAGAAGACTGATGCTGCCGCGCACAAACGGCTTTATGATGATCTCAACGGATTCGCATATTTCGTCAAACGTCTTACTACTCTTCAGGAGAACACACCATGACTACCCGTGAACAGCAAATCGCCGAACTGCAGCAAGACTGGGATACCAATCCACGCTGGAAAGGTGTTGTGCGCAATTACACCGCTGCCGACGTCGTCCGTTTGCGTGGCTCGGTGCGCATCGAGCACACGCTGGCCAAGCGCGGCGCCGAGAAGCTGTGGAATCTGGTTAATGACGAGCCGTATGTGAACGCCCTGGGCGCGCTGACCGGCAACCAGGCCATGCAGCAGGTGAAAGCGGGCCTGAAGGCGATCTACCTGTCGGGCTGGCAAGTGGCGGGCGACGCCAACGCCGCCGGTGAAATGTATCCGGACCAGTCGCTGTATCCGGCCAACTCGGTGCCGCTGGTCGTGCGCCGCATCAACAACACGTTCCAGCGCGCCGACCAGATCCAATGGTCGGAAGGCAAGGACGACATCGATTACTTCGCCCCGATCGTGGCCGATGCAGAAGCCGGTTTCGGCGGCGTGCTCAATGCCTACGAACTGATGAAGTCGATGATCGAAGCCGGCGCATCGGGCGTGCACTTCGAAGATCAATTGGCGTCGGTTAAGAAATGCGGCCACATGGGCGGCAAGGTGCTGGTGCCGACCCGCGAAGCCATCGAGAAACTCAACGCGGCCCGCCTGGCGGCCGACGTGATGGGCACCACGACACTCGTCATCGCCCGCACCGACGCCGAAGCAGCTGACCTGCTGACGTCCGACGTCGATGCCAACGACAAGGAATTCTGCACCGGCGAGCGCACGGTCGAGGGTTTCTTCCGCGTCCAGCCGGGTGTCGAGCAAGCGATTTCGCGCGGCCTGGCCTACGCACCGTTCGCCGACCTGGTCTGGTGCGAAACCGGCAAGCCCGACCTTGAGTTCGCCCGCCGCTTTGCCGAAGCGATCCACGCCAAGTTCCCTGGCAAGATGCTGGCCTATAACTGCTCGCCGTCGTTCAACTGGAAGAAGAACCTGGACGACGCCACCATCGCCAAGTTCCAGCGTGAGCTGGGCGCGATGGGCTACAAATTCCAGTTCATCACGCTGGCCGGCTTCCACTCGCTCAATTACGGCATGTTCAACCTGGCCCATGGCTACGCACGCACCGGCATGTCGGCCTTTGTCGAGCTGCAAGAAGCCGAGTTCGCCGCTGCCGAAAAAGGGTTCACGGCCGTCAAGCACCAGCGCGAAGTCGGCACCGGCTACTTCGACGCCGTGACCCAGGCCATCCAGCAGGGCCAGAGTTCGACCACGGCACTGCACGGCTCGACCGAGGACGAACAGTTCTTCGAAGAAAAGAAAGTCGCCTGACAAGCACATTGATGGCGCGCTGGCCGCAACCTCACAAGGGTTGCGGCCTTTTTTATGTCGACCGCAGATCGCACCGATTCCCAGCCGGGCCCGGTTGTAGTGGATAATGGCGCCTAATATCGCCGCCAGTTTCGCGCGGCAACGTCACTTTTAGGAATTCCAGCTTATGTTGAGCTACCGCCACGCCTTCCACGCGGGTAACCACGCCGATGTCCTCAAGCACTTCATCCAGGTGCAATTGCACCAGTACATGAACCAGAAGGATGCGGCCTACACCTATATCGATACCCACTCGGGCGCCGGCGTGTACGCACTCGACAGCTTCCAGTCGACCAAGACCGCCGAATTCGATACCGGCATCGGCCCGCTGTGGGCGCTCACTGACGTCCCGGCACCGCTGAAGGAATACCTGGACCTGATCAAAGGCATGAACCCGAGCGGCAAGATGCGCTACTACCCGGGCTCGCCATACGTCGCCGAGCAGATGGCGCGCGAGCAGGACCGCCTGCGCCTGTTCGAGCTGCACCCGGCCGATTGCAAGATCCTGGCCGATAACTTCCGCAAGCTCGACGCCCACAAGGCCGAGCAGGGCGAGCGTT
>Ga0308163_10002547_pt1 | contig 16550 bp, 9 predicted proteins | sample PhyTR1_FD_201037 | JGI IMG/M metagenome (GOLD analysis project Ga0308163, IMG submission 201037) | Phyllosphere microbial communities from UC Gill Tract Community Farm, Albany, California, United States - DLSLT.R1 | ecosystem: Host-associated > Plants > Phyllosphere > Unclassified | place: USA...
AAGAAATCCAAGGACATCCGCTACTTCTATGAGAAGGGCGTGCGCCTGTTCGCCACCGACTCCGAAGCCGACCTGCGCAACATCGCCAAGGCTGCCCCGGGCGCCAAAGTTTACGTGCGCATCCTGACCGAAGGCTCGACCACTGCCGACTGGCCCCTGTCGCGCAAGTTCGGCTGCCAGACCGACATGGCCATGGACCTGCTGATCCTCGCCCGCGACCTGGGCCTGGTGCCGTACGGCATTTCGTTCCACGTTGGCTCGCAACAGCGTGACATCAGCGTCTGGGACGCCGCGATCGCCAAGGTCAAAGTGATCTTCGAACGCCTGAAAGAAGAAGACGGCATTCATCTGAAGCTGATCAACATGGGTGGCGGCTTCCCGGCCAACTACATCACCCGTACCAACAGCCTGGAAACCTACGCCGAAGAAATCATCCGTTTTCTGAAAGAAGACTTCGGTGATGACCTGCCGGAAATCATTCTGGAGCCGGGCCGTTCGTTGATCGCCAACGCCGGCATTCTGGTCAGCGAAGTGGTACTGGTTGCGCGTAAATCCCGCACCGCCGTCGAGCGTTGGGTCTACACCGATGTGGGCAAGTTCTCCGGTCTGATCGAAACCATGGACGAAGCAATCAAGTTCCCGATCTGGACCGAGAAAAAAGGCGAGATGGAAGAAGTGGTCATCGCCGGCCCAACTTGCGACAGCGCCGACATCATGTACGAAAACTACAAGTACGGCCTGCCGCTGAACCTGGCGATCGGTGATCGTCTGTACTGGCTGTCGACTGGTGCCTACACCACCAGTTACAGCGCCGTAGAGTTCAATGGCTTCCCGCCGCTTAAATCGTTCTACGTGTGACACGCAACGACTGAGAAAAAGGCCCATGGAAACCATGGGCCTTTTTTTATTTGCGAAGCCATACCTCAAGATGACTCAGCATCGCCATGCACTCATTGGCGTTCTCGGTAATAGCGGCCAGTTTGAAATTCAGCTCGCTCAGTTTCACCGCATTCATCGCCTGCAAGAGTTGATTGCACAGACCGTCGAGGCGCTGATAAAGCCCTTCAATGAATAGCCCCATCTGCGTACTCACCGAAACGAATCCACTGAATAACGCCACGACATCGGCCTTGTATTCAGCCGCCCTGATGGCCGGATCAGTCGAAGCATAGGCCAGGTCCCAGACCGGAGTCGTCAATGGATCGCCAAACAACCCCTGGGCAACCGTGGGAGTCGTATGGCACAGGCAGGAACGGTGATCCATGGCGCTGACAAACACTGACTTCAAACCAAATGACTCGTCGTGAACTTCCACGACCGTGTGTTTCAGCCGTCGTATCTCGGCACTGAGCACATAGAACCGAAGTGCCAGTTCGTGTATCAGGCCAGCAACATTCTGCGCGGGAAACAACTTCCAGCTGGCCGACCGGGAAAGGCTGAACAGCCGAAAGTCCACTTGGCTGACGGGCTCGTGCCTGGAGGTTTTGCCTGCGATATCCAGGGATTCGCGAGTGAAAACCTCCAGATCCCCGATATACCCCGCGCCAAGAAGCCTTGACGCTTCGGTACGCGCCCAGAATTCTTGCAGGTAGCGCTGATTGAAAGGGGCGTTATTCAGACGCGAGTCCCTGGCCAGAACCGCCAATTGATGCCCCTCTTTTCTACGGCGCTCGCAAACCAGTGGTATCGCGTTGAATGTCATCGGCAAAGCGCCGAGAAATCGTATGTAGCGATCCAGCACACGCCGTTGCGCCGCTGAAAACTCATAAGCCAGAACATTCATGCTGTATCAGAGAAGGTGGGCCGGTAGCCCACCCTCCCAGCTCCTTGTTATTGATGAATGCTCTTCAAATGCTTGACGACTTCGGCGACTCGAACAATCGCAGCTTGCGCTCGGGTTTCGACGGGAAGCGAAGTGTTCTGCCTGAAATCACTGGCGAACTGCGTAAAGTCATCGATCAAAATGGAGAACTCTCCAGCGTATTTCGCACGGGCATCGTCCAGTTGATCCAGGGTTTCGACCAGTTCAATCCGGCCATCAATCCGGGCGATGTCTTTGATGTACTTGTTGATCTGCGTGCGCAGATCACCTGCCTTGTCATTCAGTCGGTTGTACGCCGCCAGCATATTGAGGAAGGAAATGGCCTCGCCAATGCCGGAAATCATTTTCTTCAGCGTATCGATAGCCAGCAAGACGACTTGCACCTGAGGTGGCGCCAGGCCCAGTGCCTTGATATTTTCCAGCGACAACTGCACTTGTTCGCCAATTTTCTCGATGCCCGCCTTGGCGATGAGATCAATCCCCTCGGAAACAGACTTCATCTCGACAGCCAGGCCTGCGAGTTTTTCGTCGAACGTGACCTTGAGCTCGACAGTCGTCGCACGTTCAGCCTTGAGTGTCACGACCCATTCGGCCGAGGCGCTGCGGTCGTAATGAGCGCTGATACTCTTGTGCACAGCTTTCAGATCTTCGGTCTGGACCGATACCTTATTGAAGATATTCTTCAGCTCGACCTCCATGTCTTCGCGAACTTCGTCCGCGTCCTCCGGATACTCCAACTCAGCCTGATAGCTGCGCAGTTTCTTCTCCGCGCGCTCCAGGTAAATGCCGGTGGCCTGTGCCTGACTCCGCAGGTCGTAGGTGGCCTTGTTGACGGCGAGCGCCAGATTGTTCATGGTCCCGACAGTCCCAGGCATGTAATCGAATTGCTCGAAGAGCATCTGAGCCGTGGTATTGAACCCTTGCACCGAAGCATTATGCTCACGCAGCCGGGTTGTATTGAATGCGGGAACAGCCGAACTAACCGATAGCAAAGACATCATTGACCTACTCCGAACAACCAGACCGCTTCTCTCATAATCCTTATCAGCCTCCTCAAATACTTTCAGTAATTGATCGGAGCTGACTTTTATTTGCTCCCAAGGATCAATGATATTTAGCAATTGATTCTTGAAGCGCCGCAATGAAGTCGCTTCGAAAACACCATCAACCTCTTTGACAGAAGCTTCGACATAGTCACCCAGGGCATTCCATACCAGCATGAGGTTCTGCGTGGCAACCTCGGCTTCAATGGCCACGTAACTCAGGTTCTGCAGATCATCTCGAATCTTGTTCAACGAACTCAGCGTCTGGTTCTTGCTTGCCATACTTTGGTTATCAACCTGCTGCAGTTGCTTCAGGCGGTTACGTTCAGAACGGATTTTCTCTGCCTTGACGCCTTGGTAGATACCCAGAATCAATCCACCAATATTCAGAGTGGCTGCCGCCTTGATCGCTTCCTGTACCAGTAGATCGTATTGCTTGTTCAGCTCATCAATTTCATTCGCGCGCCGATCAATGCCTTCTTGCAGCGTCTTGATATCGTTCTGATAGGTGTTCCTGGAGACAAACTGCAGTCGCAAGGCAATTTCCGGCAGCACTTTTTCGCGCATATCGGTGCCGAAATTGTCCAGCTCGGCCCGCACCCGCTCGGCGCCCTGATGACAATTCGCAACTTTAGCCAACAAGTCATTGAGATAGGCCTTGATATCCAGGATATCGTCCGAAGACAGCTCCAGTTCGGGAAGCTCCGGCATCTGGAGTTTCAGGCTCAGATACTCTTCAGGCGTATTGATGTTGTGTTTTTCCAGATATTTCGAGGCTCTAAGGTCCTCATACACTTCTACAATGGCGTTACCTGTGCGAATGATACTGCCGGAAAATATTTTCAGGTCCGTGCCCGTCAACATGATCTTTTCGCGCAACGGCGACCAGCGTTTGGCGTGATCATATGTCATGCTAAAGGTACGCAGGAAGTCCAACGCTTTTAGCCCCACCCCCCCTTCATCACCAGCACCATAGTTTAGATAGGCAACAACATCCTGCAGCCGAACGGGAAGCGAGAGGCCGAGAACCTCATACTTTCTAAGACTGATAATTTGCTCTTTTGTCAGTTGTATACCGGTACCCCGGTTATATTCTTCACCCGCCCCCAGCGAGGCATTCACAAATACCAGAGGTGCGTTTGCGGCGGCTTCGACCACCTTGTCATTTAACTTCATCTCCATCAGAGACTCCTTGTCTTCCCTGGATATTAATCATAATTATTTTATTTTCGATGCCAGCAAGCAACTTCCAATTACTTGAATACAAACATCGAACACAACACTAACCAGGCAAAACCAATCCGCCAAGCCATCAACTATTAAAATTAAATACAAGAACAAAAAAACTAACTACTTACTCAATAGCCAGAATAGATTGTTGGTTGGTTATTCAAGCAGCTAACAACTCACCAAGCCGCCGCCGATAAGCATCGACCATCTGGCGAATCTGCGGGTGACGGGCGTTCGACAATGAGTCGATGCTCACCTGCAAGAAGCTCGCATTCCCTGCAGCCAGTGCCTTGCGCAACCAGCCCAGTGCGTCCTCGATCAGTCCTGCATCAGCCAGCACCGCCGCGTAACTGAACTGCCCCCGAAAATCCCCGCCCTCGGCCGAGCGTCGATACCAATCGCGCGCAGCGAACGGATCGGCCCGACAGGCCTGCCCTTCTTCCAGATAACGTCCCAGCAGGTTCATCGACTTCGCATGGCCTGCTTCAGCAGCGCGTCTGTACAGCGCGAACGCCTGAAGCTGATCCCCCGCCATACCCCGCCCAGTGGCCAGCAGATTGGCCAGGTTGTACATCGCCCAATCCAGCCCGGCATCTGCGGCGATTCGATAATGCTGCGCGGCAGTCGCCGCATCCGCCACACAACCCCAGCCATGTTCATGGCAACGGCCGAGCATATTGCGCGCCATCAGGTGTCCTTGCCCGGCAGCGATGCTGAACCAACGCAGCGCCAGCGGCTGATCCTGGGCGATGCCACGGCCATCGAGCAGGATCTGTCCGAGCAGTGCCTGCGCTTCGACAATGCCCTGGCCGGCAGCCAGCAGAATCGCCTGCGCGGCACGGGCGGGGCTTTCTTCGAGCATGGCGCCGAGCTGCGTGCCGTCGAGCACTTCCTCGCGGCGCAGTTGATAACTCATACCTCGACCCAGCGCCGCAGCAGGTTGTGATAAGTGCCGGTGAGGCGGATCAGCGACGGGTGATCGGGCATGTCTTGCGCCAGTTGCTGGATCGCCCCGTCCATCTCGAACAGCAACGCGCGCTGGCTGTCTTCGCGCACCAGGCTTTGCGTCCAGAAAAACGAGGCATAACGCGCACCGCGAGTGACGGCGTTGACCTTGTGCAGACTGGTGCCCGGGTACAGCACCATGTCGCCGGCCGGGAGTTTCACCCGTTGGCTGCCGAAAGTGTCCTGGATCTCCAGCTCGCCACCGTCGTAATCCTCGGGCTCGCTGAAAAACAGCGTGGCCGACAGATCGGTGCGCACCCGCTCGATGCTGCCCTTGGGCTGGCGCACGGCATTGTCGATGTGAAAGTCGAAACTGCCGCCCGCTGTGTAGCAGTTGAGCAACGGCGGAAAGACTTTGTGCGGCAGCGCGGCGGACATGAACAACGGATTTTTCCACAGCCGTTCGAGCATCGCTGCGCCGATTTCCTTGGCCAGTGGATGGCCTTCAGGCAGTTGCAGATTGTGCTTGGCCTTGGCCGACTGATAGCCGGCGGTGATCTTGCCATCGGCCCAGTCAGCCTGTTCCAGCGCCTCGCGGATGCGCTGCACTTCGTCTTTGGCGAACAGGCCGGGGATGTGCAGCAGCATGGCGATCGTACCTGATGGTAAAGGGGTGCCAATGGTATTGATTCTTATTGACCATGTAAAACCCGCACGACGGATGAATCGGCAAAAACCGTAAGGTGAAATTGTAAAGAATGTAAATTTGTCGCGAATAACAATATTTCGCAATTGATACGAATACCTGTTTACCCTATATTCCGCGACCTCAAATCCTTGGGGAGGGGAATTCACATGTCACGCCAACAACTACAATCAGCCGTCAATTCACCGCGTTTGCTCGCCTCTGCCATCGGCATGGCAATCACTGCCGGCTCTGCCGGACACATGGCCTTCGCTGCGCAGCAAACGGATGAAAAAGCCTCGGGCAATGCGATTGCGCTGGACGCCACCAGCGTTGTTGGCGAGCAACAGGACACCTCCTACAAAACCGATACATCGCAATCGAAGAAATACACCGCACCGCTGCGCGAAACGCCAAAAAGCGTGACCGTCATCCCGCAACAAGTGATCCGCGACACGGGCGCCACCAGTCTGGTCGATGCCCTGCGTACCACGCCTGGCATCACCTTCGGTGCCGGCGAAGGTGGCAACCCGGCCGGTGACCGCCCGATCATTCGGGGCTTCAACGCCGAAAGCGACGTGTTCATTGACGGCATGCGCGACCCGGCCTCGCAGAGTCGCGAGATCTTCGACGTCGAATCGGTCGAAGTCAGCAAGGGCCCGGGCTCGGCCTTCACTGGCGCCGGCTCCACCGGTGGCAGCCTGAATCTGGTCAGCAAGACCGCCAAACTGGGCAGTTTCTACAACGGTGGTTTCACCTGGGGCTCGGACCAGACCAAGCGCACCACTCTGGACCTGAACCAGCAGATGACCGACACCTCGGCCTTGCGTTTGAACCTGATGAAACATGAAGCCAACGTCGCCGGACGTGATGGCGTGGACGTCAGCCGCTGGGGCGTGGCACCGACATTCTCGTTCGGCCTGGGCACCGACACCCGGGTGATCGTCGGTTACTACCACAATGAAACCGACGACATTCCGGACTACGGCATCCCGCTGACCTCCAGTTCGAATCGCAGCAAATACCACGTCGACAAACCGGCCAACGTCAACCGCGACAACTTCTACGGTCTCACCAGCCGTGACTATCGCCAGACCAGCGACGACAGCGGCACCTTCAAGATCGAGCATGATCTGAATGACGACCTGACGGTCTCCAACAGCTTCCGCATGTCGCGCTCGACCCTGGACTACATCGTCAGCAACCCGGATGACAGCAAGGGCAACGTGGCCAATGGCAGCGTCTATCGTGGCGCCAAGAGCCGCAACTCGACCTCCAGCGGCTGGGTCAACCAGACCGACCTGAGTGCCAAATTCAACACGGCCGGCATTGAGCACAGCCTGGTCACCGGCCTGGAGTTCTCCTACCAGGACACCCACAACCGGCCGTATGTGCTGACTTCGTCCGCCAGCGGCACCACGTGCAACGCTGCGCTGTTCCGTTCTGGCGACTGCACCAACCTGTACAAGCCAACGCCTGGGGATAACTGGTCGGGCAAAATCACTGACAGCGCCGCGTACACCGATACCGACACCAAAACCGCGGCGGCTTACGTCTTCGACACGCTGAAGTTCAACGAGCAATGGTCGCTGAATCTGGGCCTGCGTTATGACAATTATCAGACCGAATCCAGCGGTTACAGCACCGGCGGTCGCGGCGCGGTGGCAGGCAACTTCTCCCGCGAGAACACCAGCGACCTGCTCAACTACCAGATCGGCGTGGTCTACAACCCGCTGCCTAACGGCAGTGTCTACGCGGCCTATTCCACCTCCAGCAACCCCGCCGGCGAAACCAGCGGTAACGGCGGCCTGGAACTGACGGCGAACAACAGCGACCTGGATCCGGAAAAAAACCGCAACTACGAGATCGGTACCAAGTGGGACTTCTTCGGTGACGATCTGTCGCTGACCGCAGCGCTGTTCCGCACCGAGAAAACCAATGCGCGTATCGACGACCCGGACGGCGCCACCACCCAGGTGCTCGATGGCGAACAGGTCGTCAATGGCCTTGAGCTGACCTACAGCGGCAAACTGACACGTAACTGGAAAGTCTTCGGCGGCTACACCTACATGGACAGCGAAGTGGTCAAGACCACCCTCGCCGCCGACAAGGGCAACCACATGCCGAGCACACCGCGCAACAACTTCACGCTGTGGTCGACCTATGACCTGATCCCGGAAAAACTGACCATTGGCGGCGGTGCAACCTTCGTCGACTCGCAGTTCGGTAACGTCGCCAACTCGGTGGAGATCCCGTCCTACTGGCGCTACGACGCCATGGCCAGTTACGCCCTGACCAAGAACGTCGACCTGCAGCTCAACGTGCAAAACCTGACCGACAAGCGTTACTTCGACCAGGTGTTCCAGACCCACTACGCCCATGTGGCGGCGGGTCGCACAGCGCTGCTGAGTGCCAACTTCCACTTCTGACCCTGTAGGAGCTGCGGCACGCTGCGATCTTTTGATCTTGATTCTTAAAAACCAACATCAAAAGATCGCAGCGTGCCGCAGCTCCTACAAAGAACAAAGCCCCGTTCATTCAATTGAACGGGGCCTTTGTGCGTAATCAAAGAAGCTCTCGACAACCCACGGCATAATGCGCGCCGTGAAAACAATTTTCGAACGGACGGCGAGTGACGTGTTGAAGAAAACCCTGTTCCAGCTGCACTGGTTTTTTGGCATCACTGCCGGGCTGGTGCTGGCCCTGATGGGCATTACCGGTGCCGCCTATTCGTTTCAGGACGAAATTCTGCGGGCGCTGAACCCATCGGTGCTGCAGGTGGAAAAAAAAGTCGCTGGCGTCCTGCCTCCGGTCGAACTGGTGGAGCACATCGAAGCGACCTCCGGCAAAAAAGTCGCGATGCTCTGGGTCGAGACCGACAGCGGCAACGCCGCACGCGTCTACTTCACGCCGCCCAAAGGCGAACGCCGTGGCGAGATGCGCTACTTCGATCCGTACACCGGCGAGTTCATGGGCGATGCCGTGGGCCAGGACTTCTTCGGCCTGATGCTGCAACTGCACCGCTTCCTCGCCATGGGCGACACCGGGCGCAACATCACCGGCGCATGCACCCTGATCCTGTTGTTCTTCTGCCTCTCCGGGCTGTACCTGCGCTGGCCGCGACAGTGGAACAGCTGGCGCGTGTGGCTGACCCTGGACTGGAAGAAAAAGGGTCGCAGCTTCAATTGGGACCTGCACTCAGTGGCCGGTACCTGGTGCCTGCTGGTGTATCTGCTGCTGGCGTTGACCGGGTTGTCCTGGTCCTACGAGTGGTACAACAAGGGCCTGACCCGACTGCTTTCCGACGCACCGCAAAACGAACGCGTGCGCGGTGGTCGCGGGCCGGCGCCGGAAGGCCCGACACCGACGGCCGACTACGCGGCGATGTGGAGCAGCATCTACAGCGCGGCCGGCCCGGGCTTGTCGGCCTATAACATCCGCATGCCGCCAGTGGCCGGGCAACCGGCGACCGTGTTTTACCTGCTCGACAGTTCGCCGCATGATCGCGCGCTGAACCAGATCACCCTCGACCCGGCCACCGGCATCGTCCAACGCGTCGACCGCTACGCCGACAAGAGCTTCAAGGCGCAACTGCTCACCAGTATTTACGCGCTGCACGTCGGCAGCTATTTCGGCCTCGTCGGACGGATCATCATCACCCTCGCTGCGGTGTGCATGCCGCTGTTTTTCATCACCGGGTGGTTGCTGTATCTGGACCGCCGGCGCAAGAAAAAGCAGATTCACGACGCACGCAAAGGCCTCGAACAACCGGCCGGCAATGCGCCCGGTTGGTTGATCGGTTTCGCCAGCCAGAGCGGTTTTGCCGAACAACTGGCGTGGCAGACGGCCGGGCAATTGCAGGCCGCCGGGTTGCCGGTGAAGGTGCAGCCGCTGGCGGACGTCAGCACGCAGGATCTGCGTGAATCGAACCACGCGCTGTTCGTAGTCAGCACCTTCGGCGACGGTGAAGCACCGGACAGCGCTCGCGGCTTCGAGCGCAAAGTGCTGCGCAACGCCGCAAGCCTCGATGGCCTGCACTACGCCGTACTCGGCCTGGGTGACCGCCAGTATGCGCACTTCTGCGGCTTCGCCCGACGCTTGCATCAATGGCTGAGCGAGCACGGCGGCAAGACCCTGTTCGCCCCGGTCGAAGTCGACAGCGGCGACCCGTACGCCTTGCGTCACTGGCAGACCCAACTCGGGCTGCTCACCGGGCAAACGCCGGTCGACACCTGGCAAGCGCCGAGCTACGAAAACTGGACACTGGTGCGCCGCGAACTGCTGAACCCCGACAGCAGCGGTGCACCGGTTTATCTGCTGGGCCTGAGCGCACCGAGCACCAGCAGTTGGCTGGCCGGCGACCTGGTGGAAGTGCTGCCGCGCAATGGTGCGTGGGCCGTCGAGCATTTCCTCGACGGCCTTGGCATTCGTGGCGAAACCCGGGTGAAGATCAACGGCCTCGAAGAGCCGCTGGAAGTCGCCCTCGCCTCGCGCCAACTGCCTGAACATCGCGCGCATCTGGTCGGTCTGCACGCGCAGGCGCTGGTTGACGCGATGGTGCCGCTGGCGATGCGCGAATACTCGATTGCTTCGATCGCCGCTGACGGTGTGCTGGAGCTGATCGTGCGCCAGGAACAACACAGCGATGGCAAGCTCGGCATCGGTTCCGGCTGGCTGACCGAGCATGCCCCGGTCGGCGGCAGCATCAGCCTGCGCGTGCGCCGCAACAGTGGCTTCCATCTGCCGAACGTGCCGGTGCCGATGATTCTGCTCGGCAACGGCACCGGTCTGGCCGGGTTGCGCAGCCTGCTCAAGGCACGCATCGCCGACGGTCAACAGCGCCACTGGCTGCTGTTCGGCGAACGTAATCGTCAGCACGATTTCCTTTGCCGCGTGGAGCTGGAAGAGTGGTTGATCAATGGCGATCTGGCGCGACTGGACCTGGCGTTCTCGCGGGATCAGGCGCAAAAGATCTATGTGCAGGATCGCCTGCGCGAATCCGCTGACGAGCTGAAGCAATGGCTGGCCGACGGTGCGGTGATCTACATCTGCGGCAGCCTTCAGGGCATGGCCGCCGGCGTGGATCAGGTGCTCAACGACATCCTCGGCGCCGCCGAAGTCGAACGCCTGATCGAACAAGGCCGCTATCGCCGCGACGTTTACTGACTTACTCCTGTAGGAGCTGCCGCAGGCTGCGATCTTTTGATCTTGCTCTTAAAAACAAAATCAAAAGATCGCAGCCTGCGGCAGCTCCTACAGAAAGCCGTTACACCGGCTGTAACTTCTGTTCAAACACGCTCACGCCATTAAGATCGCGCAACACCACACTCATCTCCCCGCTCTGCCCTTCGATATTCACCTCACCAAAAAACTGAAACCCGGCAAACGGTGACATGTTCTGCGCCGTAGGTGCTTTCTGGAACACCACTTCCGGGCCAAAGGTCTTGTCCAGCGGATTGGGCCCGAAACTCCCGGCGTTCAACGGCCCGGCGACAAACTCCCAGAACGGTTCGAAATCCTGAAACGCCGCGCGATCGGGGTGGTAGTGATGCGCCGCGCAGTAATGCACGTCCGCCGTCAGAAACACGAAATTGCGCACTTGCTGCGCCCGCAGAAAACCGAGCAGCTCGGCGACTTCCAGTTCGCGCCCCTGAGCCGGGCCGGGATCACCGTTGGCCACCGCCTCCCAGCGTGCAACGCCCGGGCTGACTTCACCGTCTGGCACACCGAGGCCGATCGGCATGTCGGCGGCGATCACCTTCCACTGCGCCTTGGAGTGCTTCAGCCCACGCTTGAGCCAGTCCAGTTGCTCGCGCCCCAGGAACGGTTTTGCCGCGCCGAGATTGTCGTCGTTGGCCCCGCGATAGCTGCGCATGTCGAGCACGAACACATCGAGCATCGGCCCATAACTGAGCTTGCGATAAATCCGCCCGCCACCGTCGGCGGCCTGCAGACGCATCGGTGAATATTCCAGCCAGGCCTTGCGTGCACGGCCGACCAGGGTGTGGATATCTTTTTCCTGATAACGCTCGTCGAGCTGCTTGCCCGGCGACCAGTTGTTGACCACTTCGTGGTCGTCCCACTGCCAGATCTGCGGTACTTCGGCGTTGAAACGGCGGATATTTTCGTCCATCAAGTTGTAGCGGTAGTTGCCCCGATAGTCGTCCAGCGTTTGCGCGACTTTGCTCTTGGCTTCGGTGGTGAGGTTTCTCCACACGCGCCCACCTTCGGTGGTCAGTTGCGCCGGCACCGGGCCGTCGGCGTAGATGGTGTCGCCGCTGTGGATAAAGAAGTCCGGCAGGCGCAGGCGCATGGATTCGTAGATGCGCATGCCGCCGATGTCCGGGTTAATGCCGAAGCCCTGACCGACGGTATCGCCGCTCCACACGAAACGGATGTTGCGCCGCGCTTTCGGAGCGCTGCGCAAGTGACCGAGCCACGGTTCGCTGGCGACGCCGGTTTGCGCGTCCTTGAAATACACCCGATAGAAAATCGCCTGATCGGCGGGCAGCCCGGTGAGTTCAACCCGGGCGGTGAAATCCGTGCGCGCATCGGCCAGTGCCGAGACTACACGGCGCGGGTGGCGAAACTGGCTGCGGGTGTCCCACTCGACCACCATCCGCGCCGGACGGTCGCTGCGGCTCCAGATCATCGCGCGGTCGCCTTGCAGGTCGCCGGACTGTACGCCGTCAGTCAGTTGCGGCCGATCCTTGACCGACGCAATCACCGCCGGCGCCAGGCTTGGCATCAGCAGACCGGCACCAACGACTTGTATGACACGCCGGCGCCCCGGATTGAAATCGCTCATGGTGTTCTCCCCGAAAAAAGGAAAACTTAAGCACGCGATCATGAAACAGACATGACACCAGACACACCACAGCACCAATTGTAGGAGTGAGCCTGCTCGCGATATCGGTATATCTGCCAACATTCATGTCACCGACAGACCGCTATCGCGAGCAGGCTCACTCCTACAGGGCCAGTCAGGCCTTGGCGGGTTCCAGCGCCAGCTCAACGGCCTCCGGGCGTTTGACCGTCGCGTAGACAACGGCGGTCAAGAGGCTCCCCGCGACAATCGCCAGCAAATACAACAACGCATGATTGATCGCATTCGGGATCGCCAGCACAAACAAGCCACCGTGCGGCGCCATCAGTTTGCAGCCGAAATACATCGACAACGCACCGGTCAACGCGCCGCCGGCAATGCTCGCCGGGATCACCCGCAACGGGTCTTTGGCGGCGAACGGAATCGCGCCTTCGGAGATGAAGCACAGCCCCAGCACCAGCGCCGCTTTACCGGCCTCGCGCTCGGTCTGGGCAAACTTGCGCCGGGCGATGAAGGTGGCGATGCCCAGCCCGATCGGCGGCACCATCCCGGCGGCCATGGTCGCGGCCATCGGCGCGTAACTCTGCGAGGCCAGCAGCCCCACCGAGAACGCATAGGCTGCCTTGTTGATCGGCCCGCCAAGGTCGACGCACATCATGCCGCCAAGCAGCACGCCAAGCAGGATCGCGTTGGTGGTGCCCATGCTGTCGAGGAAATGCGTGAGCGCCGCGAGCATGCCGGCGACCGGTTTGCCCACCACGTAGATCATTACCAGCCCGGTAAACAGGCTGGCGAACAGCGGGATGATCAGAATCGGTTTCAGCGCTTCAAGACTTTGCGGCAACGCGACGTAGCGACTGATGGCCTTGGCCGCATAACCGGCGAGAAACCCGGCGACGATACCGCCGATGAACCCTGCCCCCAGCGTACTGGCGAGCAAACCGCCGATCATCCCCGGCGCCAGGCCCGGACGGTCGGCGATCGAGTAGGCGATGTAACCGGCGAGCAGCGGCACCATCAGCTTGAACGCAGTCTCGCCGCCGATCTGCATCAGCGCCGCCGCCAGCGTGCCTTCTTCCTTGAACGCGGTGATGCCGAAGACGAACGACAACGCGATCATCAAACCACCGGCCACCACCATCGGCAGCATGAACGACACGCCGGTCAGCAGGTGTTTGTAGACCCCGGTTTTCTCTTGCTTGGCCGGTGCCTTGCCGTCATTCGATGCGCTCTCCACCTGACCTTCGGCGAGGGCTTTTTTCAGTGTCGCTTCGGACTGCTTCAACGCAATCCCGGTGCCGCAACGGTAGATTCTCTTGCCGGCGAAACGCTCGGTGGCGACTTCGATATCGGCTGCCAGCAACACCACGTCCGCCTCGGCAATTGCCGTGGCGCTGAGCGGGGTTTTCGCGCCGACCGAACCCTGGGTTTCGACGTGCAGCTCATAACCCAGACGTTTGGCCGTTTGCTGCAACGCTTCGGCGGCCATGAAGGTGTGGGCGACACCGGTCGGGCACGCGGTGATGGCAACGATGCGCGGCGCACGTTGCGCATTAACTGCCGGGGCAGCTTCGGCGGCAACGTAAACTACGGCCTCTTCAGCACCACGACGCAGCACCGCTTCGACGTCTTGCAGCGCTTGCGCCGGGGCGATCTGGAACACGCGTTTGCCGACGAAACGCGTCATGTCGATGTTGCCAGTGGCCACCAGCAACACCCACTCCGCCGCCGCGATGGTGGCGGCCGACAGCTCACGTTCCGGGTGCGCCGCATCCACCACTTCAACGCTGGTGCTCCAGCCCTGACGCTGGGCTGCGGCGTCGAGCAGACGGGCGCACAGCACACTGGTGACCATGCCGTTCGGGCAGGCCGTGACAATGGCTAACTTCATGACAAACCCTCTTATTGTTCTGTCAGGGCGCGCACGCGCACGCCCTGTTCGAGCTGCGCCAAGTGCGCGGCGTCGTTGATGCCAAAACCGATCTGCGTCACCGCCATCGCGGCAATCGCCGTGGCGCTGCGCAAGGTTTGCTCGGGGGTGTCGGCACTGAGCAAACCATGGAGCATGCCGGCCAGCAACGAGTCCCCGGCACCCACCGTACTGGCGACCGAGACCTTCGGCGGCGTGGCGTGCAGCGCCGAACCGACGCTGAACCAGTTCACACCGTCGGCGCCATGGGAGATCACCACGTGCTCGATGCCCTTGGCGTGCAGGCACGCCGCTGCCTGTGCTTCGGCGGCGTGCGAAACCACATCGCAATCGAGCGCATCGGCGAGTTCTTCAGTGTTCGGCTTGATCAGCCACGGGCGCGCTTCAATGGCTGCGCGCAAGGCTTCGCCACTGCTGTCGAGGGCGACTTTCAGACCGAGGCCGTTCAGCCGTTCGATGAGTTCGCGCAACCACTGCGCGGTGACGCCACGCGGCAGACTGCCGGCCACCACGACGGCATCGTGGCCCGGTGCAATCTGCACCAGACGCTCGAGCAATGCCTGCTGCGCCGCCGCGTCGACCACCGGCCCCGGGCCGTTGATGTCGGTGATACGGCCGTCGTGCTCGGCGACCTTGATGTTGCTACGCGTCTCCCCCGGCACGCGGATGAACGCGTCGACAAAGCCGCGTTTGGCGAACAAGGTTTCGAAGGCTTGCAGATTGTCTTCGCCGAGAAAGCCGCTGACGGTCAGTTGGTGTCCCAGATCAGCGAGCACCTGGGCGACGTTCACGCCCTTGCCGGCGGCATGGGTGTGCATCTCGTCGCTGCGGTTGACCTGACCGGCCTCCAGGCGTGGCAGCTCGACCGTGAGGTCCAGCGCCGGGTTGAGGGTCAGGGTGAGAATCTTGGCCATTACAGGGCCTCCACTAATGCACGCACTTCATTCGCGCTGCCCACAATGAGGGCTTGTTGAGCAAGGGTTTGCGCCTGGGTCAGGCTGAGTTCGCGGATGCGTGCCTTGACCTCGGCGATGCTGCGCCCGGACACACTCAGCTCATCGACGCCGAGGCCGACCAGCACCGGCACCGCCAGCGGATCGGCCGCCAGTTCGCCGCACACGCCGACCCATTTGCCGTGGGCATGCGCGGCGCGCACGGTGATGTCGATCAGTTGCAGCACTGCCGGGTGCAAGCCATCGGCCTGGGCCGACAGCGTCGGGTGACCCCGGTCGATGGCCAGGGTGTATTGCGTCAGGTCGTTGGTGCCGACGCTGAAGAAGTCGACTTCCTTCGCCAACACCGGCGCCAGCAAGGCAGCCGACGGCACCTCGATCATGATCCCCAGTTGCAGGTCGGCGACCGGGATTTCCAGGCGCAGACGCTCGGTCATGTCGCGGGCCTGACGCCACTCTTCGACGCTGCCGACCATCGGGAACATGATGCGCAACGGACGGTTGTCCGCCGAACGCAGCAAGGCGCGCAGTTGCGCTTCCATGATGTGCGGACGCTGTAACGTGAGGCGAATGCCGCGCACACCGAGGAACGGGTTTTCCTCCTTGGCGATCGGCCAATACGGCAGCGGTTTGTCGCCGCCGACATCCAGCGTACGCACCACCAGCGGCCGTCCGGCGAGGCCGTCGAGGACGCGGCGGTATTCGGCTTCCTGAGTCGCTTCGTCCGGTACCTGCGGGTGAGCCATGAAAATCAGTTCGGTGCGCAGCAGACCAATGCCTTCGGCGCCCTGCTCCACCGCTGCGGTGACACCGGCGCTTTCGCCGATGTTGGCGAACACTTCCACGGCATGGCCGTCGGTGGTGTGCGCCGGTTGATGACGTTGTTCGGCGGCGGCCTTGAGGCGCTGCTCGCGGGTGTCGCGTTCTTCGACGGCGCGTTGCAGGGTCGCGGCATCGGCGTCGACGTGCAGGCGACCGCGCTGGCCGTCAAGCAGCAACGGCGTGCCCGGTTTGAGCAGCAACACCGCCGCGCCGGCGCCCACCAGCGCCGGGATCCCGAGGGCACGCGCGACGATGGCACTGTGCGCGGTGGCGCCGCCACGAGCGGTGAGAATG
>Ga0308163_10002549_pt1 | contig 16534 bp, 12 predicted proteins | sample PhyTR1_FD_201037 | JGI IMG/M metagenome (GOLD analysis project Ga0308163, IMG submission 201037) | Phyllosphere microbial communities from UC Gill Tract Community Farm, Albany, California, United States - DLSLT.R1 | ecosystem: Host-associated > Plants > Phyllosphere > Unclassified | place: USA...
GCGTCCGGTGGGTCGTGCGGCGGCCCGCGGCCGGTGCTGGAACACTCCGTGGACGGCGGGGCGACGTGGGTCCCGGTGGGACTCGGGACGGATGTCGGAGCGCTCATGGCGATCCGGGCCTCCAGCGCGGAGCTCTCGATCCTGGCAGGCGTCGGCGACGACTGCACCACGACGGCGCGGACCAGCGCCGACGCCGGCGTGACGTGGGAAGCCGGGGCGCCCGGCGCCGCCGGTGCCGGCATCAGCGCCGACGGCGTGGTGCTCTCGAAGGGGACCGTCCAGGCGCCGTGCGCCGACCCGATCGAGGCGTTCCAGGGGCAGCAGACCGCGGTCGTCATCTGCGACGGCCAGCTCGAGTGGCGCACCGGTGAGGAAGCCTGGGTCGACGTGCCGATGGGCGGCGTGCGCTCGATCGCCGTCGACGGCAGCGACTACACGCTGGCCCGCGTGGGGGTCGCGTCGTGCGACGGCGTGCAGCTCGTGACGATGCCCGCCGCCGGGGTGACGCTGAGCACCCCCGTCACGCCGGTCGGTTGTGCCGACGGCGCGGACACGGACAACACCGTCACCATCGACCGCGCCGGCCAGGACGTGTGGCTGTGGGACGGCACGACCGTGCGGGTCTCGTCGGACGGTGGGGCGACGTGGTGACCGGGTCGTCCTCGTGACGGCGGACGCGCTCCGCGCACCGCGCGCCCTCGGAGCCACCGACGAGTGGAGCCGCACGTACTCACGCCGTGTGCTCTTCACCGACCTGCTGGCCCTGATCTGGGTCGTCTTCGGCGTGCAGATCGCCTGGCTCGGACTCGAGTCGAACCTGGCCACGAACACCGCCGACCTGCGACTGAGCTACTCCGCGATCTCCATCGTGGTGATCGTCGTGTGGATGAGCGCACTCGCCCTGTACGACACCCGCGGCGCGCGGGTGATCGGCGTCGGCAGCACCGAGTACCGCCTGGTCGCGGACTCCAGCGTTCGCGTGTTCGGCCTGCTCGCGATCGCGGCGTTCCTGCTGCACGTCGACCTGGCCCGCGGCTACGTGCTCATCGCGTTCCCGATCGGGATCCTCGTCCTCCTGCTGTCCCGGTGGATCTGGCGCCAGTGGCTCGTCGCCCAGCGTCAGCAGGGCGCCTACTCGGCGACGGTGCTGCTCGTCGGATCCCCGACCAGCGTGCTGCACATCGGCCGCGAACTCGCGCGTTCCCCCGAAGCCGGCTACCGCGTGGTCGGCGCCGTGGTGTCGACGAACCACCGCGGCCTGCTGGCCGGGTCGACCATCCAGAGCCACGGCGGCTTCGACGACGTCGGCTCCGCGCTGCGCGAGACCGGTGCCGACACCGTCGTGATCACCAGCTCTGACGACCTGCCGCCGGAGCGCGTCCGGGAACTCAGCTGGTCGCTCGAGCCGGGTCGGCAGCACCTGGTGGTCGCGCCGAGCCTGACCGACATCGGTGGTCCCCGCATCCACACCCGGCCGGTGCAGGGCCTGCCGCTCATCCACGTCGAGACACCGACGTACTCGGGCCGCAAGCTCTACACGAAGCGCGCCTTCGACCTGCTCGGCGCGGGGCTGCTCGTCGTCGTCCTGTCGCCGCTGCTCCTCGTGCTGGCGGTGCTGGTGAAGACCACCTCGACCGGTCCGGTCTTCTTCCGGCAGGAGCGCGTCGGGCTGAACGGCAGCACCTTCCGGATGATCAAGTTCCGCTCGATGGTCGTCGACGCCGAGGAACGCCTGCAGGAGCTCAGTGCGCTCGACCGGGCCGAGGGCAACGACGTCCTGTTCAAGATGCGGAACGACCCCCGGGTCACCCGGGTCGGCGGGTTCATGCGCCGCTACAGCCTCGACGAAGTGCCGCAGCTGTTCAACGTCCTGGCCGGCAGCATGTCCCTCGTCGGACCCCGGCCGCCGCTCTCGCGGGAGGTCGCCCGCTACGACACCCACGTCCACCGTCGCTTCTTGGTGAAGCCGGGGATGACGGGGCTGTGGCAGGTGAGCGGTCGATCCGATCTGTCGTGGGAGGATTCCGTGCGGCTGGATCTGTTCTACGTCGAGAACTGGTCCCTCGTTGGTGACTTGGTGATCCTGTGGCGCACCGCCAAAGCGGTCGTCCGGAAGAACGGAGCGTATTGAGCGAGCAGGAGAGCGCCTTCCGTGTGTCCGTCGTGGCTCCATACGCGGAAGGCGCGATCGTCGAGTATGCCCGATGGGCTGAGCGTCGCGGAAGCCTCGTCTCCTTCTGGCTCCCGTCACGCGGCTTGACAAGCGGGCTGGCCAGGATTGTGCCTGGAGCCAAAGGGGAGTCGGTCAGGTCGAGAATCACCCGAGGGACCGACCAGGTCGCCAGGGTCAAGACGATCGCGCCAGGTCTCGAGATTCTTCGGCTGTTGTCGCGGAGCCCGCTCTTGAGGTCCTTCGCGCCCAGCGCGATGGACCACTACAAGCGAGTGTTCGATCGAGCGGTGAGCCGACGGTTCGTCGCCGGGGACGCTGTCGTGGCAATGCCAGGTGCAGCGGAAGAGACGTTCAAACGGTCAGCGAGTGCGGTGAAGGTTCTCCATGCTGTCGATGGCCACCCGAGAGCAGTGAACGAGTTGCTCCGATCGACTTTCGGCTCTGCCGCAGAACGTGAGATCGTGCCCGACAGGCGGCTGGCACAGATCGAACGGGAAATCGCTGCCGCGGACATCGTCATCGTGCCGTCGGACCTGAAACGTCAGCAGTACCTCGAACACGGCGTGGCGAGCAAACGGCTGGTAACGGCTCCGTACGGCGTCAATATTCGTCGATTCTTTCCTTCGGGGGACGATGAGGTCGATCGAATCCGTCCGGTGCTCTTGTACGTCGGACAGATCAGCTATCGAAAAGGCGTCCCGCTGCTGATCGACGCGGCCCGGGGACTTGAGGTCGACGTCGCGCTGATCGGGCCTGTGGTGCAACCCGGGCTGCTTCGCAGTCTGCCGTTGAACGTCACTCATCAGGGCGCGATCGCACCCGAGGCGTTGAACCACCAGATGAATCGGAGCGATGCTCTCGTGCTCCCTAGCCTGGAGGACGCGTTCGGCCTGGTGGTCCTCGAAGCTCTAGCTGCGGGGCTTCCGGTGCTGACCACTGATGAAACAGGGGCCGCCGAAGTGGTCGGCGCGGAGGATGGGCTCGTACTGCCGGCCGGCGATCGCGAGCGTCTTCGTGCCGCGATGGCCGCTACCCCGATCCTGAAGGCCTCCGAGAGACGAGCGCGCGCTGAACGCGTGCGTGCAACTGGTGAAGGGCGGACTTGGCGTCGCTTCACAACGATCATCGATGACGCAATATTCGCTGCACGCGCTGCTCAGGCGGGCGAAGCGTGAGATCACGCCGCAATCCTGCTTGCCAGGAGCAAAGGTCGAGAGCCCAGGTGCCGCACCGATGAGAGTCATCCATCTGCTCCTGCCCCGGGTCGGGGCACAGGCGTTCTTGGCCCTCGCAAACTACCTCGTCTCGATCACGGCCGCCCATGCTCTCGGCACTGGGCCGCTTGCCGCCTTCTTCGCGGCATGGGCTCTCGAATCCACTTGGGTCGGCGCCGTGCGGATGGTACTCGTGCCGGCGTTGCTGCTTTCCGAACGGACGCCACGCCTCCTCCCGCTGGCATTGATGAGTGTGCTCCTGGGAACACCGATCGCTGCTGCCGTCTTCATCACAGCTCATGTTGGGCTGTCGACGCTGACCGCCTTGCTCCTGGCTGTCTCCGTTTGGGCACTGGGCGCGTACGAGGTGGCTCGATCGCTCCTCTCGAGAGAGCACCGTTCCACGTACTCGATCGCTGTTGCCGACGGCACGGTGTTCGGCATTGCGCTCGTCGTGACGTTGGTGGTCATCAAGACGACAGGGCGAGCAGGTCTCGACGCTGCCTTGATGTCCGTGGTCGGGGCAGCTGTGGTCGTGGCTCTCTGCATCGGCGGAGTCCTTCGTCGAACTGACCCGGCGCCGAGAACCCCCCTGCTCCCGTGGTTGAAGGAGGCGCGTCAGCTGCTCCGTCTCGGTGTGCTCGAGTGGGTCGTCTTCTTCATCATCAGCGTGGCAAGTCTTGCGCTGCTCGGGGCAGTGGGTGGGCCTGAGATCCTTGCCGGAGTCAGACTGGGAGAAACGATTGCAGCGCCGATCGGTCTTCTCGGGAGCGCCCTGCCCTTCGTAGCGTCGGGTGCGCTCAGACAAGAAGGTGGCCAGACGACCCGTTGGCCTCGCTCACTCTCGTTGACGCTCCTTCTCCTCGTCGGCGTGACCGTCCTCTGGCTCGGGGCCGTGCAGATCGTGCCAGCAGCGACGCTATCGCTCCTGGTCGGAGACCACGTCGAACTCGCTCGCGGCGCTTCGCTCGGTTTGGCGCTCGGCGCTCTCGCAAGCCTCTTCGCGGAAACGGCAACGCTCGTGGCCAAGAAGCGTGGGCGGATTCGGTTCCTCTCGCGCCTACGGATCGTTCAACTCATCACGTTCGTGCCCTGCGTTTCGGCAGGAGCACTCACGGGAACGACCACGGGAGCAGGACTGGGAATCTCTCTCCAGCAAAGTGTGCCAGCAGCGGTTCTTGCAGTGGCCCACTGGCGCGAGTCGCGGCAAGTTCCAGGTGACAGATCGGATGGATCTCCTCGTGCGTGAACAAATCCGATGGCGATTCGACGCCGTGTTGAGACGGCTGTCAGCGAGTGCGCTGGTGCGGCCCAGCATCCGCAATCTGATTCTTCGCCGAGCACGGGTTCACGTGGGTTCCGCCCGCATCTTGCGCGGCCTGTCTGTCACGGGCAGCGGCTTGTCGGTAGCGGACGAGGTCTTTATCAACGTTGACTGCTTCATCGAGGCGGAGGCAGAAGTGCTGATTGGACCGGGAGTCAGCCTCGCAATGGGAGTCAGGCTCCTCACCGTGACGCATGACATCGGTGGGAGCGGCGCCCGCGCTGGTGCAATGCGCGTCGCGCCGATCCGGGTTGGACGAGGAAGCTGGCTAGGCGCGGGCGTGACCGTTCTGCCCGGGGTTTCTATCGGAGAAGGCTGCATAATTGCCGCTGGCGCGGTCGTCCATCGCGACGTCGACCCCAACTCGATGGTCGCAGGAGTTCCTGCAAGGTTTGTCCGCTCGCTGGACTGAACCGAGCCTTGCAACTCAGGTTGAATGCCTGTGCCGAGTTGTTACCGGGGCAGGTCCTTCCGAGATTTCTCCCTGAGAACTCTTCGACCGCCGTCCCCTGTGTGGCGAGGAACCTTCGCCCTTGCCGGCGCTGATTGGTTGTTCGGTTCTCCTCTTGCGATCAAAATGATCAGTCATCCTAGGTACCCGGAATAACTTCAACACGCCGACGACGGCGGCGCCAAGATATGGGCCAATAACGACGAAGCTGATGATCCGGCCTGCGGATCGACTCGGGTACTGAATCGCCAGAAATCCTAGCGCAACGACCATAACGAGCACGAGAACGACCGCCACATCCAGGTGCTTTTTCTGCAGCCAGGCTGCACCGACGCCAGCGGACAACGCAATACAGAAGAATAAGCCGGCCTCCACCATGGGGCCAAATGCGCCGTAAACCTCGCCGACGAAGCCCAAGGGCACCCACATCCATGGCCACAACCGCTCGAAAGTGTACGGATCGATATTCAATAGACTAGCTGGTAGGGGGTTCAGATTAGCAATGATGATAGATGCTGGAGGTGCTCTCAACGCCGACTGCTCAGTCAGAGGAAATGAGGCGAAGATAGACGACGTGAGCCATTTGAGTGCTGGAATCCACGTCGCGATATCGAAAGGCCGCGGCACTGACTCGGATGCGAAAAGACCAGCCAGTCGAGAAAGCCCATGAGTGGTCCCGCGGGCCACGTACGTCACAGCGAACGTTGCCAGCGTTGCATAGGAAAAAACGATTAGCTCAATGAAGGTGACTAGCCTGCTTGCGATTGAGCGGTGGCGGAAGAAGTAGATAACGCAGGCGAGTACCGCGGTCAGGACGAAGCCAACGGCTACGCGCGTTCCGACTGCACTCGTTAACCCCCACCAACTCGCCCCAAGCGCCCAGCTGGCGACCCGCGTCGCTCGTACCCCCGAAAGCGTCCCGATCAGGAGTGCGCTGATTCCCACAAGGGGGCCGATCAGGCTGAACGTGGTCAAAAAAGCCTGACTCCCGTTCGTGTCCATGTAATTCTGTCGCAGCCAAAGGTTAGTGCCTTGTCCCACGAGCCAAAGGATTAGAGCCACTAGACTTGCGAGCTGCGTGTATGTACCAAGTCTTGGCTGACTCAATTTCCCAAAGATTGACGACAGTGAGAACGATTGTTTGGAGACTGCGGCCCCGACGAGCGCCGCTAGTGCCGCACCTAATGCTGCGCTCGCGAACGCGTTTACGCCGATCGTGTCAAAGCCAGCGGTTGCAGGTATTTGGCCTGGGAGGCCGGCCCCGTTCTGATCACGCGACCAGTTCCATGCGCTGGCGCCAAAGAGCGCGAAGGCCAAGAAGAAGGCTGCTAGAATGATACCAGGAAGAGCCGCTGTCCTTTGGCGCGAAATTAGGATTGCGAGAATTAGTGTCACGCTCGCCGCTAGTGCCAATGCTCGTCCCCCTGCCGCGCTGGCCGCGCAACACTGACGCGCGGGAATCCCGCGGCGCGCCTGTTCCCAGATGTGAACGCTTGTCGAAATTGGTCGGCGAAGGCGCGAGGATCGCGCAATAAAATCGCGGGCTCCTCGATCGGCACGACACTCCGGATCTTGCGCGCCTCGTTCGCGAGTTCGCTGGCTGTGGGCCCTGAGATATACACGCCCTCCATGCCTTCGACCGACTGCGCAACGCCGGCACGATTACTGACAATTGCCCGAAGCCCGGCGGCGAGGGCTTCATTGACAACGAGCCCCCACACTTCTTCCACTGCAGAATGCACAAGGACGTCGTGTTCGGCGAAGACAGCGGGGAGTTCAGTGGATGGCAGATAGCCGGTGAAGGTCACTCGATCGCCCACTCCGAGGCGGGTTGCTGTTTCCTCCAGCGATGCCCTGGCTGGACCAGAACCGACGACCGTCAGAGATGCGTCCTCGAGGCCAACTTCGCTCAGGCTCTTGATGGCTTCGACCACGTTCTTCCGTGGGATCAGCTGACCAACGACGAGTAGTCGCAGCCCTGAGCCTGACGGCTTAGGTGAGCGAGAGCGAGCAGCCGCTGTCTCCTCATGAATAGTCATGACATCGACCGCGTTGAAGCCGACGAAGAGCCTGTCGTGATCGATGCCCTCGGCGAGCAGTGTGTCTCGCGAAGCCGCTCCCGGCACGACGACCGCGTCGAGAGACTTGAAAAAGTGACGTCTGGCGGACGCCAAGAATCCTTCGCGTCTCTGTTGCGAGAGGAAATGCGACTCGTAGAACCCGACGATCCGCACGCCGGCTCTTCGAGCGAGATAGGACACGACCCAGTACGCGGGGGAGTCCCAGCCGCCGATGAGCACGGCATGTACTCCTCGAAGTGGGCGGAGGCCAAGCCACCCGTTGATGTAGTGGCGTGCTTCGCCGCGGCGGATTGAGATGGCGGGCAGAATACGTACCTTGAAGTCAAACGTTCTACCCGCGACGGTCCAGTCGTCGCCTCTATTGTTCTGGTCCTGCCGCAACGAACGGTCAGATTCGAGCAACCAGACCTCGAGGTCGAAGTCGTTTGCCAACGCGTTCCATACCGGTATGCGATATGGAGCGGCTTGATTGGTCACCCACACGATCTTCGGGCGTTTGCTGTCTGTTGCCGCGGCTCGGTACGCCGCCTCGACTTCGTCCGCCATCGACGCCACTCCGAGATCCCCCTCGATGAGTTTGCGGCCCGCAGTTGCGCGTCGCGACCGCAGGTCGGCGTCTAGGAGTAACTCGGTCACACCGTGCGCGAGACCCTCCGGCGTGCCATCTGTGATCGAGGCGGCGTCGGCCTGAGCGAGCTGGTCGGCGATGCCGCAATCAGAGGTAAGGACGACGGGAGTGCTCGCAGAAAGCGCTTCCAAGACCGAGATGGGGAACACCTCGCCACGGCTTGGAAGAACGTAGATGTCCGATTGGGCGATCCGGCTGGGTCCCGAACCCGGTGTGATCGGTCCCTCGTACGCCAGAGGGACAGTCGGGTTGTCCTGGATGAACGCCTCGATGTCGTCCAGATCACCTTCGTCTGGGCCGACGATCGAGAACGTGGCCTCGATACCGCGCTCCGTGAGAATCCTAGCCATCTCCGCAAAGGCCGGCGCTCGCTTCCGGGGGTGCAGGCGAGCGAGGAAAAGCACTTCTGGAACTTTGTGGTTATCGTCGGAAGGACGTTCGGACAACTCGAGTCCGTTGTGGACGGGTCGAACGGTAGCCAGCGGCTCGACTGCTCGGACCCCTTCGGCTTCGGTATCGGTGAGTGTGAGGACTGACGCGGCTCCGCGGAGTACAGACCTGGTCACCGTGCGGTCGAGGACGCGGGCGAACGGTCGCCGATCTGGCATCACCATCCCATGGGTCTGAAGCACGTAGGGGAGGCCGGCACGGCGCGCCGTCACGGCAATCTCGAGGTCGAGAGCATGGCGACCGGCGTGGACGTGTAAGACGTCGATGTCGTCGCTGTGTTCTCTAAGCCACTTAGTGAGGCTGGGTGCTCGAACTCCACTGAAGCCGATACCGGGTGTGCGACGCCCTCGCGACAAGATGACTCGGACGCCTGGGATACGAAGCTCAAGCTTCCCGTCCCAGGCGGCAAGGAGGGTGACTTCGTGTCCACGCGCTGCAAGCTCACGACATTGCGCGATTGCGACGGCGAGTGGCCCCCCGAATGCCCCGTCTGCCGAAACGAGGGTCACGGCTTGTGCGATCCTCATTGCCCTGAGCCTTGATCGAATCGCCGGCCCACCACCACTGCAGGGTTGCCGCTCACAACTGATCCCGCAGGAACATCGCCTTGAACGAGCGACATGGGGCGCACGAGAGCAGAACGGCGAACAGTGGAGCCTCCCAGGATCATGCATCGAGAGGTGACCCAGGCGCCGTCCTCGATGCGGATTGGCCGAGTCAGGAGGGCCATGTCCCGCCGATGTGCATGGCTGCCGGTGGTAATCAGCGTCTCCTGCGAGATGACGACATCGTGCCCGATCTCCACGAGATCTTGGTTGTGAAGCCAGACGCCCTCGCCGATCCAGGAGTGATCTCCGATTCGAAGCTTCCAAGGGAAGCGCACCCTCGTTCGGGGGCGGAAGACGACTCCGGACCCAATATGGGCACCAAATCGACGAAGCACCGCGACACGCAGCGATGACGAGATCTGCCATGGGTTTGTGATGAATAGAAGCTCCGCGGCGCCCCAGGCGTAGACCATCCACCTCGGCCGGTCCCAACTGGTTCCTTCTCCAGGGGCGGAAGCGAGCGGGATCACCGGTGGTTCAGCGCCCGTTGTCATAGCATCGTCTCCCCTCGACGCCGCGAGTGCCCCTCAGCGCGCTCACGATCCTAGCGAGGACGATGCGGCTCAACACCTTCAGCCCCTCTGCTGTTTGCGCGCGTCGTCGCCGGAGAGGAGGTCTTCGATCGCTTCGTCCATGGCGGCAGCCATCGCCTCGATGGAGAAGTCTGATGCCCTCGCTGACAGCGCTCGACGCAGCCCGTCCGTCTGCTCCGACTCCTGCGTCATCCGCTGCATGACCGAGGCCAACTCGCTCGCATCGGGAGCGATTTCTACTGCGCTGATCCCTGGAGCGAGGTACTCGTATTCGGGCGCGTGGCGCGTACCAGACGTCGTCACGAGCGGAAGCCCAAGAACCATGCTCTCGACAGCGATGAGTCCCACCCTCCCCGGGTTAACGAGAGCGATCGCGACACGGGCGATCATGGCCTTGCGCTCGTCGTCTACGTACCCGAGCATCTTGACCTGCCCACGAAGTCGGGCCGGTGCGAACAGATCTTCCAACTCTCCATGGCCGCCGACGACCAGCTGAACGTTCGAGCTCGTTTGCCAAAGCCGGTCAAGAGCGGCGACCACCAGGTCGATCCTCTTGCTCTCGTCCAGCCCGCCGATCATCGCAAAAACCGGTCCCGGCCCGACGCCCAGAGTCGCTCTGGCGTTGGCCTCAGGGATCGTCCGTTGTCGCTCGACCGCTCGTTGCAAGCCTCGAACGTCAATCGTGTTGTTGAGTGCGGTGACATTTGAGGGGTCGGCACCGAGCTGGACAGCGGTGGTTGCGCCGCCTTCGGTGTAGGCCAGAACGTGGTCCGCGTGGCGGACCTGCCATCTCTTCAGCATCGCCACAAGCCAGCTGTCCTCTTTTACGTAGGCCCCGACATGCCCCCACACGCCGACCGGGATCCCGCGGGTAGCGAGGGCGCGGTAAGAGTCCAACGAGCTCGCCGAGAGTTCGACAATGACCGCGTCTGCGGACTTCCAGACGTGTGCGGCAGACGAGAACCTCACTCTGAGCGGCCCTGCCTTCAGGGAGCGGGTCCGTAGCGTCGCTTCTTCGACCCCGTTCACGTGTGTTGCGTCCCCTCGCTCCAACTGAGTTCGGTCTGGTTGACCAGCGGCGATCACCAGTTTGTGCCCACGCGATGCGAGACGCTTCGCAAGCTCGACGAACAAGGGCACCCGGTATGCAGGTATGTAGGGCTGGACGATCACAACCTTCGCCACCAAGCCTCCTTGCCTCGTCAGGGTTGACAAGAGAGTGTCACGTCGAAGCCCTCAGCGGGCGGGTTAGGCCATGTGGCGCGCTCGTTGGCGAGCGACTGTTATGTTCTGCGGGTGGAGAACCGCCTCTCGGTCCTGTTCGTCGGCATCAATTACTCTCCGGAGAGCACGGGGATCGCGCCGTACACAGCCGGGCTTGCGCGCGAGCTCGTGGCGCGCGGGATGAGGGCTCGCGTGATCTCCTCCTTCCCGCACTACCCGCAATGGGCATTCCACGAGCGCAAGCCACCGCGATCTCGCGTCGGTGATGACGAGGGAGTGCGAGTTGAGCGCCGTCGGCACAAACTCCCGTCTCGGCCGGGCGGGGCAGCTCGTGCTCTCTCCGAGCTCTCCTTCGGTCTCGCTGCTGTGACTGCACGGTTCGGTCGACCCGACGTCGTGGTCCTCGTGTCTCCGGCGCTGATCTCCACAGCGATTGCGCTCCTGAAGGCCAAGTTCATCACCCGTCGTCCCGCCGTGATATGGGTTCAGGACCTCTACACGTTGGGTCTACGTGAGCTCGGGGGTCCTGAAGCCGGGCTTGCCGCCAAGATGATCGGGTCCCTCGAGAGGTGGTGTCTTCGAGCGGCGGACCGCGTGGTGGTCATTCACGAGCGGTTCCGCGACACACTCGTGGAGGAGATCGGTGTTCCGTTTGCTGCTGTCGCAGTCGTGCGGAACTGGTCGCACCTCGATGACCTCCCTTCCGCTGATCGAGACCAGGTGCGGCGGCGGCTCGGTTGGGCGGCTGACGAGTTCGTCGTCCTCCATGCCGGGAATATGGGAGTGAAGCAGGGGCTCGAGAATGTCGTCGAGGCCGCTCGCTTGGCCGCTGGCGAGGGACGCTCTGTGCGGTTCGTGCTTCTGGGTGACGGGAACCAGCGGCAGAGCCTTGCCGAGCTCGCGCATGGCGTCCCGGCAATGTCGATGGTCGGGTCCTTGCCGGACGCCGAGTTCCGGGACGCGCTCGGCGCTGCCGACGCGCTCCTCGTGAACGAGAAAGCCGGCGTCGCTGGCATGGCCGTCCCGAGCAAACTCACCTCGTACTTCAGCACCGGTCTTCCAGTCATTGCAGCAACCGATCCCGGAAGCGTGACGGAGAGCGAAGTGCTCCTCGCAGGCGCCGGTCTCGTGGTCCCCGCTGCCGACCCTCGAGCGCTGCTGAACGCCGCCGAGGACCTCGCGGCAGATCCGCGAAGCGCTCGAAACTTCGGCGAGAACGGCCAGCGGTTCAGGGCCACCAAGCTCACGCCCCGCGCTTCGTTCGATACGTTTACCCGACTGCTGCGGGAGTTGGCCGCAGAAAGCGGCTCCTCTTCCAAGAAATCGGGGACTGTATGACCAAGCGCGCGCTCATCACGGGTATCACCGGACAGGACGGCTCGTACCTGGCCGAGCTGCTGCTCCGGAAGGGGTACGAGGTGCACGGACTCATCCGTCGTGCCTCCACGTTCAACACCTCGCGTATCGACCACCTGTACGTGGACCCGCACAACCCCGACGCGAAGCTGTTCCTGCACTACGGAGACCTGGGAGACGGTGCGCGGCTCGTCAGCCTGCTCAGCGAGCTGAAGCCCGACGAGGTCTACAACCTCGCGGCGCAGTCGCACGTGCGGGTGTCGTTCGACGAGCCGGAGCACACCGGAGACGTGACAGGCGTCGGCACCATGCGCATGCTCGAGGCGGTCCGGGTGTCCGGCATCCACACGCGCTTCTACCAGGCGTCCTCTTCCGAGATGTTCGGCGCCACCCCGCCGCCGCAGAACGAAGAGACGCCGTTCTGGCCGCGTTCCCCGTACGGCGCAGCGAAGGTCTACAGCTACTGGGTGACCCGGAACTACCGCGAGGCCTACGGCATGTTCGCGGTGAACGGCATCCTGTTCAACCACGAGTCCCCGCGTCGCGGTGAGACGTTCGTCACCCGGAAGATCACCCGTGCGGTTGCTCGGATCAAGGCCGGCCTCGAGGACCACGTGTACCTCGGAAACCTCGACTCCGTCCGCGACTGGGGGTACGCCGCCGAGTACGTCGAGGGCATGTGGCGGATGCTGCAGGTCGACGAGCCGGACGACTTCGTCCTGGCGACCGGTGGCGACTTCACGGTCAAGGACTTCCTCACCACCGCGTTCTCGCACGCCGGGCTGAACTGGGAGGACCACGTTCGGTTCGACGAACGGTACCTGCGACCGAGCGAGGTGGACGCCCTCGTCGGCGACGCCTCGAAGGCGAAGGAGAAGCTCGGTTGGGAGGCGACCGTCGACACCGCCGAGCTGGCGAGGATCATGGTCGACGCCGACATCTCAGCGCTCGAGCACGAGGGCCGTCCGTGGATCGACACCGTCCGACTCGAGAGCTGGGGTTCCTGATGGCCACGACCGACTTCACCGCCGGTCCGATCAACCGGGCTGATCGCGTCTACGTCGCGGGACACCGTGGTCTGGTGGGCTCGGCGGTCTGGCGCAAGCTCGAGTCGGAGGGTTTCACGGACGTGGTCGGGCGCACCTCGTCCGAGCTCGACCTCAAGGACCGCGGCGCAGTCTTCGCCTTCTTCGCGGACCAGCAGCCGAAGCACGTCGTGCTCGCCGCTGCCAAGGTCGGCGGGATCATGGCGAACAACACCTATCCGCACGACTTCCTGAGCGAGAACCTGCAGATCCAGGTCAACGTGATGGATGCCGCGGTTGAGCACGGCGTCGAACGGCTCGTGTTCCTCGGCTCGTCCTGCATCTACCCGAAGATGGCCGAGCAGCCGATCCATGAGGACGCGCTGCTCACGGGGCATCTCGAACCGACGAACGACGCGTACGCCATCGCGAAGATCGCCGGCATCCTGCAGGTGCAGGCCGTCCGTCGGCAGTTCGGCCGTCCGTGGATCTCGGCCATGCCGACCAACCTCTACGGCCCGGGCGACAACTTCTCGCCGACCGGCTCCCACGTCCTGCCGGCACTCATCCGCCGGTACGACGAAGCCGCTCGCAGCGGTGCGTCGACCGTCGAGAACTGGGGGACCGGGTCTCCCCGTCGTGAGTTCCTGCACGTCGACGACATGGCGGCAGCAGTGTTCCACCTCATGGAGCACTACGACGGTCCTGACCAGGTCAACGTCGGTACCGGATCGGACGTCACGATCAAGGAGATCGCGGAGACCATCGGCAAGATCGTCGGGTTCGAGGGCGAGACAGTCTGGGACACCACCAAGCCGGACGGTACTCCTCAGAAGCTGCTCGACGTGTCGAAGCTGGCAGACGCTGGATGGACGGCGCAGATCGGTCTCGAGGACGGGCTTCGCAGCACCATCGACTGGTACCGCGAACACGCGGATTCCGTCCGTCAGTGACGGTTGTCGGACGCGCGGAACCGTAGGATCGCCACATGTCCGACGCGCCCGAGTCGCGACGCACTGCAGTACGCCGGGGGTCCAGGGCCCGGATCGTCCTGTGGGTCGTCCTCGCCCTTGTCCTGCTGCTGATCCTCGCCGTCGCCTGGGTCGGTGTCCGCGGCATGCTCGCCAAGGGGCACCTGGAGCGCGCCGTCGGGGACGTCGACACGCTTCGGTCCCAGCTGACCGGCGGCGACACCGCCGCCGCCCAGAAGACGGCGCGCCACCTCGAGGACGAAGCAGCGTCGGCGCGATCGCTGACCGGTGACCCCGTCTGGGGTGCGGCGCAGTCCGTGCCGTTCTTCGGGACGAACCTGCGGGCCGTGCGTGACGTGTCGGTGATTGTCGACGACGTGGCCAGCGGCGCCGTCAGTCCGGTTGCCCGCGTCATCGGAGGGCTCGGGTCGGACTCGTTCGCGCCGAAGAACGGCAGGATCGACCTCCAGCCGATCGAGGACGCGCAGCCGGCGGTCGCCGAGGCCACGAAGACGCTCCAGCAGGCACGCACCGACGCGGCGCGGATCGACACCAGCGGAACGCTGTCGCCCGTCACCACGGCGGTGGGGCAGCTGCGGAACGCCCTGTCGTCAGCGTCCGAGCAGGCGGTCGCAGCGAACCGCATCGTGCACCTCGCGCCGGCCATGCTCGGCCATGACGGGGACCGGAACTACCTGCTGCTGTTCCAGAACAACGCCGAGTTGCGCGCGGGCGGCGGCATCCCCGGGGCAGTGGCGCTCCTGCAGGTGAAGGACGGTGCGATCAACTTGGGGAGCCAAGCGTCCGGGTCGTCCTTCGGACCGTACGACAAGCCGGTGCTGCCGCTGACCGACGACACGCGTGGGCTCTACGGAGACATCACCGGCGAGTACATGCAGGACGTCACGCTCACGCCGCGCTTCGACGTGTCGGCGAAGCTCGCGCGGGAGATGTGGAAGCAGCGGTTCGCGCAGCAGGTCGACGGCGTACTCGCCATCGATCCCGTGACGCTGAGCTACCTGCTCAGGGCGACCGGCCCCGTGCAGCTTCCGACCGGCGACACCCTGACCGCGGACAACGCGGTCCAGTTGCTGCTGAGCGATGTGTACGCCAAGTACCCAGACCCGGCCGTGCAGGACGCGTTCTTCGCATCCGCCGCCAGCGCGGTCTTCGCCAAGGTTTCTTCGGGCGGGTTCGACACGAAGGCCTTCGTGTCTGCGCTGACCCAGAGCGCTGATGAGGGCCGCCTGCGGCTCTGGAGCGCGGACAAGGCCGAGCAGCGCCGCATCAGCGGGACACCGGTTGCCGGCGAGTTGCCGACGGCGACCGCTGACTCGAGCCAGTTCGCCGTCTACCTGAACGACGGCACCGGCTCGAAGATGGACTACTACCTCGACAAGAGCGTCTCCGTCGGCAGTTCGGTGTGCCGGAAGGACGGGCGTCCGACGTCCGTCGTCCAGATCACCATCAAGAACACGGCACCAGCCGATGCGGCGACCAGTCTCCCCGAGTACGTCACCGGCGGTGGGGACTTCGGCGTCGAGCCCGGCAAGATCAAGACCCTGCTCGCCGCGTACGCGCCCGAGGACGCGATCTTCCTCGGTGCCACGAAGGACGGCAAGACGACCGCCGTGCAGACGGCGACCGACGGTGGGCATCCCGTGGCCCAGCTGCAGACCCTGCTCGCCCCCGGTGAGAGCCTGACCTACCGCGTCGCGTTCCTCGGCGAGGCGAAGTACGCGAAGGCAGCGGTGCAGGCGAACTCGACTCCCGGTGTCCGGCAGGCCGAGACGAAGCCCCTCACGTTCGACTGCGAGCAGCCGCTCGCCGCTGGCTGACATCGGAAGCTCCGGAAAGCGAACCGCGGAGTGCCCCCACTCCGAGGGGCAGAAGACCAACCTGTCCGGGTCCAAAGGTCCTTGATCTGACGCACAGCGTGCTCTAGCGCGCACCGTGAGGGCCTCTCACCTGGGGTTTCTGGCACCTAAGGCCTCGATCGACCGACGCTTGGGCCGTGCGGCGGGCAGTGAACGCGGATGAACACACGTCGACCAATGACCGAAATCCACGTGATCTGGTACCAAGCTGGGAAAGTCCGCTAGATTGAGACAACTTCGCCATAACAACCGCCATTTCTGTGGCTGGGGTCAACCACCGGCGAACAGCGGGCTCTGGGTGTCAGGGTCTGGATTTTCAGATCTTTAGGGGAACCATTCATGAAGAAGCTCATCGCAGCGGTGGTGCTGGCTGGCGCCGCACTGCTCGCCACTCCGGCCGTCGCCAACGCCGCCGGCTACACGCCTGACTCCGACGTCTCCGTCTCCGGCACCGCCGTCGCCGGTGGCACCGCGGCCGTGAGCTTCACGCCGGGTGCCTTCCAGGACAACGAGACCGTCAACGTCCAGGTCACCGGTGCCGGTGCGGTCACGCTCGGCGCGCTGCCGACCACGACCGTCTCGAAGACCTACACGGCCGCTTCGGACGGCTCGCTCGTCG
>Ga0308163_10002553_pt1 | contig 16527 bp, 13 predicted proteins | sample PhyTR1_FD_201037 | JGI IMG/M metagenome (GOLD analysis project Ga0308163, IMG submission 201037) | Phyllosphere microbial communities from UC Gill Tract Community Farm, Albany, California, United States - DLSLT.R1 | ecosystem: Host-associated > Plants > Phyllosphere > Unclassified | place: USA...
ACGAGGTTGTCGACGAAACCTGGCACCTGCTGCCCAAGGACGCGACCCTCGACGGTATTTCCAACTGTGACGACCTGATCGTGCCGCTGGCCCTGTGGCGTGATCATGCTCACGCCCTGAAAGCCCGCGACGGCGGTCTGGGTGTGTGGCTGGACGCCGATGAAGAAGCCGAGGAAATCGGTGACGACGTCGCGCAGTTCCAGGTGATTGCCCTGAACTTCCCGGCGTTCACCGATGGCCGCAATTACTCCAACGCACGCCTGCTGCGTGACCGTTACGGTTTCAAAGGCGAACTGCGGGCAATTGGTGATGTGCTGCGTGACCAGTTGTTCTACATGCGCCGTTGCGGTTTCGATGCGTTCGCCTTGCGCGCCGACAAAGACCCGTACGACGCACTGGAAAGCCTGAAGGACTTCTCGGTTACCTATCAGGCCGCCACCGACGAACCGCTGCCGCTGTTCCGTCGCCGCTGATCGAAAAACGCCTTGAGCCTGCAATCGGGCTCAAGGCGTTGTTCATTCCTGGCTGCCGCTTAACGCCAGCGCCTCTTTGACCTTCAAGCCTTCTCAGCCACTGGCGTCGTCGACACCTGCGGATCGACATGGCGTGCCAACGCCTGCCCCGTCAGTTCGCCGATCAATTCCCGTCGCTGGTTATTGAAGTTGTCGAGGATGGCATTCATTTGCGCCGAGGCCGCCTCCCGCGTCAGCTCGATCTGCCCTTCCAGTCGAGCCATCGCCTGCGCCGTCTGTTCGCTCACCACGGAAAACCGCTCACCGTGGGCCGACTCCAGATACTCGATCCAGAACGCCTGAGCCATGCTCCAGTCACGCAAGGCGCCGCTGCTTTGGGTCTTGACCACTTGTTGCCAGGCCTGATCCAGTGCGGTCTTTGACACCTCGACACTCAACGGGTTGGTCAGCGTCCGGGGTTGCGCCGGCAGGCTCAGGCGTTGCGCCAGACCCACCCGGTAGGCCAGACTGATTTCCAGCGCCTGATCGTAGTCCATGGGCGCGGTGTGAAAACGCGCGCTGATGTCCGCCAGGGCCAGGCTTTCCACTTCGTGCAAACGGAACAAGCCCTTGAGCAGACTCACCAGTTGCTCTTCCAGCGCCTGTCCACCTGCGGTGGCCGCCTCCCTCGCCCGGGCACACAAGACCAGTACCTCCATTTCACTGAACAATGCGCTGTACCCGTCGACACTGACCCTGGCGCTGCGCGCAACGCTGAACAATGAACGACGCAGACGCTCATTGCCGGCAGCCGCGTCCACAACATCCCAGACACGCTGACGCAAGTGCGGATAAACGCGAGTGAAGTCTGCGGTGTGCACCAGTTGCGACAGCACATGGAAAAAATCAGCGGAATTGGGCGACGCTCGCAATGCGTCCCATACCTCGCGCCGGGACGACGCCACGCTGGCGCTTTCATCAGCCAGCCACTGCACACTTTGATTTTCCTGGACCACAGCCTCCACTGAAGATTTCCGCGCCGCCATTGCCGTCACGCCGAAACGGGCACCGAGGGTTTGTTGATACGTCGCAATCTTCTTCAGCGTCTCGGGGGACAACGGATTGCCGTGCAACCGAATCATCTGGTGCGCGCGGGCCGTGTCGAACGCCTGCGCCGGAAGGGTTTCTATCCGGTTGTCGCGCAGATCCAGCATTTGCAATCGGCGCAGCCCGGAAAGGTACTGTGGCCAGTGAGCAATTCTGCTGCCGCGCACGGTCAACTGTTCGAGATGCGCTAGCTCACCGAGATCGGGAACCTGCGCCAGGTTCGGGTTGAAATCGAGATGCAGCACGCGCAGGTCTTTCATTCGCCCCAATTGGGCAAGTGATGCCTCGGAGGACAGTAGACGGTTGCTGCTCAGGTCCAGATGCGTCAGCCAGCGTATCCGCTCCAGAGACTCCGGCAGCTGGCTGAGCTGATTGTCACTCAGCGACAGGCTGCGCAGCTGACTGAAGTTACGCAGAAACGCGCTCAGCCCGGCATGCGGCATGACCCCCTCCATGATCACTCGCCCGACATGGCTGAAATCGGCGACGATCAGCGGCAGTTCCCCCAACGGCTCGGGTGCGAATCGCAATGTGCCGTATAACCCTCTGTCTGAAGCAACGTTCCCCGGCTCCTTGCGCCAGCTGCGAATGATCACCTGCATGGCGCGCAGCTTGCTGGCTCGTGGTGTCGACTGCCGCGTGCCATCAGCCGTCAGGTGCCAGGTCTGACGGCTGACCCAGCGGCTCAAGGTCTCTCTGAGACCGAAAAATTCCAGCCGCAGCACTTCGAGCTTCATCAGCACCTCGACCTCGTCCGTGCCCAGGGCATCCAGCACGCGCTGAATCTGCGCAGGGGTGTGCATGGGATAAAGTTCCTGAGCCCGCCGCACCATGACATTGCTGACCTCGCCAGAGACCGTACCGGACACGACAACAGGACGCTCGGCCAGCCCCATCGGTGACAGTTCCCCCAGACGCGCGCCCATGGTCGGCGCGAAGATCGCCCGCCGCTCCAGCGCCAGTTGCGTAATCTTCTCCTGCAGGGTGGCGGCACCGTTTTCCGCTTGTACGCCCAACGCCGTCTTGCATTGCGTCGAGAGCCCCTCCCAAAGGGCCTGGAAATAATGTTCGCGGGTGCGTTGGGGGAAGGTGACGAGCGCTGCGTCGGTTCCCTGAATCACGTCGATTCGATCCGCGAACACACTGACCACCGTCCGTTCGCTCGCTTTCGCCGATCCAATCGCGGCCGCCGAACCATGGATATCGGTCCATTCCAGTATTTGCACGAACGCAGAGCCCGGCCAGCCCGGGAGGTGTTCGAGTGCATCGAGCACCAGCCGATTGGTGTACTGCCCTCCCGTCCCGTCGAGATACAGACCTTCGTAAGCACGACACACACGGATCATCTTCTGATAACGCCGGGCTTCCTCCGCCAGCCGCAAAGGCACGCGTTTCGCATCCAGCTCGCGCCATTCGCCACTGAAGGCGTTGTTCACCAGTTCCTCGGCCACACTGGCGGGCAAATCGGTAAAGTTTTCCATCAATACCGAGACCCGTGGATGGCTTGGCACTTCGCTACGCTGGTAGACCCGTCGAAACAGCCCGGGGCGTGCTGTTTCAGCCTGTTCGGCAACGATCCGCGTCAGTTCCCGTGCTTGCACTATCGCGTCCGTGGAAGCCGTACCGAGCAGGTTTTCTCGCTGATGGCGCTCAAGCCCCGACAGCAGCGAGCTGTGCAATTGACCTTTGTGCAGCGCGTTCTCAGTCAGCCGGATCACGCTCCTGGCTGTTTCCGGGCCATAACGGCTGACCTGTCGATCCAGCGCATTGACGACACTGATCGCGCTGTCAGACGGCCATTTCGCTGCAGCGACAAGCAAATGCAATTGCAGATCCGGGTCGGCCAACGCCGCAGAAGTCGGGGCTTGCAACTGTCCGATAAATTCCCTGACCGCGGCGTCTGCCATGAAACGTCGTGTGGTATCGACCAACAATGCCGGGGTCTGCACCTGATCGATATGCACCTGACGCAACACGCTGTCTTCAAGCCCACTGACCGCCAGTATGCGCGTCGCCGTAGCGTCCGGAATCGCTTCGCTGGCGTAGCCGAAGCGCCGGAACAAGGTCAGCCGCCCCCAAGCCTGCACCCGTTCCGAGTCATAACGCCAGGCGCCGCAACCATTGGTTTCGAGCAACGGTCGATAGCCTTCTGCCGCCTCCTTCGGTGGCAACACTTCCCACAGTTCGGTCTCAGGTTTCTGACGCACCGCGTACTGATCGGCATCGAGGTTGACGTAAGCCTGCCCTTCGAGCCAACGCAATCCGCGCTCGTCGACGGGCAACCCTTTCGGTAACCGACGACGCTGGTGATAGGCCTTCAAATCGGGCTTCCACAGACGCAGACGCGCGCCACCCGGATTGACCGCGATCAAACGCTCGACGAATGCCGACGACCTGACGGTTTTATAGGTTGCCCCGACGGCTTTCGCACCGGCTGCGAAAGCGGCCATCAGAATGATGTTTTCGATGACATCGAACAGGTGATCCGTGGCCTGCTCCTGCTCGCCACGGGTCCAGCTTGCGATGCCTTCGTACACGTGCGACAGGAGCTGTATAGCCCCCACTGTCAACAGCACTTCACCCACCCCAGGCAGAAACGACGCCGCGACCAACAGCAGATCGATGCCGATTTCCTTGTAGGTTTCCAGGCGCGCGAGGCGTGTTTTCTCGTCTTCATCGTCTGTGGGAACCACAAGAAGCCGGGCATTTGCCAGGGTCTGCGCAACCCGCTGACGGTGGATCAGAGCAAAGGGGTCCCCCTCGACATCGACGCCAGTCAACGTCACGTAGATGGCGGTACTGGGCAGTGGTGAACCGCCACTTGGGTAAAAGCGAATGTTCAGTTCCTGTTGAAAGACCGCCCGATCGCTCATCTTCAGGAATTCCATGAAAAACGCCTTGAATGCCGGATTCTTCAGGCGCTTGCTCAACTCGACCTCGAAGTCGGTGAACGAGGCGTATTCTTTCAGCGGGTGCAGCGGATCGCCCGGCAGGTAAACGACGCAGCGATAATCATCGTCGGCGTGCTCACTGACAGGCCCGATGAACAATGGGCCATGCAGAGTCATTTCGAACATTTCCAGACTCTGATACCCCAGGGTGTTTTTCCCCAGTTTGATCGAGCTGTCGCCGTCCTTCACGGACTTCAACATTTGGTGAACCGGCGCGCTGATATGCTTTTTCATCAGCGCAATATGCCGATCCACATCAAAACAACTTCGCACATGGGCAACGCATTTGTTACGCACGTTGCTCGATTCGGCCTTGGGTTCAAATACCGACTGGAGATGAGCCTGATATTGTTTGCCCAGATCCAGTGTCCGGCACAACTGCGCAAATTCATGGGGTTGTATTGGCAACACCGATGCAGTACCACCGGTTAGTTTCTCCGGGATATATATCAGTGAAGTATCGCTGTAGTTATCCGCCTCGGTTTCGCTGGATTCGAAGTTCTCGCACGCGGCGGCCAGCAGGTCCCGATTGATCGGTAGAACCAGTTTTCTGCGCAACCCCAACAGGCTCGATGTCGAACGCACGTGCTGAAACACCACGCCGGTCACGTCCAGCGGACTGGACAGCTTGTCGGACATGGCCTTGGCCAGCAAGGGCGCGCAGAACTGCTCCGGCGACTGCAGTTTTTTCAGGAGCACGCCCGCCGTACTGCGCGTGCGATGACTGGTAATGAAGCTGTTGTAGAGTTCACGGCGCAACGCTTCCGAGGCGGCCAGCAGCCAGGGAGGTGCATTCTTTTTGATCAAATCAAAAAAGATGCCTTTTTGTTCAGAAGTTGGAACGGCTATCGTTTTTGCGTCAGGCAAAGAAGACATGATTATCTCGATTACTGAAAGGAACGTTCAGCTTAACGAGCATCTTCTTTTATAAAAGCGCGAATAACAGATCAAAACATCGGTAACACAATCAACATTTCAAACTTAAAAAGTACATATATACCACCCCAAAAAAAAGACCCTTCATTGCAGAACAATGAAGGGCCTTTTTTAAGTCGTTTACCAGAAACGTTGCTGGGTCAAGCGACTCCACCAGTTCAACAACACGCGATCCACCGAGCCGCTGGCGGCCATGCCGATGCGCTCCTGCAGGCTTTTGCGTTCGGCGTAATGCAGGTGGTAGACCTCGGCTTTCTTCGCCCGGTCGGCCAGGTATTCGTCGCTGGTCTTGAGTTCGTCGACCAGTTGTTTGTCCAGCGCCGCAACGCCGAGCCAGACTTCACCGGTGGCCACTTCATCGATGGCCAGTTGTGGGCGATAGCGGGAAACGAAGTTCTTGAACAACTGATGGGTGATGTCCAGGTCTTCCTGGAACTTCTCCCGGCCCTTCTCGGTGTTTTCGCCAAACACGGTCAGGGTACGCTTGTACTCACCGGCGGTCAGTACTTCGAAATCGATGTCGTGCTTCTTCAGCAGACGGTTGACGTTGGGCAGCTGTGCGACCACACCGATCGAACCGAGAATCGCGAACGGTGCGCTGATGATCTTCTCGCCGATGCACGCCATCATGTAGCCGCCGCTGGCCGCGACCTTGTCGATGCACACGGTCAACGGCACGCCAGCCTCGCGGATACGCGCCAGTTGCGACGACGCCAGACCGTAGCTGTGCACCATGCCGCCGCCGCTCTCCAGGCGCAGCACCACTTCATCCTTTGGCGTGGCGAGGGTCAGCAGTGCAGTGATTTCGTGGCGCAGGCTCTCGGTGGCCGAGGCCTTGATGTCACCGTCGAAATCCAGCACGAACACCCGGGATTTGGCCTCGGGTTTGTTCTTCTGCTTCTTCTCGGTTTTTTCCGATTTGGCCTGCCCCTTGCGCAGTGCCTTGAGCTGATCCTTGTCGAGCAGCGTCTGCTCCAGGCGTTCACGCAAGCCTTTATAGAAATCATTGAGCTTGCTGACCTGCAACTGTCCCGACGACTTGCGTCGGCCCTTGCTGCGCAATGCCGCAAAACTGGCCAGCACCACCAGAATGGCGACCACCAGGGTTACAGTCTTGGCCAGGAAACTGGCGTATTCGGTGAAAAACTCCACAGAGACTCCTTAAAACAATGCACGGATGCAAAACACGCGCGGGATGGTTCCAGCATACCCATGCGCCGCCTCGTCGGCCAGCCGTGAAACCTCTGGCAACAGGCCTGTAACAAGCATTTCAAACAAGCGTATGTTTTTTCATTGACAGCACTCCGTCATCCTCATAACCTCGCCAAACCTTCAACGTACCGGGATGACGCGGACGTGGGCAGCATCTATCTGATTCGACATGGCCAGGCCTCCTTTGGTGCAGACGACTATGACGTCCTGTCGCCGATCGGTGTGCGCCAGGCAGAAATCCTCGGCCAGCACCTCGCCGAACTGGGGATCCGTTTCGATCGCTGCCTCTGCGGCGACCTGCGCCGCCAGCAACACACGGCCACCAGTGCGCTGGAGCAATTCACCGCCAAAGGTCTGCCGGTACCGACTCTGGAAACCGACGCCGCGTTCAACGAATTCGATGCCGACGCGGTAATCCGCGCCCTGATCCCCGCCATGCTCACGGACGAACCGGAAGCCATCGACATCCTGCGCAACGCGGCGCAGAACCGCGCCGAGTTCCAGCGCATTTTCGCTCTGGTCATCGAGCGCTGGCTGGCTGGCACCTACGACACTCCGGGGCTGGAAAGCTGGCTGGGTTTCGTCGAGCGGGTTCAGGGCGGGCTGCACCGCCTCCTCGAACAGGCCGACGGCAACCAGAAAATCGCCGTGTTCACCTCCGGCGGCACTATCACCGCCCTGCTCCATCTGATTACCCAAATGCCTGCCAGGCAGGCGTTCGAACTGAATTGGCAAATCGTCAACACCTCGCTCAACCAGCTGAAGTTCCGCGGTCGCGAGGTGGCTTTGGCTTCCTTCAACAGTCATGCACATCTGCAACTGCTGAAGGCTCCGGAACTCATCACTTTCCGCTGAGTCCCGGATTACTGTGACCCTTGCTGTAACCACCCAGCTCCTATTACCCAAGAAAGGATCGAACCATGACCTCCGTAGCTGATGCCGTAAAAGCGATGCAAGCCAAGTTCAACCCAGCCGCCGCTGCCGGTCTGGATCTGGTCTTCGGTTTCAACATCACCGACGAAGACAAGCACTACGCGCTGATCGTCAAGGATGGCACTTGCAACATCCAGGAAGGCGAAAACCCGGATGCCAACTGCACACTGATCATGGACAGCGAAACCCTGAAAGGTATCGTCAGCGGTGAAACCGACGGCATGCAGGCGTTCATGGGCGGCAAGCTGCGCGTTGAAGGCGACATGATGCTGTCGATGAAACTGTCCGAGCTGTTCCCGTCGTAAGACGTCGTCCGGTTTGAAGAAAATCCCGCCCTGGTGGCGGGATTTTTGCGTTCAGGCACCAAGGAATTCGCTGACGCCCTGATTGCTTTCGCGAGCAAGCTCGCTCCCACCCTGGATCCGGCGGCAACCCGGAAATCCCGACACAACCCAATCCCCCTGTGGGAGCGAGCTTGCTCGCGAAGGCGTCAGCTCTGGCAATATCATTGTTGCCTGACACGCCACTGGTGAAGGTCATCAACCGGCGAATGACGCGGCCAGCAACTCTTGCCTATAAGGGTGTTGCGCAGCGCTGAACAGCTCGCGGGTCTCACCCCGCGCCACCACCTCGCCCTCCTTCATCACAATCAGGTCATGGGTCAGCGCCCGCCCCACCGCCAGGTCGTGACTGATAAACAAGTAAGTCAGGCCGTGCCTACATTTTAAGAAATAAAAAATCAGGATAAGCAAACCATTGAGAATAAGGCGTTCCGTCGCCGCAGAAATATTGACTGACACAACGTTGACCCCGGTCAGTGGCCAGCCCTGAAGCACTCACTAATCTGCCCGCTCCATCGAACGCCAAGGACGGTTCACCGGGAGCCTGCGGCTGACTTTTCAGGGAAGAAAACCATGCGATCACTCAAGATTATTCTGCTGTCCTCGGCCTTCAACGGCCTGACCCAACGTGCCTGGCTGGAACTACGCCAGGCCGGGCACTCGCCCAGCGTCGTGGTGTTCACCGACGAAGCCTCGGTGTGCGAACAAATCGAACACAGCGGCGCCGATCTGGTGATCTGCCCGTTCCTCAAGGACCGCGTCCCCCACGCACTGTGGAGCAATGCCCGGCGTCCGGTGGTGATCATTCACCCAGGCATCGTCGGCGACCGTGGCGCGAGTGCGCTGGACTGGGCGATCACCAACGAACTGACGAGTTGGGGGGTGACCGCCCTGCAAGCGGTGGAAGAAATGGACGCCGGCCCGGTCTGGGCCACCTGCGAATTCAACCTGCCACCGGGCTTGCGCAAGTCCGAGCTGTACAACGGCCGGGTCAGCGATGCAGCGATTCGCTGCATTCGCGAAGTGGTCGAGAAATTCATGGAAGGCTTTGTTCCCGTCACACTGGATTACACCGACCGCAAAGTCCGTGGCCGCCTGCAGCCGAACATGAAACAGGCCGACCGCACCTTCAGTTGGCACGACTGTTCGCGCTTTATCAAACGCTGCATCGACGCCGCCGACGGCCAGCCCGGGGTGTTGGCGAGTCTGGCCGGCGGGCAGTATTACGTGTACGACGCCCACCCCGATCAGCGCACCGGCATTCCCGGCAAGATCCTCGCGGTGCATGACGATGCGGTGCTGGTCGCCACCGGCGATCACAGTTTGTGGATCGGTTCGCTGCGGCGCAAACCGCAACCCGGCGAAGAAACCTTCAAACAACCGGCGCGGCATGTGCTGGCCGGGCAATTGGCCGGCGTGCCGACCCTCGACTGGTCGATCGCCAGCGAGCCGTTCAACGACGAGGCGTATCAGCCGATCCGCTATCGCGAAACCGGGCATGTCGGTGAACTGACGTTCGAGTTCTACAACGGCGCGATGAGCACCGAACAGTGCCAGCGCTTGGTCGAAGCGTTGCGCTGGGCCAAGTCCCGTGACACCCGCGTGCTGTTGATCAAGGGTGGACGCGGCAGCTTTTCCAACGGTGTGCACCTGAACGTGATTCAGGCCGCACAGGACCCGGGTGCCGAGGCCTGGGCGAACATTCAGGCGATCGACGATGTCTGCGCCGAGCTGCTCAGTGCGCGACAACTGGTGGTCAGCGGCGTGACCGGCAATGCCGGGGCCGGCGGCGTGATGCTGGCGCTGGCCGCCGACATTGTGTTTGCCCGGGCCGATATTGTGCTCAATCCGCATTACAAGAGCATGGGCCTGTATGGCTCCGAATACTGGACCTACAGCCTGCCCCGTGCGGTCGGCCCGGCGATGGCCGAGCAACTGACCCAGGCCTGTCTGCCGGTCAGCGCCACGCAGGCGCTGCAACTGGGCATGGTCCAGGAGATCGGCCCGCGCTGCCCGGACGAGTTCTCGCTGTGGCTGCTGCAACGGGCCAACGCGGCACTGACCGATCCGACCTATGCCGCCGTGCGGGAACGCAAGTTGCGGGTTAATCAGGTGCTGATTCAGCAATGCCGGGACAGCGAACTGCAGGAAATGCAGGAAGACATGCTCTACAACCGCAACCAGTTCGCCGAGAAGTGCAGTCACTTCGTCTACAAGCGCAAAGCCTGCGGCACGCCGGCGCGGCTGGTGGCGGACTGGGCGCGGGTGCGCAAGGTTGAGTTGGCGGGCTGATGCTGGGGTGACCGGGCGGGCCTCTTCGCGAGCAGGCTCGCTCCTACAGGGATTTGCGTCGTTCGCAAAATCCATGTCCACCGCCAAACCCTGTGGGAGCCGGGCTTGCCCGCGAAAGCGGTGTGTCAGGCAACAATGGTTTGACAGACTGGCCGCCATCGCGAGCAGGCTCACTCCTACAGGGATTTGCGTCGTTCGCAAAATCCATGTCCACCGCCAAACCCTGTGGGAGCCGGGCTTGCCCGCGAATGCGGTGTGTCAGGCAACAATGGTTTGACAGACTGGCCGCCATCGCGAGCAGGCTCACTCCTACAGGGATTTGCGTCGTTCGCAAAATCCATGTCCACCGCCAAACCCTGTGGGAGCCGGGCTTGCCCGCGAAGGCGGTGTGTCAGCCAACAATGGTTTGACAGGCAGACTGCCATCGCGAGCAGGCTCACTCCTACAGGGATTTGCGTCGTTCGCAAAATCCATGTCCACCGCCAAACACTGTGGGAGCCGGGCTTGCCCGCGAAAGCGGTGTGTCAGGCACCATTGGTTTGACAGGCAGACCGCCATCGCGAGCAGGCTCACTCCTACAGGGATTTGCGTCGTTCGCAAAATCCATGTCCACCGCCAAACCCTGTGGGAGCCGGGCTTGCCCGCGAAGGCGGTGTGTCAGCCAACAATGGTTTGACAGACTGGCCGCCATCGCGAGCAGGCTCACTCCTACAGGGATTTGCGTCGTTCGCAAAATCCATGTCCACCGCAGCCCCCCTGTAGGAGTGAGCCTGCTCGCGATGAACGATGACGCGGTGTCGAGCCGGCACTTACAATGTCAGCCCCTCAGACCCCGGCCCGCCCATGGACATCGACCTCGCCCGCACTTTTCTGGAAATCGTCCGCCACGGCAGCCTGGCTGCGGCGGCGCAGAAGCTGTTTGTCACGCAAACGGCGATCACCGCCCGGGTGCAGAAACTCGAAAGTCAGCTGGGCAGTACGCTGTTCGTGCGCAACCGCGCCGGAGCAAAGTTGACGGCCAATGGCGAAGCCTTCGTGGTCTACGCCAATCAACTGGTGCAGACCTGGGAAGCGGCGCGGCGAGACCTGCCGCTGCTGGACGGTTATCACAACGTGCTGCACATCGGCGGTGAAGTCAGCCTGTGTAACCCGTTGATGCTCAGTTGGGCGGCTGAACTGCGCGAAAAAATCCCCGGACATGCCCTGCGCATGGAGATCCGCGACGGCGAAAACCTGCTGCGCCAGCTCGAACTCGGCGTGCTCGATGCGGCGCTGGTCTATCAGCCGGAATACTGGCCCGGCCTGCAAGTCGAGCAGGTGCTGGAAGAAAAACTGATTCTGGTGCGCGCCCCGAACCGCCCCGATCCCTATGTCTACATCGACTGGGGTCCGGACTTCCGGCGGCAGCACGACGCCGCCCTGCCGGACAAAGCCAAGGCCGCGCTGAGCTTCAACCTCGGCCCGTTGGCCCTGCAATACATCCTCGAGCACGGCGGCAGCGGCTACTTCCGCACGCGCGTGGTGCGCAGCTATCTGGAAACCGGCGCGCTCGAAGCGGTGACCAAGGCCCCGGAGTTCGGCTACCCGACCTATCTGGTGTACGCCCGCGAACGTGACTCGGCCACGCTGCAGCAGGCCTTCGATCTGCTGCGGCAGGTGATCGCGACCGATGACGACTGGTCGCAACGCTGGAACCCGTTGAGCTGAATCGGCCGCGTTACACCGGAGCATGGCGCAAGTGACCTCAAGCGGCGGCCTGCACAAACGGCCGGATCGGCTAATCTGCCGGGTATAACAACAATACCCACAGGTGAACGCAGTGAGGCAGACCACCGAGGCATTTCGCAGCCGCTACCGTGCGGCCATCCATCCGCTGTACAACCCGTGGCTGCACGGCGCGTTCGTGCTGCTGTTCGGCGTGCTGGCGATCGGCGCGTTCTGGAGCCGCGTGCAGCAGGTGCAGGCGCTGGAATGGCTGACCGTGCCATTGACCCTGCTGTTCTTCAATTTCGGCGTGTACATGGTCCATCGCCATCTCGGCCACCACAAAAAGACCTTCGCCAAACTGTTCTATGCGCGGCATGCCGGTGACCACCACAGCTTTTTCACCCCCGGCCACATGACCTATGACGGCGCCCGCGACTGGCGGGTGATCCTGTTTCCGGCCTGGCTGGTCGTCGTGCATACGCTGCTGATCACGCTGCCGCTGTGGTGGCTGCTCGCGCAGGTCAACGCCAACGTTGCCGGCCTGTTCGGCGGCTGCATGGTCCTGGGTTATCTGACCTACGAGGTGTTTCACGCCTGTGAGCATCTGCCGCCGAACAATCCGCTGACCCGCCTGCCGTGGATCCACCAGATGCGCCATCTGCACGAACTGCATCACCGCCGCGAGCGCATGCAGGAGCGCAATTTCAATATCGTTTTTCCGCTGATGGACTACCTGTTCGGCACCCTGTACTGGGAGCCGCAACCCACCCCGTTGCGTTATTCGAGAGCGCCCATGACCCGCATGCAGCACCAGATCGACATCGCCGGCGAACCGATCGCCGTGCTTCGCTACGCCGCCAGCGTCAGCCACTGGCCCGAATGGCACCCGTCGTCACTGAAGATCGACGGCCCGCAAGGCCCGCTGCATGCCGGCGCGCGCTTCGAAGAAGACATTCATGCCGGCGGGCGCGCCGGTCACTTGAGCTGGGAAGTCACCGAGTATCTGCCCGGTCGGCGCTGGTGCGCACGAGCGCAGGGCGATAATGGTTTGTCGTTGCTGCTGACCTACGAATGCACAGCCGAGTCCGACGGCACGCGATTTGTGCGCACGCTGGATTATCGGTTCGACGGATTGGGCATGCGTGTTGCCAATCTGTTGCTGTTGAAGCGGCGCATCGAGCGTGAGTCCGCCACGTCGATGCAGGCCCTGCGCGACATGACGCTCAAACACCTGGCGCTGACGGGGCATCACTCATGAAGCGACTGCTGTTGCTGCTGGTCATCCTCATCATCGCGTTTCTGCTGCTGATGCCGACCAAGGTGCAACCGGTGGCCTGGAAGCCGCCACCGGCACCGTCGTTGAGCGAAGGGCTGTACGCCGAAAACCAGCGGCTAAAGGCTGTCGAACAGGTCGGTCCGGGCGACATCGATGGCCCGGAAGCACTGCTGCTGGAAAGCGACTTCCTGATCACCGGCCTGCATGACGGCCGGCTGATCCGCACCAGCCTCGACGGCAAGACGCGCAAAGTTCTGAGCGACACTGGCGGCCGCCCTCTCGGTCTGGCGCGGCATCCCAACGGTTTGCTGGTGATCGCCGACGGGGTCAAGGGCTTGCTGTCACTCGACGCCCAAGGGCGACTGACCGCCCTGACCACGGAAGCCAACGGTGTGCCGTTCGGCTTCACCGACGATGTGGCCATCGACAAGCCCGGGCATTATGCCTATTTCAGCGATGCCAGCAGCCGCTGGGGCTACGGCCATGACGGTGAGGCGATCATCGAGCACGGTGGCGACGGGCGTTTGCTGCGCTACGACTTTCAGACCGGCAAGACCAGCGTGCTGCTGGACAAGCTGCAGTTCGCCAACGGCGTGACCCTCGGCCCGGATGACGCCTATGTGCTGGTCAATGAAACCGGCGCCTATCGCATCAGTCGCTACTGGCTGAGCGGCCCCAAGGCAGGAACCCACGACCTGTTCATCGACAACCTGCCGGGCCTGCCAGACAACCTCGCGTTCAATGGCAGCAACCGCTTCTGGGTCGCGCTCTACGCGCCACGCAACGCCTTGCTCGATGTCACCGCCGGGCATCCGTTGCTGCGCAAGATGATCGTGCGGGCACTGACCGTGCTGCCCAAACCGGTGGAGAAACGCGGGTTTGTGCTGGGGCTGGATCTGGAGGGCAAGGTGATCGCCAATCTGCAGGATGCCAGCAGCGGCAATTACTCGCCGATCACCACGGCGCGCGAGTATGGGGACTGGTTGTATCTGGGTTCGTTGAAGGCTTCGCACATGGCGCGGTTGCCGTTGGCGGATGCCTTGAAGTGATGCCTGGCAAATGTGCGAGCGAGCTTGCTCGCGAACGCGGTGTGTCAGGCGATGACGATATCGACTGTGCTGGCCTCTTCGCGAGCAAGCTCACTCCTACAGAGGATTGCATTTCAACTGTGGGAGCGAGCCTGCTCGCGAAAGCGATCTGTCAGTTTCCGGACCTGTCGAACTTGTCGGGATCTTCGTCTTCGGGAAGATCCTCGTCCGGTTCTTCGGGCCGCGTCGTGGTGTGAGCCGGGCTGTTGGGCTCCGGATGCGTTGGAACCGGGTCGAATGCGCCCTGCTCTTCACTGGGGAATCTGGGTTTGTTCATAAGGCACCTCGTAAAGAGTCGGTGAATGAAGACTCTGAACATTCGAGGTGCCGGTGGTGGCTGTCGTTCCAATCAATCCGCAACCGTGGGTCGGCGGATCACCCGACGATCAGGACGGAGCCTGCAAATGGCTGACAATTTCGTCCTTGACCTTCAGACGCTTCTCTTTGAGTTTTTTGAGTGCGTCGTCGCTGGGGGCGTCCGAGGTGGCCGTTTCGGCCTTGACCACCTCAGCGTCAGCCTGGGAATACTTGTTGATCAGTGAATCCAGTCGTGGATCCTGGGTGCGTTTTTGCTGGATCTCTTCCTTCGTGCAGCTCAAGTCCTGAAACAGGTCATGGGGAACCGGCATGGAACACCTCCGTCAGTTGATCGGCAGCCGACGCGACCGATTGCGTCAGCGAGTATCAGAATGGCCTTGGTTGGGCCGTTCTGTCGACCACCTGTCAGACCAGCGGTGGCCGTTCGTCGCCCTGTCGTAAACGCGATCAAACCTTTACCCGCGTCGCTCCCTCCATTGAATAACGTCAACAAAAACCTGAGTGGAGAAACACCAATGGACGGATTCAACCTGCGTCATCTCGTATTGGCTGTCGCTTTGAGCAGTGGTATGGGCAGTGCCTTCGCCGCCACCTCGAACAGTTTTGTCGACAACGCCGCTGCCGGTGGCATCTCGGAGATCGAGACCAGCCGCCTCGCCCTGGAAAAAAGCCAGTCGGCCGACATCAAGGCGTTCGCCAACATGATGATCACCGACCATGGCAAGGCCAACGACGAACTGGCCAGCATTGCCAAGGCCAATGACATCGAGGTCCCGGACACCACCACCCTGGTCAAACAGGCTAAAGAAAAGATCCTCGACATGCGCGATGAGTCCTTCGACGCGGCCTACGCCAACAACCAGGTCAAGGCCCACGAAGAAACCATCGAACTGTTCAAGAAAGAAGCCAACACCGTGACCGACGACAAGACCAAGGGCGCTACCGAGCTGAAAGCCTTCGCGCAGAAAATGCTGCCGGCGCTGGAAAAACACCTGACGGCCGCCAAAGAGCTGCAGGCCAAGCATCCAGGCAAGTAACGGCGCACCAAAAAGGCCGCATTCATTGAATGCGGCCTTATCGTTTCTGCCGTGGACTAGCCCCCGTCCGTGTCAATATCGGCGTCCGTCTCCTCACCCGGCTTTGCACGATCAGGCTGCGGTTTGAAGCCCGGGCTGAAGTCATTGTCATTGTCGGTATGCTTGTTCTTCTGATCCACCGCCGGATCGGCACTTTGTGCCTGATCGCCATCGGTCTGTTGCTGCTTCGTTTGGTCGTTCATAACCACCTCGTTTTTCACTACCGGCGCGACTGAAACCGGCCGGCCTTGAAGATTCGAAGCCTGGGTGGCGCCAACGTTCAAAACATCGCTGGTTTCGAACACGCGACAGTCTTCAGAAGATGAGTCGACTCCAGACCCTGTAGGAGTGAGCCTGCTCGCGATGGCGTCAGGTCAGCCAACTCCTGCTTCGCTGATACTCCGCTATCGCGAGCAGGCTCACGCCTACAGAGGATTACGGTGTACTCATCTTCTGAATACAGCCATAAACGTGTAGGAGTGAGCCTGCTCGCGATAGCGTCAGGTCAGCCAACGCCTGCTTCGCTGATACTCCGCTATCGCGAGCAGGCTCACGCCTACAGAGGATTGCGGTGTACTCATCTTCTGAATACAGCCATAAACGTGTAGGAGTGAGCCTGCTCGCGATGGCGTCAGGTCAGCCATCTCCTGCTTCGCTGATACTCCGCTATCGCGAGCAGGCTCATGCCTACAGGGGATTGCGGTGTACTCATCTTCCGAATACAGCCATAAACGTGTAGGAGTGAGCCTGCTCGCGATGGCGTCAGGTCAGCCAACTCCTGCTTTGCTGATACTCCGCTATCGCGAGCAGGCTCACGCCTACAGAGGATTACGGTGTA
>Ga0308163_10002554_pt1 | contig 16520 bp, 15 predicted proteins | sample PhyTR1_FD_201037 | JGI IMG/M metagenome (GOLD analysis project Ga0308163, IMG submission 201037) | Phyllosphere microbial communities from UC Gill Tract Community Farm, Albany, California, United States - DLSLT.R1 | ecosystem: Host-associated > Plants > Phyllosphere > Unclassified | place: USA...
CGGGCTGTTTACTGAAAAGATCGCAGCCTGCGGCAGCTCCTACATAGAGCGCGATCCCCTGTAGGAGCTGCCGAAGGCTGCGATCTTTTGATTTTTCCTGAATTCTCATAGGCGCGGCGCCGGCACTTGGTCGAGCAGTTGCTGCAGCACCTGGTCCACCTGCAGACCTTCGATGTCCAGCTCCGGTGCCACCCGCACCCGATGACGCAACACCGAGAGCGCGCAGCCCTTGATGTCATCGGGGATCACGAATTCGCCGCCACGCAGCAAAGCGCGGGCGCGGGCGCAACGCACCAGGGCGATTGACGCGCGCGGCCCGGCGCCGAGGGTCAATCCCGGCCAGGTGCGGGTGCTGCGCGCCAGGCGCACGGCGTAATCGAGCACCTGATCGTCCAGCGGCAGGTCACTGGCGATGCGTTGCAAGGCCTGCACATCCTTGGCTTGCAGGACCGTGCGCAGCGGCTGCACATCGAGCATGTCGGCGCGGGTCGAGCGGCTGACCTGACGCACCATGTGCAGCTCCTGCTCGGCATCCGGGTAGTCCATGCGCACCTTGAGCATGAAGCGGTCGAGTTCGGCTTCCGGCAGCGGGTAAGTGCCTTCCTGTTCGATCGGGTTTTGCGTGGCGAGCACCATGAATGGCTGGGCGATGGGCAGCGCCCGGCCTTCGAGGGTGACCTGGCGTTCCTGCATCGCTTCGAGCAGCGCCGCCTGGGTCTTCGCCGGTGCGCGGTTGATCTCGTCGGCCAGCAGCAGGTTGGTGAACAGCGGCCCCTTGCGCAGCTTGAACTGCTCGGTGTGCAGGTCGTACACCGCGTGGCCGGTGACGTCGCTGGGCATCAGGTCCGGGGTGAACTGGATGCGCGCGAACTCGCCGCCGAAGCACCGCGCCAGCGCCCGCACCAGCAAGGTCTTGCCCAGTCCGGGGACGCCTTCGAGCAGCACGTGGCCGCCGGCAATCAACGCGGTCAGCACGTCGTCGATCACGTCGTTCTGGCCGATCAGGGCCTTCTGCAATTCGCCGCGCACCGCTTGCGCCAGCTGGCTGGCACGCTGGCGTTGCTGGGCGGCGTGGCTGGCGCTGCCGGGCTCGATCTGTTCACTCATAGCGTGTTCCTCAAGGTTTGCAGGTGGGCCACCTGGCGGCTGAAATCAGCGCTGCTCATGCGCTGTTTCAGCACCGGGCTCAGGGCCTGGCTGATGGCGCGGGTCGGCTGTCGGGTCAGGCGCGACAGCACCAGCCATTGCTCGGCCACGTTCAATTGATCGAAGCCGGGATGGCGGCGTCGGGCGCGGCGCAGTACGTCCTGTTGCAGGGCTTGCAACAGTGTGTGCTGGCCGTTGTGGCGCAGGTTGAAATCGGCACTGGCGCGCAGGTGTTCCTGCAACTGGCGGCGAGCCCGTGGGGCGGGCGCGAGCAGTGGCCCATGGCGCACACCGACGTGCCACAAGCCCAGGCCGATCAACGCCAGCAGAGCAACGATGGCCTGTGGGAAATAGCGCCAGAGCAGGGTCGGCAGACCGTCGTGTGCCGTGTTGAAAAGCAGCGTGACGTCGGTGTCGGCGCTCAGGTACCAGAGCAGCCAGGCGTTGTCGTGTTTGCTGATGGCCGGGGTCTTCCACAACTCGGCATCGGTGACCACGGTAATCGAGCCGAGGCCATAGGCCAGTTGCATCATGTGCGTGGCCTTGGCGCTGTTGGCCCAGGCTTGCGCGAGATTCTTCGGGTCGTCCAGATGAAACGCGGTGTCGAAACCGGCGTAGGCGGGAGCGTCCTCGTCCTCCAGGTACAGCTTGGTCAGGTTCGGGTACGGGTCATCGGCCAGTTCTGCCGGCGGCTCCTTGAGATTCTTGCTCAGGGACTGGTGCAGTTGCACCCGGTCCAGCAACAGGTCATCGCTCTGTCCGGCCTGTTTATCCCACAAGGCTTCGGCGACGAACACCAGGCGCCCGCCGGCGCGTGCCCAGTTCAGCACCTGATCGACCTGACGCGGGGTCATCCGCGAGCGCTCGCTGAACAACAGCAGGGTGTGCCGACGCGGATCGATGTCGGGCAGCACTGCCAGCGTTTCGGCATGGCCGACCTTGAGGCCGCGCTCGCGCAGGAACATTTCCGCCGCCAGATAGGGATTGGCCTGGGCCTGGGGTGAAGGGCCGTGATCGATCACTTCCTGATAGGGCCTGGCCTTGAGGTACAGATAGAAGCTCAACGCTGCGAGCAGGGCGACGATCAGCCCGCCGATCAACCACGCGTTGCGCCGGTTCAAGCGCGCACTCCCGGGCCGAACAGGGCACGCCAGCCGTTACACAGTTCCTGTTGCAGATGCGCCGCCGGCACACGATGCCCGTAGGCCATGTTCTGCCAGTGCAGCGTCAGGGTGCGGCTGAAACTCAGCAGTTCCGGGCGCTGCAATTGCTCGACCCGCAGCAGCACCTGATGCTCGGTGTCGGCAGGTTTCAAGGTCAGGTCGAAGTCATGCAGCAGGCGGCTGAGCAAGCCGCGATAGAGCAGGCCTAGCGCGGCGCGTGGCTGGCTGTGCCAGAGTTGCTCGGCGCTGGCGGCGATGTCATCGGGCAGGGTTTGCGGGTCCAGGTCCAGGCCGAACGCTTGCTGCGGCGTGGGGTGCCTGACGCGGGCGGGCAGCTTCGCCCGGCGACTGACGAAGGTGCGCAGGAACTCGCGGTAGCGCCAGATCAGCCAGCCGATAGCGGCGATCAATGCCCCCCACAACAGCACTTCAATCAGGGTGCCCAGCGCATTGAAGCGTTGACTGTCGAGCCAGCCGAGCAGGGTTTTCAGCCACTGCGGCGCCTCACCGGGCCTGGCCTCGGCGGGGGTGGCCGGGTCGTCGCCAAAGCGATAACGGGTCACGCTTTCCTTGTTCTTGAACGGTGGTTGTTCCAGCAACGCCTTGATGCTGTCGTGCGCGGCCTGGCTGGTCAGCGGTTGGTGCAGCAGGCGTGGCGCCTGCGGCGCGCTGGCAGGATCGGCCGCCCAGGCGGGGGGGGCCGCCGGCAGCAACAGACAAACGGCCAGCAGCAAACCCAGGACGCTGCTGTTCAGACGCTGGCGCAAACGGCGGAACACCAGTTCGATGTCCCACGCTTCCAGGGTGGTGCGCCGGTTCAGATACAGGCTGAAACCGCAGGCGACATACACCGGTTCCCAGACCACCAGCACCAGCGCATAAAAGGTATTGGTCAGGTGTTCCAGCCAGCGCCAAGGGTGATCGGCGTCGAGGATCAACGATTGCCAGTCCCAGTCGGTTTCGATCGGCTGCGGCAGTAGCATGTAGAACAGCACCATCAGGCCGATCCACAGTGCGGTCTCCAGATGCATGCCGATGATCGTCAGCCATTGCGCGGCGCCGGCATTGCGTTGCAACAGCACCTGCAGACGTTGCTGGCGGGCCGCACCGTCGAGGCCCTCAAGCTGCAACACCGGCAGCAGAAAACTGCGGCTCAGGCTCAGGCGGCGCCAGGTCAGGCTGGCCAGCAGTTGCGGTTTGAGCAACTGAGGAAATTCGCGCAGAGCCTGTTTCAGGGTCGGTGTTTCGCCGAACAGGGCCTTGGACAGGATGTACAGCGGCAGGCGTTCGTAAGCCGGTTTCAGCCACCAGAAAATGAACACCGCCAGCGACGGCGAATCCCACAGCAACAACGTCAGCAAGGCGAACAGCGGCAGGGTGACGATGGCCCAACTGGTCATCAGCAGACGCCGGTGCTGCTGACTCATGAGGACGCCCAGGTCCATGGCTTCCCAGGTGCTGCGCGGGCGGATGGCTACGGTGGCGTCACTCAGGCGCATGGCGTGTCCTTCCGGCGCACAGCAAGTACGCCGCCACCGCCGCCCACAGCGCCGCGCCGACCAGATATTTGGTCAGCGGGGTGACGCTGGTTTTTGATGACCAGTACGCCTCGACGAAAGCGGCGATCAACAGCAACAGCATGACCCCGCACACCAGCAGCACGCTCTTGCGCGCGGCTTCCACCAGTGCCTCGCCACGCGTCAGACGCCCCGGTGCGACCACTGCCCAGCCCAGTTTGAGCCCTGCCGCTCCAGCCAGGGCAATGGCAGTCAGTTCAAAAGCGCCGTGGCCGATCACGAACGACCAGAACGTCTGACCAAACCCGATCTCGGTCAGGTGTCCGGCCACCGCTCCGATGACCAAGCCGTTGTAGAACAGGAAAAACGCACTGCCCACCCCCAGCAGCAAGCCACTGGCGAAGGTCTGGAAAGCGATGCCGATGTTGTGCATCACATAGTATCCGAACATCACCCAGTCTTCACTGGCGGCGCGTTCGGCCGAGCGCCCGAGGTGCCCGGCCACCGGATCGTACAGGCTCTGCATCTCGCGCACCTGTTCGGCGGGGATCAGGTTGTAGATCAGCTCGGGATAGGCATATACCAGCAGCGCAAAACCGATCAGGCTGCCGAAAAACAGCAGGCCGGCAGCCAGCACGAACGGCCATTCGGCGCGCACCAGTCGGGGGAAGTCGGCGAGGATGAAACCCAGCAGGTTGGCGCCGAAACGACTGCGGTGCCGATACAACTGCTGATGGCCGCGCAACACCTGTTGCTGCAGCGAGTCGATCAGAAAACTGCTGTAGCCGCGCTCCTGCGCCAGCGCCAGATGCTGGCACACGCGCCGGTAAGCCTTGGGGAAACTGGCCACCTGAGAAGTGTCCTTGCCGCGTTCGAGGCGTTCGAGGGCCAGCGTGTAACGCTCCCATTCGGCTTTGTGGCGGGCTTCGAAAAGACTCTGTTTCATGTCGGGCCCAACAAGCCGCGGGCGATGCCGTTGAGTTCGCTGACCGCTTTGGGCGCCGGGATGTGCAGCGGCCGGGCCAGCAGGGCCGCCAGCTCATTGACCCGCGCGGGCGACAGTTCAGCCTGGCGCTCGGCGAAGGCAAGCAGCGCGCGTTGTTCGCTGAGATTGAGCGGCACGGGCGCGCTGCGCGGCTGGGCGTCGGGTAATTGCGGGCGGAGCAGGGCGCGTTCGCTGTAGACCACCAGGGTGCCGGCGGCAATGTCGCCCAGGCGCTTGAAGGTCGGGTGTTGCAGGCAACTGATGGCGCCAAGGAAGTAGCCGAACGGCAGCAGATCGACAAAGCGCAACAGGTTGCGCAGCAGCGAGGCCGACCAGCCGATGGGTGTACCGTTATCGTGGATCACCCGCAGCCCCATCCATTGCTTGCCCGGCGAACGGCCCTGATGCAGCACTTCGAACAGCACCATGTACCACCAGCTGACGGCAAACAGCAGCAGCGACCCCAGGCCCATGCCGAGCTTGCCGAGAAACGCCAGTGCCAGGAACAGCACGCCGAGGAGGGCGCCGCGAATGCCCAGGTCGATGCCGAAGGCCAGGGTACGCACCATCAGACCGGCCGGGCGCAACGGCAGGTCGATGCCTTCCGGGGTTTCCACTTGATAGCGGGTATCGAGTGGCGGGTTCAGCGGTGCTTTCCGTGGCGCTGCTGTGTTCTCGAGCATGGGCTACCTGATGGGGCCGGATCGGGATGAGAAGTCTGTCCGATGCTAGCAGCCTCTTGGGGGAAAACGACATAACTATGTATTGCACATCGTGTGGCGCACGGTGGTTGAATGACAGAGCGCTGGCCGCGATGGCGGTTCAACGCCTAGACTTCGCCGATCTTCAGTTCAGGAACCGCCCGTGACTTCAATCTTTTGGTACGACTACGAAACCACCGGCATCAATCCCCGCAACGATCGTCCGCTGCAGGTGGCCGGGATTCGCACCGATCACGATCTCAATGAAATCGACGAACCGGTCAACCTCTACTGCCAGCCCAGCGAAGACATCCTGCCGCATCCCGCTGCGTGTGCAATTACCGGCATCACCCCGAGCCGTCTCGCCGAGCAGGGCCTGAGCGAAGCCGACTTCATGACCCGGGTGCACACGCAACTGGCAACGCCCGGCACCTGCGGCGCGGGTTACAACACCCTGCGGTTCGACGACGAGATGACCCGCTACAGCCTCTACCGCAACTTCTTCGACCCGTACGCCCGCGAGTGGCAGGGCGGCAACAGTCGCTGGGATCTGATCGATGTGGTGCGCGCCGCCTATGCGTTGCGCCCCGACGGTCTGGTCTGGCCGACCGATGAGGAAGGCAAGGTCACCCTCAAACTCGAACGCCTGACGGCCGCCAACAACATCGACCATGGGCATGCCCACGAAGCCCTGTCGGACGTGCGCGCAACCATCGCCCTGGCGCGGTTGATCCGCGAGAAACAGCCGAAGTTGTATGACTGGCTGTTTCAACTGCGTAGCAAGCAGAAGGTCATGGATCAGATTCGCCTGCTGCAGCCGATGGTGCATATCTCTGGACGCTTTTCGGCGGCCCGGCACTATGTCGGTGTGGTGCTGCCGTTGGCCTGGCATCCGCGTAATCGCAATGCCTTGATCGTCTGTGACCTGCACCTCGACCCGCAAGGCTTGCTGGATCTGGACGCCGATACCCTGCGTCAGCGTCTTTACACCCGCCGCGACGCGTTGGCCGAGGGTGAACTGCCGGTGCCACTCAAGCTGATTCACATCAATCGCTGCCCGGTGGTGGCGCCGTTGTCGGTATTGCGTGCCGACGATCAGCAGCGCCTTGGGTTGGACATGGCGCTCTATCAGGCGCGTGCGCTGCGGCTAAGTGACGCACAACAAGTTTGGAAAGATAAAGTTACGGCAATTTATGCCAGCGAAGACTTCACCCCGAGTGAAGACCCGGAACAGCAGTTGTACGATGGATTTATCGGTGATCGCGATCGGCGTCTATGCGAGCAAGTGAGGACGGCGGATCCGGCGCAGTTAGCGCAAGAGCACTGGCCGTTCGATGATGAACGTCTGCCTGAATTACTCTTTCGATATCGCGCACGCAACTTTCCCGAGACGTTGAATTCTGCAGAGCAAGAGCGCTGGAGAATATTCTGCCAGCAGCGTTTGTCCGAGCCGCAAATGGGCGCACCTAATACCCTGAGATCATTTGCCGAAGCCGCGCAGCAATGGGCGCTTAGTGCTACGCCGCTACAGAATCAAGTGCTCAATGAGTGGCAGAATTATGTCGAGGCATTGCGCAAACGTTTGAATCTTTGAAATCGAACATAGTGTCTCCATGAAAGGCCGCGCATAAAAAAACGCCAGCGTATGCTGGCGTTTTTCATGGGTCGCAGAAGCAATCGGCGACCGGCGTTGCGGCTTAGCCCAGCAGGGTAGCCCAGCCTTCAACCACGTCACCGCCCCACTTGGCTTTCCACTCTTTCAGAGTCTTGTGGTTGCCACCTTTGGTTTCGATGACTTCGCCGTTGTGCGGGTTTTTGTATTGTTTAACCTTGCGCGCACGCTTGGTGCCGGTAGTTTTCACGGCGCCACGTGGTGCTTTAACTTTGGCTTCCGGATCCAGAAGCGCGATGATGTCGCGCAGGGATTTGGAGTATTCACCCATCAGGGTGCGCAGTTTGCCTTCGAATTCCAGCTCGGTTTGCAGTTTGTCGTCTTGGGACAGGTTCTTCAAACGGGCTTGCAGCTCTTTGATTGCTTCTTCAGTGGCACGATATTCGTTGATCAAGGACATGATAACTACCTTATGAGGTGTTGAATGGCAGGGACAGTGCCGCAATAATAGTCAGGCTGTTTCATCAAGTAAACATTTAAGCGGTTTTTTTATTTGAATTAGTTGCGTGAAATAACCGGTAAATTGAATGCGCTGTTAAATAATGTGATGCAGTCATCACGAATATTCACAATTATCCACCTGAACAATGCTGCAGGCACGTCATCCCCTTCGTGTGCGCAGCGCCGAGAAACCCTGAACCGTTCGTTTTTGGCGGACAGGGTCATCAATACTGCAGTTTCCGCGCGCAGTCGCTAGAATGCCCGCCTTTGCGAAGTTCTGGAGTTTCCCCCCATGCGCACCTTTCGGTTGGTGATTTCCTGCCCTGACCGCGTTGGCATCGTTGCCAAAGTCAGTAACTTTCTGGCATCCCACAACGGCTGGATCACCGAAGCGAGCCACCATTCGGACAATCAGAACGGCTGGTTCTTCATGCGTCACGAAATTCGTGCCGATTCGCTGCCGTTCGGTATTGAAGTGTTGCGCGAGAAGTTTGCGCCGATCGCCGAAGAGTTCTCGATGGACTGGCGCATCACCGACACCGAGCAGAAGAAGCGCGTAGTGCTGATGGCCAGCCGCGAATCTCACTGCCTGGCCGACTTGCTGCACCGCTGGCACAGCGATGAGCTCGATTGCGAAATCTCCTGCGTGATTTCCAACCACAATGACCTGCGCAGCATGGTCGAGTGGCACGGCATTCCTTATTACCATGTCCCGGTCAATCCGCAGGACAAGGAGCCGGCGTTCGCCGAAGTGTCGCGTCTGGTTAAACAGCACGATGCCGAAGTGGTGGTGCTGGCGCGCTACATGCAGATCCTGCCACCGTCGTTGTGCCGTGAGTACGCGCACAAGGTGATCAACATTCACCACAGCTTCCTGCCGTCGTTCGTCGGCGCCAAGCCGTACCATCAGGCGTCGCTGCGCGGCGTGAAACTGATCGGCGCGACCTGCCACTACGTCACCGAAGAGCTGGACGCCGGTCCGATCATCGAGCAGGACGTGGTGCGTGTCAGCCACAGCGACAGCATCGAAGACATGGTGCGTTTCGGTCGTGACGTCGAGAAGATGGTGTTGGCCCGGGGCCTGCGTTATCACCTCGAAGACCGCGTGCTGGTGCACGGCAACAAGACCGTGGTGTTCTGATCGAACCCACGCATGCTTGAATAATGAAGGGCCTGGGCGTTCAATCGTTCCAGGCCCTTTTTTCGTTTCAGCCCTTGAGGAACTGCCCGTGAGCGATCCACTGGACAAAGCCACTTCGAAAGCGCCTGCGACTCTGGGGGAGGGCTGTCTGAGCCGCTACGACCCGGATGACCTGAGCCCGGAAGACGGCACCGAGTTTCCCGGGGCGGCGGAGTTGTGGGAGCAGGTGAAGCCCGAACCGGATGAGGACAGTGAGTCGGCCTGAAAAGATCGTAGCCTGCGGCAGCGCCTACATTGAATGGCGATCCCCTGTAGGCGCTGCCGCAGGCAGCGATCTTCAGGCTTGTCGAATCTTCAGCAGTTTCTTGAGCAATGGCCGTCCCAGCATCAATAGAAACACCGGGCCGCCCACCAGCAGATAGAAGTAGAACGTCACCACCCGCCAGATCAGAATCGCCGCCGCCGCGGTGGATTTGCCGACCATCGGCGCCAGCAGCGCTGCTGAAGTCAGTTCCGCCGCGCCTGCGCCACCGGGCAACAGGCTCATTTGGCCCGCGCCCAATGACAGCATCTGCACCAGAAAACTCCAGGCCCATTGCAGGTCCGCGCCCAACCCGCGCAAGGCCAGGTACAACACGCTGTAGCGCAGCAGCCAGTGCATGCAGGTCAGGGCGAAGACTTTGACCAGGGTCTGCCACGGCAACTTGAGCGTGTCGATAAACGCGTCGAGAAAATGCAGCAGCTTGCGCGCCCAGCGCCGGCGAGTGGCGTGTTGCACGTTCAGGCGGGCGAGCAGGCGCCCGCTCAGGCGGATCAGGCGGCGGTGGTAGCGCGCCAGCAGCACGCAACTCAATAGCCCGCCGAACAGCGACACCGCACTGACCATCAGCAACCACTCCAGGCGGTCGCTGAGGTGCTGAAACAACGCGTAAATCAGAATGCCGCTCAGGGCGCAGAGAAAGAACAGCAGATCACTCAACTGATCCATGGCAAACACTGCGCTGCCCCGGGCCGGGCGCACGCCGCAGCGGGCGAGCAACGCCATGATTGTCAGCGGCCCGCCACTGCCGCCGGGGGTGGCGCAGTAGGCAAACTCTGCGGCCATGACCACGCCCAGGCTTTTCAGCGGCGTGACCCGCTCCCGCTGATCGCCCAGCAGCAGTCGCAGGCGCAGGGTATTGATGCCCCAGCAAAGCAGGATCATGCCGAACATGATCAGCAGCCATTGCAGCGGAAAGTTCTGCAGCCGCGCGCCGATTTCACCGCCGCCGAGCAGCACCGGAATCAGGACGGCGGCGAGCAGGCCGATCAACAGCACAATGCCGCGACTCATGCCGCGCGTCCCATCCGCTCACGTTGATAGATCAGCCAGTCGATTTTGCTCATGGGCTTGCGTCCTTCCGCCAGCAGTCGTTCAAGGGTGTGTAGCCAGTAATCACGCGCGAACGGATGGCGCATGTCTACCGGGTGCAAGCCTAGACGAATCACCGGGGCGTCGCGCCAGTGCTGTTCGCGTTGGTCGCTGACGATTTTTGACAGGCCTCGGCGCCAGGCACTGCGAGCGCTCCAGACCAGGCCCGGGGTGTCGATGGGGGTGAAATCCGGTAATTGATAAAGATGCTGCGGGTCGCTGGTGTAGCGCAATGGCAGCTCGCGAAGGGCCTGGCGCGTGCCCTCGCTCATCAGCCAGGCCGGGGCGACGAAACCGTGCAACGGCCAGTCATTGCGCTGGAACAGCTCGATGCCGGCGCGCAGGCGAGCCAGGGCGGCGGCGTGGGGCAAACGATAAAACTCGCCTTCGTGGGTGTAGATCCGGCGCATGAACCAGTCCCGGGGCGTGGTTGGGGCTGGCTCGCGGTCCTCATGGTAATAGCCGTGCAAGGCTAGCTCATCGCCACGGGCAAGCCGCTCGCCGAGCATTCGGCAAAACGCCGGGTGGTTGGCAAGTGCGTCGTGCCCATGGAAGTCCGGAACCACCAGCCAGGTCATCGGGACGCCGCCGATCGCATCGACCGCTTCGACAAACGGTCGATAATCCGCCCACGTCGACGGCGCTACGTCATGCAGCACCAGCAGTACGGCGCGACAGTTCAGCCGATCAGCCATTGGCCACTCTTGGCAGCGAGTGGCCGAGGACCGCGTGATAATGACTGAGCAGGCTGTCAACCACCGTGTCCCAGGCGTAATGCTGTTCGACATGTTGCCGCGCCTGGCGGCCGAGTTTCACGCAACCACGGCTGAACAGTTCGCGCACCGCATTGGCCATGGCCTGCGGGTTGTTCGGCAGACAGAGCAAGCCGCAATCTTCGTTGATGATTTCCTCGAACGCCCCGGCCGCCACCGCGACGACCGGAATCCCGCAGGCCATGGCTTCAAGAATCACCAGGCCGAAGGTTTCCTGATCACCGGCATGCAGCAGCGCATCAGCGCTGGCCATCAACCGGGCCACGGTGGGCGCCGGGCAGAATGAGTCGATGACGCTGACATTGTCCGGGACCACGGCAGGCATCGACGAGCCGACCAGCAGCAGGTGATAGCGCGGGCCGAGGCGTTGCATGCACTTGAGCAGGATTGGCAGGTTCTTTTCCTTGGAGCCGCGCCCGGCAAAAATCAGCAGGCGAGTGTCCTCGGTAATTCCCAGTTCCGCGCGCAGGCCGTTATCGCGGGCGTCAGGGTGAAAGGTTTGCAGGTCCACGCCCAGTGGTTGCACGTAGACGTTGCGCACCCCCAGGCCCGTGAGTTTGTCGGCCATGACCTGGCTGGGCGCCAGCACCCGGTCGAAGTTGCCGTAGAGTTTGGTGACGTACGCCTCGATATTCGGCGTGACCCAATGGCCCATGCGGTTGCCGACCAGCAGCGGCAGGTCCGAGTGGTAAAAGCCGATCACCGGCACGTCCAGTTGGCGCCGCGCATCGAGCGCCGCCCAGGCGGTGAGGTACGGATCGCCGACTTCGATCAGATCCGGCTGCAAATCCTGCAGGACATTGCGCCATGGCGCGAGGCGCAGCGGGAAGCGATAGCCTTTGCCGAAGGGCAGGGCAGGGGCGGGCACCGTGTAGACGCCGTCGTGTTCACCCAGATGCGCGCCGGGGATCAGCAGGCTGTGGCGAATTCCCGGTTTGACGCCCAAGCGGCGGTGCTTGGCGTCCAGGTACGTGCGTACGCCACCGCTGGCCGGGGCGTAAAACATGGTGATGTCGGCGATATGCACAGTAATCAGCCCTCCGCTGCGTTGCACTCCCTTGGTTGACCTTTATCCAGAATAGATGTTCGGTCGGGAGTTGGCGGTGGGTCTCAAGGGCATAAAGATCGCAGCCTGCGGCAGCTCCTACACGGGATTTTTGTTCACCCTGTAGGAGCTGCCGCAGGCTGCGATCTTTTGATCTTAGATGCGGAAGCTGCCTACCAGCTGCTTCAGACGTGAAGCCTGCTGCTCCAGATCCGAACAGGCGCGCAAGGTCGCCTGCAGGTTCTCGACGCCTTCCTGGTTCAGCGTGTTGATCTCGGTGATGTCGACGTTGATCGACTCGACCACTGCCGTCTGTTCCTCGGTGGCGGTCGCCACCGACTGGTTCATCCCGTCGATCTCGCCGATGCGCTGGGTCACGCTGTTCAGGCGTTCGCCGGCGAGGTTGGCGATTTCCACGCTGTCCTGGCTGTGGCGCTGGCTGTCACTCATGGTGCTTACCGATTCACGGGCGCCGACTTGCAGCTCCTCGATCATGGTCTGCACTTGCTGCGCCGATTCCTGGGTGCGGTGCGCCAGGTTGCGCACTTCATCGGCCACCACCGCGAAACCACGGCCAGCCTCACCGGCACGCGCCGCTTCAATGGCGGCGTTGAGCGCCAGCAGGTTGGTTTGCTGGGAGATGCTGGTGATCACTTCCAGTATCTGCCCGATGTTCACGGTTTTGCTGTTCAGCGACTCGATGTTGCTGCTGGAAGCGCTGAGCATGCTCGACAGTTGATTCATCGCCTTGATGCTGCGATCCACCACTTGCTGGCCGTCTTCGGCGAGGCCGCGGGCATCACTGGCCTGGTTCGAGGCTTGCGCGGCGTTGCGGGCGATTTCCTGAGCGGCGGCGCCCAGTTGATTGATCGCGGCGGCGACGCTGCTGGTGCGCGAGGCTTGCTGGTCGGAGTTGTACATCGACGAGTTGGACGCTGCGACCACGCGCAGGGCGACTTCGTTGACTTGCCCGGTGGCCGACGACACTTCGCGGATCGAACCGTGAATACGTTCGACGAAACGGTTGAATGCGGTACCCAGCACACCAAATTCATCGTGATTGACGATGGTCAGGCGTTTGGTCAGGTCGCCTTCGCCGTCGGCGATGTCTTCCATGGCGCGGGTCATGACGTGCAGTGGCTGGATCAGCAGGCGAATCAGCATGCCCAGCAGCGCGATGATGATCACCACCGCGATCACCGTAGCGATGACCGCCGAGGTACGGAACTGGCTGAGCATCGTGAAAGCTTTGTCCTTGTCGACCGACAGCCCGATGTACCAGTTGACCGACGGCAGGCCTTTGATCGGCGCGAAGGTGACGATGCGGGTTTTGCCATCGACGGTGATTTCACTGAAGTCGGTGCTGATGCGCGGGGTGTCCTGCGGATAGGCTTCTTTCAGCGACTTCATCACCAGCGCCTTGTCCGGGTGCACGAGGATCTTGCCGTCGGCGCTGACCAGGAACACATAACCCATGCCGTCGAAATCCCGGGCGGCGAGGGTGTCGACCAGCGATTGCAGGCTCAGGTCGCCGCCGACCACGCCCACGCTCTGACCGGCTTTTTTCGAGGCGGTGGCGATGGAAATGATCAACTGGCCGGTGGCGGCGTCGATGTACGGTTCGGTCAAGGTCGAAGTGCTGCTGCTCTCGGCGCCTTTGTACCAAGGACGAACCCGTGGATCGAAACCGTCCGGCATCTTCACGTCCGGGCGGATGGTGAAGTGACCGGTGGCATCGCCCAGGTAGGTGGCCATGAACGTCGAAGTCAGGGATTTCTGTTCCAGCAGGCTGGCGACGTTGGCAGGTTCCGGATTGATGGCGATATTCTGGGCGGCGTTCTCGATCAGTAGAATGCGCCCGTTGAGCCAGGTCTGGATGTTGTCTGAAGTCACCTCGCCCATCTCGTTGAGATAGTTGTTCAGGTCATCGCGGATCGCGTTGCGTTGCAGCCAGTCGTTGTACAGGGTGAACGAGGCGAAAGCGGCGATGACGATGAGGGCGGCGGCAAGCAAAATTTTATGACTGAAGCGCAGATTTTTGTTCATGGCTTGGGGTTCCGCTAAGGTCTTAATGTCCTGGGCGTGCTTTTATAAGGACGCGCAATATGGGCAAGGGTGAAAACCAACTGATATTTCCGTCTCTCCTTAGGGAAATGTCCGACTCGACCTTTCGGCCGGGTACTCGCCTTGTTTATCGGCCATCGCGAATTAAAGATTAACCATAGGTGACAAAATGCCTGACACATCGCAACTCGTTATCGGCGCCGATCTGGCGGGGCAATCGATTGCTCAGGCCATGCGCCTGGCGAACCGACACGGGCTGATCGCCGGTGCGACCGGGACCGGCAAGACGGTGACCTTGCAGCGCCTCGCCGAGGCTTTCAGTGACGCGGGGGTGGCGGTGTTCGCCGCCGACATCAAAGGTGACCTGTGCGGCCTCGGTGCCTCCGGCAATCCGCAGGGCAAGGTCGCCGAGCGCATCGCCGGGATGCCCTGGCTTGACTACAAACCGCAGGCTTATCCGGTAACGCTGTGGGACATTCACGGCGAATCCGGTCATCCGTTGCGCACCACCCTGAGTGAAATGGGCCCGTTGTTGATCGGCAGTCTGCTGGAACTGACCGACAGTCAGCAGTCGGCGCTGTACGCGGCTTTTAAAGTGGCGGACCGCGAAGGCCTGTTGCTGCTGGACCTGAAAGACCTCAAGGCGCTGCTCAATCACCTCAAGGACAACCCGCAATTGCTCGGCGAAGACGCCGCGCTGATGACCACCGGTTCCAGTCAGGCGTTGTTGCGCCGGCTGGCGACTCTGGAACAGCAGGGCGCTGAAGCCTTGTTCGGCGAACCGGCGCTGCAACTCGAAGACATTCTGCAACCGGCGGCTGACGGCCGTGGGCGCATTCATCTACTGGATGCCAGTCGTCTGGTTCACGAAGCACCGAAGGTCTATGCGACGTTCCTGCTGTGGCTGTTGGCCGAGCTGTTCGAGCAGTTGCCGGAGCGTGGCGATGCCGACAAACCGTTGCTGGCGCTGTTCTTCGATGAAGCCCATTTACTGTTCGGCGATACGCCCAAGGCGTTGCAGGAACGGCTGGAACAAGTGGTGCGGCTGATCCGCTCGAAAGGCGTGGGGGTGTATTTCGTCACCCAGTCGCCGGGCGACTTGCCGGACGACGTGCTGGCGCAGCTTGGCCTGCGGATCCAGCACGGCTTGCGCGCGTTTACCGCCAAGGAACAGAAATCCCTGCGTGCGGTGGCCGATGGCTTCCGGCCGAATCCGGGGTTCGACACCTTGTCGGTGCTGACGGAATTGGGCATCGGCGAGGCGTTGGTCGGTACGTTGCAGGAAAAGGGCACGCCGGAGATGGTCCAGCGCGTGCTGGTGGCGCCGCCGCAATCGCGGATCGGGCCGTTGAGCGAAACCGAGCGCACGGTGCTGATCGGTGGTTCGCCATTCAAGGGGCGGTATGACAAGCCGATCGATCGTGAGTCGGCGTATGAAATCCTGATGGGCCGCAAAGGCTTGGCACCGGAGGCTGAAGCCCCAGTGGGCAAACCAGCGCCTGAAGAGCCGAGCCTTGCCGATCGTGCCGGAGAGTTCCTGGGGACGGCGGCGGGGCAAGCGCTGAAGTCAGCCATGCGCCAGGCTGCCAATAATCTCGGCAAACAACTGGTGCGCGGCCTGATGGGCTCGTTGCTCGGTGGCAGTAAACGCCGTTAAAAGCACAGATCGCAGCCTGCGGCAGCGCCTACAGAGAATTGCAATCCAACTGTAGGCGCTGCCGCAGGCTGCGATCCTTTGATCTTGCTGTCAGGCTTTGTCTTTGGCGTGCGCCGCCAGACGCTCCAGCGCCGCGCGCAGATTCGGATCACTGATCCCGTCGGCTGTGGACTGAATGGTCGCCGCCGCATCGCTCGACAGATCCATCGTGTGCCCGACAGCCCCGTGCTGCACGATCGGTGGCCGCACGGTGAACTTGATCCGCGTCAGGTTGGCAAATTCTTCGAACAGCTGCAGTTGCCGCTGCAGGCGTTTTTGTTGGTAGCGCAGGCGCGTGGCCCAATGGCCGTCCGTGACCACCAGCGACAGTTCGCCTTCGCGCCACTTGGCCACATGGCAATGTGCGCGGGCGGCCGGTTGCAGCTGGCTTTCGAGCAGGCGTTGCAGATGCCCCAGGCGTTGGGCATGGCCGAGGATGGCTTTGAGCGGCTTGGCTTCGCGAAGCAGAACGGCGGGTGCTCTGGCCGTAAGAGGGCGAAATGCCATGATCGAACACCTGAAGTAACAGAAACGCCATGGTAGCAGAAAGCACCAGTTTCACTCGCCCATTGCTTTTGTCCCTGCTTTACCCATTAAATCAACGACTAACTTCTTTCCTGCATGGGTTGAAGTTGAGCAAAACGCCCCTATTTTAAGTGAGCCCCGTCAAAGCGCAGTGCCAGCATCGTGGAAGATCGCCACTTTCCTCACCACCGTTTCCGGGTAGAATGCTCGTTCGCATGCGGCCATGAGGGCTGCACGGGC
>Ga0308163_10002557_pt1 | contig 16505 bp, 12 predicted proteins | sample PhyTR1_FD_201037 | JGI IMG/M metagenome (GOLD analysis project Ga0308163, IMG submission 201037) | Phyllosphere microbial communities from UC Gill Tract Community Farm, Albany, California, United States - DLSLT.R1 | ecosystem: Host-associated > Plants > Phyllosphere > Unclassified | place: USA...
TAGAAGGGATAGTTGACTGTTTACCAGGTAAAGGTGGTCAACAGTATTGAGTTGACAGCAATTATCGATTTATAATCAATTAATTTTGATACAGGATACACCAGATTATACATGTTTTCAAATCGAAATCCTTAATTAGAAGGTCGCATTCTTTTATTGATAAATCAAATTTTAAACGCTTGATACACCCCATTGAACAATATGCCATTGATATGGTCAGAAAATTAAGATATGAACGCAAACTAAAAGCAAGAGATATTGCCAAGGTTATTAACACCACAGTATCATTTATCGGAAATGTTGAAAATGTTGCTAATCGTGCTAAATACAATATGAAACACATTAATGCATTTGCGATTTATTTTCAGGTGTCGCCTCAATTATTCTTCCCGCCTTTACCATATGAATAATCAATGCTAGTGTCAATAACCATATCACTTCCAGTCATCCAAATTTGCTTATAAACCGTAAGAATTTATCATGTTAATGACCGAATGAAAAGGTAAAGCATCCAAATCCACGTTGCGATGCCATTTTGAATACAAAAAAAATGCTATTGTCAAGTAATTTTGCAGCATGTCTTCCTCTTGAACACAGGAATTCTGGAGTATTGCTTTCGGAACAATGAGCCAACATGGTCAGAGGGAGTTTAATGCTTTTCCCAACGGAGTCAAATAGTCTTTATTCTCAAGCGGCACTTCCCACAACGCTTCCCTTCAATTAAACCATGACCGCCAATGCCTGCAAATAAGTTCAAATATTTAAGATCGGTTACCAAAAACCACTAAAGCTTTGCCAGCTTAAGTTCGATTCACATGCACCTAATTTCCCTTAATCAAACGAACATTTTCAAGGACAATCCAATTATAAAAGCATTGGTTTAAAAATACTAAGTAACAATCTTGTTTTATATCTACAAAATTTTACGTGTGAAGCTATTTACTGTAAACACTGTCGCAAGATGTGCCCTTTCTGGTATATAATTTGCTTTTTCTTAAAAACATCAACTAAATATATACCTATGGAAAATATTGCTTTTATGGAGAAAGTTGGAACATATCAATCTTCTTTAAGATCATATGCAATTCATTTTACACAAAACACAGAAGATGCGAATGATCTGATTCAGGAAACGCTTTACAAAGCGCTGAAGTACAGTAACCTTTATCAGGATGGAACAAACTTAAAGGCCTGGCTTTTTACTATCCTCAGGAATACTTTCATCAACAATTACAGAAGGAACATAAAAAAGCGATCTCTTATTCACACTTCTGATGACATCCATTCTTCTCAATTATTAAAAAGTTCAATGAGAAACGACGGAGAAAAAACATTCCTCGTGAATGACATTTTCAAGGCACTAAATAAACTTGAACCTGCTTACCGGGTTCCATTTATGCGTTTTTTTGAAGGTTATAAATATTATGAAATTGCAGATGAACTGAAGATACCGATTGGAACAGTCAAGACCAGAATTCACGTGGCGAGAAAGTTACTTAAAAAGGCTTTAAAAATGTACACTGATACAAATCAGATGCAAGCTTACTGATTCATCAAACCTTGCATAGATACAAAGAGGTCGATGCTCTCATATCCACCTTCACAGTTTTATAATCTACTTTTGTACAAAAATTATTTTACCTGCTCCACATCATTACCCATAGCATCCCTTGCCTCGCCAATGGCTGCCTGGTCAGTAAATACTATTTATTTCTTCTCCCATCGCTATATAACTTACAGTAAAATAGAATGCAATATCAAAGATATCACAACTTACCGTTACAACGCTTGGAATCTATAATTAATCCTCTCAGATAATAAGACCTAAAAGTTTATGATTTCAACTATAAATTCTTGTTAATAAATAAATAGTTTCACAAATTCGAAGACCAAATCTAACCAAATCAGATTAAGCAGCGATGATATACAATTCCCGCGAAAAATTTCACACACTTTTTGAAGATGCGCCTTTATGTGCGGCGATATTCGATGCTTCAGATATGAAACTGGAAGTAGTAAACAAGCCTATGCTGGATCTCTGGCACAGACCTTCGTCAATCAAGGGCACTGCTCTTCTTGATTTTTTACCAGAACTTGCAGATCAGGAATACCCGGAATTAATGAAAAGGGTGATTAAAACCGGTAAAACACACAAAGAAGAGGGAGCCAGAATTTTACTTCAAAGGAATGCAAAACTTGAAGCAGTGTTTATCGATTACAGCTATGTTCCAATCCTTATGGACCGTAACCGGACCAGTGCAATTCTTGTAATGGCTACTGATGTATGTGACCGCGAACTTAACAAACTAAACCTCCAGCAGTCGAAACGGGATTTGCGCGCGCTGGTCATGTCAGCTCCTATACCAATGTGTATATACAGGGGAGAAGAATTTGATATTGAGGCCGTAAATGACTGGATGATGGATTTATGGCAAGGGAAACACTTTAAAGATCTTGCGGCCTTACAACATGTATTTTTCAATGGTTTGCCTTACACATGCAAGCATGAAAATATCGTCTTCAATTATACGCCGTTAAATGGCGGTGCAAATTCTATCAATGCGATTTGTTTAACCGCCATGCATTGCTGATCCAAGTCATGAACTGTAGCAATTGAAGTAAGAGTTAGTACGTAACCCAAAGTTCTTTAAGTCGAAAAATTTCGTGGAACCAAGCTGAAATAAATATATATGGACTATCATTAGCAAAATTTTATTTAATATTGAGGAAAATAGTGATCAAATAGAGTATATGAATACGATTATTCCAGCTTCTTATCCCGAGGGAAACACATGACAGGAAAGCAACATTTTGAAGAAATCAAAACCTTATTGGGAGAATCAGGTACTTATTATCTTATAGCTGTTGACATGAACGCCAAATACAGCTATCTAAACAAACACTACGCAGAAATTTTCAAACCGATTCATGGCAATCTTATAGGGGAACACTACGCAGTAACGATACACGAAGATGACCAGCGGATCTGTCAAACTGTTTCAGAATTAGCCTTTAGATATCCTGATTCTGTGTTTCCTGCAACCCTCCGCAAACATGATGGTAAGGGCGGTTTCATCATCACAAGATGGGAATACAAAGCTATATTTGACGATTCCGGAATCCCGGCTGGTATATTTTGCCTCGGTCACGACATCACAGAATTGGTGCAGGTCAGCGGAGAGCTCGATCAGATTAAAAGTAAACATTCCCACTCCATCAGAAGACATGTGGCTAACTTGATGGGATTAGGGAAGTTGATCCAGGACGGGACACGGCTCGAGGATATACAAGATGCTGCCAAGATGATCGTAGAAAGTGCTACCAGCTTAGACGGGGTCATCAGGGAATTGCGATAGCTGTTCACAACAACTTATCTAAACTTTGTTTAACAATTTCGAAATAAGATTAAAACAAAGACCTCACATGACAGTTATAGGTGTACGAAAACACAGCCATGCAACTCTCCGATAAATCCTTCAAAACAAACTCAATGCTGCCATACAATGGAGAAAAGCTGGAATTCATAGCTAAAAATATGCGTATACCATTTAAAAGGGTTTTCGATGTATTATCTGTTATTGATTTAACAGCAGATGAATTGGTGCTGTACCTGGTTAATGAGCGTCTGAAAAACCGCGAGAGGCACCTGGAAAATTATACTGATAAACTATTCAGGTAGCAGGAAATACCATCAAAGCAACATCAGCATCGCTTGTCATCTGGCTTCGCTACCGAATTAAAGATACTCCCTAATTAGCTTGTCGCAAATTTCTACCTCAGTTATCAACTGTTTCAACAACGCATTCAGATCTGTTGAATCTTCAGGTTTAAGGTACTCGAATCTTCTGGCTATCAATCCTAATCTTTCCAGTCCCACCACAGACGCTGTTCCAAACAATTTATGTCCTGACTCGTTTAAGGCAGGGATGTTGTTTTCATTTGTAAGAACCTCCATAGTGGACAGAGCGGATTTCAGGTCCTCAGTCGTAAGAACCAGTAAATCGTTAATGATGTTTTCATCGTCACCTACATAGTTTTTTAGCGTTTGCAGGTTAAAATGGTTCTCAGTTCCTTGTTCATCAGTCTTTTCAGTGGCACTACTATCCTTTAACAGTGGATTCAGCCAGTCCTTAAACAGACGGATGATAGTATCCTCTACAAAGGGTTTTGCTATGAAGTCATCCATTCCTGCTTTTAGGCATTTTTCTTTTTCACCTTTTACATTACCTGCTGTCAGTGCAATTATAGGAACACGCCGCCCCTCTTCCCTTTCCCTTATGGCTTTCGCTGCTTCGTAACCATTCATTACAGGCATTTGAATATCCATTAAAATCAGATCTGCCTGATCAAATACCTCCAGCGCCTCCTCGCCGTTCGAGGCTTCCAAAAGCTGTGCGTCCGGGGCTATCCTGTTTATTATAGTTTTGGCAAGCAGCTTATTAACGATGTTATCTTCCACAACGAGGATTGTTAAGGCCGAAGAGTTTACTATAGAGGGTTCTGCTCCCGGAATATCATTCCCATTGGCTGCAACCGGCATTTTGTGTAAGCGATAAAGACTCTGGTAAAGATCTTCCATTTTCACAGGCTTTACCAGCCGTTGGTTCACTGACAGTTCATCACATGCCTGCTGGATCGTTTCATCATCTGATGAACTATGTAATAATATCAATGGCAACAGGTCCGGGCTTGCTGCAAAGTTTTCGCGGATTTTGCGGATTGTCTCAATGCCATCCATATAAGGCATGTGATAATCCATCAGGATCACATCATACTTGTGATGCTGTGCCAGCAACTGCAGGGCTTCAAATCCATTAGCAGCTTCTTCCACATCAATATTCTTCAACTTCAGCATTTGCCTCAGGATCAACCTATTGTTTTCATTATCATCAACAATCAAAGCTTTATGGAGATCGAGGTGGTTATTCCAGACCACCGGCTCCCCTGCCTCTGCCTGTAAAAAGAGGTCAAAGAAAAAACAGCTGCCCTGATCCGGGACACTCTCCAGCTGAAGTTTACTGCCCATCAGTCCCAGAAGTTTGTTGGAAATTGTCAAACCCAGGCCTGTACCTCCATATTTTTTGGTGGTGGATGCATCCTCCTGTGAAAAAGCTTCAAAAATTTTACTTTGTTTATTTTGCTGGATACCAATACCTGTATCACGAACTTCAAACCGTAGGGTCATGCCACTGTCAGTCAATTCGTCCAAAGGCATGATTTTGAGTTCAATCTCACCTTTGTCCGTAAACTTCACCGCATTGCCCAATAAATTGACAAGGATTTGTTTCAGGCGTACCGAATCGGCCTGAATAAACCGCGGCAGGTCGGCAGGTACATTGAGCAGCATCTCCAAGCCCTTTTTCTGTGCCTGATAAGTAATGATATCCGCAGCCTGGCTACATGTTTCAAATAAATCGCAGCGGTCAATGTCAAGCTCAAGCTTGCCGGCTTCGATCTTAGAGAAATCCAGAATATCATTGATTATGCTTAACAATGCGCTGGCCGATTGATTAACAATAGAAAGATACTGGTGCTGGGTACTATTTAAGGATGTTTTCAACACCAGATCGGTAAAACCGATCACACCGTTGAGTGGGGTACGGATTTCATGGCTCATATTGGCCAGGAATTCTGATTTCGCTACACTCGCCTGCTCTGCATGCTTTTTAGCCCTTTCGAGTTCCTCCCGTTGTAATACGCTCTCTGTAATGTCCTGCGTAAATACCATGATGCCGCCAATGCTGTTTTCATAATTGAACCAGGGGATAATCTCCCAGCGCAGATAAAGATCGTGATCAAAACCTTCCGGGCGCCACTTGCTTTCATCACTTTTATCGCTTATACCCTGCAGTGCACGGTCGCAAATCTCCCTCCATCTATCAGACAATCCTGGCAACACCTCATATTGAGACTTTCCGACGACATCACCTGTAATGTGGTAATCTGACTTCCACCGCTGGCTTACTGCCACATAACGCAATTCAGTATCCATCATTACTACAGCCGCTGGTGAATGATCAACGAATGCGCTAAGACGTGACTTTTCGTCAACCAAATCCTGTTCTGCTTTCTTTTTATCATCGATATCCTGAAATATCCCGTACAATCTTTTACAAGTACCGTTCTCAAATTCCGGTGTACCCAGTGTCCTCACCCAGATCCTATTGCCCTGAGCTGTGTCCAGTTTTACTTCCAGATCAAAAGACGTACCCTCCTCCAGCGCTTTTTTTACTGCAGATTCGATGAGCTGGCGATCTTCCGGAGCATAATAGTTGATCGCCTCTGCAAATAATGGCTGATAATCTTCTGCCACACCATGTATCATCTTGGTCACGCTTGACCAGTATATTTTCTGGCGGTTCACATCCAGTTCCCAGGAACCTATTTTTGCTATTTTATTGGTGCGTTCAAGCATCTGCTGTGTATGCCTCAGATCTGTTTCCAGACGGTGACGCTCTGTAATATCAGCTGCATTGCCTATCACATACCGGTTTCCATCGGCATCTTCTTCTACTACATTATTGAAAAGCCAGATAAGTATCGCCCCATTGCGGTGCTGTATATGCATCAGACCCGTAGACTTGCCCAGTTGTGTGAGTGACTGGATATAGGCCGCAAAGTTGTGACGGTATTTGGGATGAATAATTTCTTCAAGGTTGCGCCCTATCAGTTCATCAGGTGAATAACCCAGCTGGGCTGCACCGGCGGTATTTACCGTAAACAGGTTGCCGCTCATGTCATGGGTACACATCAGGCCCTCAGAGTTTTCAAAGAAAGCACGGAACCTGCTTTCAGAATCATGCAGCATTTTCTCCCGTTCTTTCTCCAACGTTACATCGCGGCCAATTGCAAACAGGTAATCGGTACCGGGCTCCGGTGTTGTCACCCATTGAATGTTTTTGTAGCTCCCATCTTTGCACCTGGTACGTACACTCAGGTTTTCTGCAGAATCTCCCTGAGCAAAGTTCTCTATCTGCTGGTTTGCAAGCACCAGGTCATCAGCATGAATAAGGTCATGGAAGGAATTTCTGAGCAGATAACTTTCATCCCAGCCCAATATCCTGGTAAAGGCCGGATTTACTTTCTTGAAATAGCCATCCGTGGATGCCAGGCAAATCAGATCATTGGAAAGCTGGTATAATCTTTCGAAATATATTTGGTCAGTGGGGAATTGGGTATTATCCTTCATAGCGCAGATATTAATAACATCATCTACTTTTACCAAGTTAGCGATAATAAACAGTAAAACTTTTGCCAGCTAATTTTTTTTTTGGTTTATCACGGGCGGTTATTCATGTAAACGGTAGCGAATTGTAAAAGGATAATAAACACCTTAGATGTAAACTATAAACTTTATATAGCCGTTGTATTAGAATAAATTTGACAAGGCAGTTTCTACGATAATAATCCGTTAGGTGTTATGGTTGACGAAATACTTGGCATTTACCTACATAATTTTCTATCTTGGCCAAAGCATCAACTATGAGTACAAAACCTGACCTATTAACTCCGGATGGTTTATTGAAGATCATTAGCAAGTCAGAACTGGCTACTGCCGTTTATGAGACAAATGACATCATTATCCGCTTTGCAAATGAGGCTATGCTCAGCTTTTGGGGAAAAGATGAAAGTATAATAGGCCTTCCTTTAGAGGAAGGAGTACCTGAATTAAAGGGGCAACCTTTTAAGGAAATGCTGGTCAACGTTCTCGAATCGGGAATCGAGGACATTGGTATTATTCCGGCAACTACATCAGTAAATGGAGAGCTGACTACCGCCTACTATGATTACAAATACATCCCTTTGAAGGATAAAGATGGCGTCTCTTACGGAATTCTGCACACGGCTAAAGATGTAACCGAACTGCAACTTATAGAACGTGAAAATCAGCGCATCTCTGATCACCTGTCTGCGGTGAACGAAGAGCTTGCAGCATCTAATGAAGAACTCAGACTATCTAATTTAGAATTGCAATACGCGCAAAAAGAATTGAACAGTGCTTTTTCAAATCTTGAGGATAGTGAAACTGCGCTCCGCCTGGCAATTGAAGCTGCCAACTTCGGAACATGGCATATCCACTCTGTGACCAGAGCATTTATAACTTCCGCACGTTTAAAAGAACTTTTTGGTTATCAGCTTTCTGATCAGATAACTATTGAAGATGCACTGTCCTGTATTACTGACGAATACCGTGATTACGTATCCGCTGCATTAGAAAACGCAATTTATAAGGGTGGAAAATATGATGTGACCTACCCGGTCATTGGTTTTTATAATAAAAAACTGCGGTGGCTGCGTGCCATAGGAAACCTGAAAACTTATCCCGAAGGAGGATTTTCTGCCTTCACTGGCGTTGTTATGGACGTTACAGAAACAAAGTTAACCGAGCAACGTAAGGATGATTTTATTGGAATGGTCAGCCATGAGCTAAAGACCCCATTGACATCTCTGAAAGGTTATTTGCAACTGATTAAACTGAAAGCACAAAATAAAGATGTGTTTACAACCAATGCAGTTGAAAAAACGCTTAAACAGGTCAAAAAGATGACAACAATGATCAATGGCTTTCTAAACATTTCACGCCTGGAATCCGGAAAAATACATGTCAATAAGGAGTCTTTTGATATTGCTCATCTTCTCGGCGACATCAGGGAGGAAACAAGTGATTTGTACCCAACGCATAATCTACAGTTCCACCCTGCTGACTCAGTTATTTTAAAAGCTGACCATGACAAATTAGGACAGGTGATATTGAATTTTATCAGTAATGCAGTAAAATATTCACCTGCAAATTCCACTATCATTATTAATTGCTACAGTGATGAAGATACTTTAGAAATAAAAGTCTCCGATCAGGGAAAGGGTATCCCGAAAGCAGATCTTTCAAAAGTTTTTGAGCGGTATTATCGTGTTGAAGAAAACAATGGTATTGCTGGTTTTGGGATCGGGCTTTATCTGTGTTCCGAAATCATCGAACGGCATGGCGGAAAAATTTGGGCTGAAAGTATACTGGGCAGTGGTTCTGTTTTTAGCTTTAGTATTCCACTTAAATAACTGGCTTAACTTGTGACTGGTTTTCCTCATATGCTGCAATGACAATCGAATTTGCATGACAAACAGCATCTAACCTATTTTTTAGCTTCAAGAAGTCGCCGGTATCCTATACCAGATAGCAGTATTACAATGGCGATATAGATGTAGAAACTTTGCCTGATATTGATCCAGGAAAAATTATGGTAATTTCCTGGTTTAAATTGAGGTATCGCTTCTGCATCTGCGACTGTAAAAGTCCGGTACGTATTTTCATAAGCCATTTTAGGGTAATAAAATTCCTGAGTTCTCTTTCTGAATGTGTCAGTGTCTTTACTAAACTCATTAAACTGATGCCAGTGAGTACCAGAAAGTGCTGATAATTCTTCCTGCAGCATCAATGCAGGGCTCAAGAGCTGCAGACGCCTGATCGCATCTTGTTGTTTCTCTATTTGACGAAGCAATTTACCTTCTGCCACGGCTGATGCCTGATCCTTGATTTCCTGGCTCTTATAGACAATTACTCCATACCCATATACCATTCCCGGCGTAACGATAGAAGCCTGCCTGATCATCGCCCTTGGACTACTGAAAACATCTTTAGTCAGTTCCTGCCCGTCTTTTTCAAAATAGGTATTGATTGCATCCCGCTCCGCAGTAAGCATATCAATACGGCTTGGAATTGGATACACGCGATTTAGCCCAGTCTGCAGAAGGTTTGGAACAATAATTCCCGTAAACAACCAGATAAAGATCAGCACCATTGCGTTTACATTCGAAGTCATAGAAAAACTGTTTACCAGCAAGGCTACCGCAAACCAAAAGGCAAAATAAAGAGAAACCTCTGCCATAATCCAGCACCAGTTTGTGGAAAAAAGGAAACCGCCTCCGATAAAGCAAACTAAAACCGGAGTAACGATCAGCCAAAAGAAACCTGTAAAAAGAATATAGCGAATGCCTATGCGGCAAAATATCATTTGGGCGATTGACTGGTTGCTTGTTTTCAAAAGCACCCATGTGCCCTGCTCCTTTTCCGAGGACAGCACATTATAACTGAACATGATTACGAGTAGTGGAAAGAGATAAATCACTACGAAAGCAAAATCAAAATTTCCAACAAACTGCAAAAAGCTGTTTTCAATTTCTGATTCAAAGGTGAGGTATTGTTTCTTATTGATATAAACTTTATAATAAAATGGCTGCACATCACTCTGCCCAACATTTAACGCCTGCAGGGCGAAAGGTTTTTTAACCGCATACTTTGGGCCCTCATTTCTCGCAGTGTTATAGGCAAAGGTAGGATCGTCCCATATAAATCCCGGATAAACCATGTCATTCGCCTCAACACGTTTGATCCTCACTTTCAAACTGTCTGATATTTCCCTCTCGCTGCTTTTTATTTTTTCAATTGTCTGCTCCTGCCTGTGCAGCATTTTGCTGCCAATCCAGAGTGAGGATAGCAACATAAACAGGATGAGGGTGCTCAATGAAACCAGGATTCTATTGCGCGAAAGGATCTTGAGTTCATGTTTGAATAATATCTTAACAACAGGTAATTTCATAAGTTAAACAGTCATGTTTCGGTAAGCATAAACCATCAGGCAAAGGGACAGTACAGTCCAGCCTAAAAGAATGAAGATAGAGTTTGCAGCATTTGACAATCTCCAGCGGATGCCGGGTGCCGTATAAGAAAACTGAGGGATAGTTTTCCAGAATGAATTCCCCGCTACAGTGTTTTTCTGATAATAATTGTCCACTATCACCCCTATTTTTCGTCTGTGGCTTTCAGCCCTGATGGTAAAATCGTTATGCGTATTTATATCTGTTGCAGTCACGCGCATCGAAAAATCACGGAAAGCCAGAAAGGGCGTCAGCCATGCACTGTTCAAAACAAATCTGTTCTGGTCTGCCTGAACATTATCGACAGCCTCATAGGCCCTATCCATCACAGCCCCGTCAGACTCTTCAAAAAATTCAATAGTTATCGGAATAAAAAAAACCGGCAAATCCTCAATTTTTTTGACTTTATATTGCTTCATCGTCCTTTGCAGGAGTGCCTCACGGCGGACATCCTTGTGGCCCTCAGTTCCAACCCCATATTGTTTTTCATTGAAGGTTTTATTTTCAAACTCGAGGGAAGTCATGGAGGGCTTGATGTTTTTAGACAGCTCAGCAGCTAATCTTGGTAAAAGAAAAACACCGGTCAGCCAAAAACCACACAGAACGATCAGGGATAAATCAGCTCGCTTTGTCAGCAATGAAATACTTACACCTATAACCGTCATCATTGTGGCAAATACTATGAGGCCTAAAAAGTAACAGCCAAAAGCTGGCAGAATACGGCCTATAAAACCTTTAGAATCACTCTCAACCCAAAACAAGAGCAGTGCTGAAATCACAATAAAAAGAACAAGTCCCATTACCAGCAAGAGGCAGGACAACAACTTCCCAATAAAAATCTGGCGGGAACTTGCTTTTGAGCTCAACAGAATTTTTATCGTCCCATTTTCCCACTCCTTTGAAAATATATTATGACAGATCAGAAAAATAAACAATGGAAGGATAAACTCAGTGAGGTATCCGATATTCAGGAATCCAAAACTTCTTAGTCCGGTGGCGTCACTTACCTCTTTAAATTTTACCTCTCCCCGCTTATGTGGCTCCAAATAAAACGAACTACCGGTATAGTCTTCAATACCGTTTTCCATCATTGCCATATCTGCAGTAGGCTTATATGCATAAAAACCGAAATGGGCTCCCAGGTGCGGGTTTTTATCACCCTGCGAAATAAATTGCCTGTAGGTCATCTCCTGAGATTCCTTTATCAGCTTACTGTGGCTTTGATAATAGGAATTACCGTTGTACAGTGCAAGTAGTATCAATACCACAATTCCGCCGAGCATCAAAACAATTTTCGAAGTTCGGAACAGTTCCTTCATTTCTTTTTTAACGATAAGGCTGATCATTTTATCCGTTTTGCTTAACAATGTCAATGTATAATCTGGTCAGGTCTGCGTGTGAAACTTCGTCTGATAAAAGATTATGTTTCAGGGAGCCCTGGTGCATAATTCCAATTCTTGTGCCCAGGTTCTTTGCCATAAGCAGGTCGTGGGTAGCCATTAATGTACATACCCCCTGTTCGCTCAGGTTGCTTATAATCTGCGAAAATTCGCTGCCCGCACGAGGATCCAGTCCGGATGTGGGTTCGTCCAGAAATAAAGCTTTCGCCTTTTTTACCAGGGCAATTGCAATCCCAACTTTCTGTCTCATCCCTTTAGAATAGGAAGAAACACGTTTGTGGATAGCAGAACGCTGCAAACCTGCTGTTTCCATGAAATGAGTGAGCTCCTCTTTGGAATAGGAAAAACCGGAAAGACCACTGAAGAATTCAAGATTTTCCATTCCTGAAAGCGTTCCATACAAATTGACCACCTCTGGTATATATGCAACGAGGTCCCTGGTGGCATGATTATTCAATGATACTTCCAGTCCATCTATCCAGGCACTTCCGCTACTTGCCGGGATAAAGCCAAGGAATATATTGATTGTGGTGGATTTACCAGCCCCGTTGGAGCCTAACAGACAAAACACTTCACCTTTTTTTATCTCCAGGTTGAGCTCGTTCAGTGCGGTATAGTTACCAAATTTCTTGGTCAGATTTTCTGCTTTTAGCATATAGTGTATAAAACTGCTGGTGAATTTTTAAAAAGAATAAGTTAAGCTTAAACGGGAGTTGACTGAAGCCTGTGGCACCCAGTAATAAAGCCCGCTGCGATACCATGGCGTTGCTATTAAATGTTTATTCAAAAGATTATTTACAATAAGATTAGCCTTCAGGTGTTGCCATCTGTATCCAAGGCCAGCATCTATGCGGAAATAATCCGGTATGTTTTTCGGTGTCGCAGTAACATATCTCTCCCCTCTTCCTGCCTGATACTGATAGCCCAGTGAAACGGAAAATCCTTTAAGAAACTGAACTGGCAAGGTATAGTTTAACCAACTGTTCTGCACATGCTTTACATACATAGGCGTTCGTTTGCCAATGAGCAGTGAATTAACATCTTCTTCAACTTTGGAGTCATTGTAGGCATAATTAATTACAACATTCAGTCCTGATGCGATTTCTCCCATAATATCTACATCTATTCCCTGCGAGCTGGTTTTTCCCACCTGAATCCGAAACTGGGCATTGTCTGGGTCAGCAGACACGATATTTGACCTTTGTATTTTATAAATTGCCACTGTCGTATTCCATTTGCTGTTTAACCAATTCTTTTTAATGCCAATCTCATGGTTTACCCCGTTTAGTGGTTTGATAACTGCGCCCGTACTGGTACTACCGGCTTGCGGAACAATTGTCCGATCGTATAGCGCGTACAATGAAAGATCCGGAGTGAGACTGTAACTTGCGCCCACACGGGGAGTTATTTTCTGATCTGAAGAGCTGGTAACTACCTGCGAAACAACATTACCGGTGTTTACTGAAGTAAACCTGGCACCAAGGGTAAGCCTCAATTTATTTTCGAACAAACCAATTTCATCAATTGCATACAAAGAGTAGTACTTGATTTTCTGATTTGTATTGCCATTCTGGATACCCCCGGGAGTGTGATAATTTGGGATCTGTGTTCCATATACAGGATTATTAATGTCAAGCGGATAATAGCTGAGCTGTGTCAGGCCCGAAGCATCTTTGTAAGTATCATATGTGACGTAACTGTCTGCAATAAATTTTTTTTGATTCAAATCTGCCCCTGCCAGGATCTGATGCATGATCTTTCCTGTTCTCACCTTACCGTTCACAAAAGCCTGTTGTGAAAACACTGTTGCGCGGTCAAGATCATATTTTGGGTTCCGGAGTAAAACATCCGGGTTCAGGCTATTCACACCTGTCACCCACATATAAATGCCCTCTTTCTGGTTTCGCATAAAAGCCGCTCTGGCAGTAACGCTCCAGTTTGAGTTGAAACTATGCGTAAAAGTAATACTTCCCGTATGGTCTGATACATCATAAGGTTCCAGATCCGGTTCACTGATCGTAAAATCATTCGGCAGTGTTCCAAATCCTTTTGGCGTCATCACAATCGGACTCATCAATCCATAACTGAGTTTCTGATACATATATTCAGCTGAAACAGCTGTTTTATCGCTGATCAAATAGCTGAGCACTGGTGCCACCAGCAAACGTTTGCTGAAATCACCCTCTACAAATGAGTTGGACGTCATCCCCATGGCATTCAGACGGTACTGCAACTTTTTATTCTTAATTATCGTCCCATCAAGATCCACAGATACCCTGTACAAATCCCAGCTGCCCAGCATTACATTTGCAGAATAATGATCAGCGCCCGTAGGTTGTTTAGTCATCACATTAAATGATCCGGCAGGATCGCCAATATTATTCATAAAACCTGAGGGGCCTTTGATAAATTCTACACGGTCAATAATTGCAGCATCTTCCGGAACAGGACCTCTGTAAATCGGAGTCAGATCAATTCCATTGCGAAGTGTGGATATTTGTCCGCCCCGCATAAACATGTATGGCCCCAGATTATTTGATACTTCCTGCCGGATTACTCCACTTACATTGCGTGTTACTCCATCAGTCATATTAAATACTCCCTGGTCAGCAATGACCTCGTTATTGATTTCCTGGATATTCTGCGCAACATTGATCAGCGGACTTTGCAGACGCAGCGCACTCGATACAGTATTTAAATTGTATTTCCTGTAATACTTTGAAATGATATGAACTTCATTCAGGTCGTCTCCCTGCCGGATGACCAACGATATTTCCAGAAACCTACTATCGTCAGCTACCTTTACAGTTTGGCGATGGTAGCCCATATGGCTAATAGTGATTTCTTCGGCTGCTTTGTCAGACTTGATTTCAAACAGGCCTTCCCGATTTGTAACTGCGGTTAAGTACAGTCTTGCAATCCGTATATTAGCTCCAACAACTGGCACACCTGAGCCACTATCAATAACTTTCCCTTTAATTATAAATTGAGCGAATGCCTGCTGCGTACACAACAGTGCGATTATAAGGTAAAAGGTTTTCAGTTTCAATTTGTAGTTTTTTATACCATAGCTGTTATCCGTTGCTCAAATTAATTCATGAACAATACCTACGCTAAATCAGGGGATCAGCTAAAAGATTAAATAATACAAACCCATAGGATTTATTGCATTTCCTTACTTGATCCTGGCTTCAAATCGCGAAAGCATTGTCAAAACAACAGAAGGCAGGTATCTGACTTATAATAAAGATTATTACTTACAGTTGCGCGACAGTCCATGATTTTCACATGGTTCCCTATTGTACTGCCAAAAGCAGCACCTTCCTTGTTGATGAACTTAATAAGAACGACCAGATGAATGAATAAGAAGTATACATTAATCTGGCCCGAAAATACAAATTTAATTGGATATGAATCAGCAGCGGGTGTTTCTTACTTATTGTGAATTAAACCCTCCCGCAATGCAACCTACAAATCACACCTCAGGACGTAAAAATTCGTAAAAACAGTCACAGAGTGTTGTTATCAAATAAATAGATTCACATATTAGAAGCCCAAATATAATAAGATTAGAGTAAGCGGCGATGATATACAATTCTCGGGAAAAATTTTATAAACTTTTTGAAGACGCACCTTTATGTGCGGCAATTTTTGATGCCTCGGATATGAGGTTAGAAATAGTAAACCAGTCTATGCTGGATTTCTGGCACAGACCTCCATCTGTTCAGGGCAGTACCCTTCTTGATTTTTTACCGGAACTGGCAGATCAGGAATATCCAGAAATATTGAAAAGGGTAATTAAAACCGGTAAGTCACACAAAGAAAAGGGTGCAAAGATTTTACTGCAGAGGAATGCAAAACTTGAAGCAGTTTTCACAGATTACAGTTATCTGCCAATACTTATGGACCGTAACCGGACGAGTGCAATACTTGTTATGGCTACTGATGTATGTGACCGCGAAATGAACAAACTAAACCTTCAGCAGTGCAAACGGGACCTGCGGGCTTTAGTAATGTCCGCTCCTATACCCATGTGTATTTACAGAGGAGAACAATTTGCAGTTGAGTCGGTAAATGATTCGATGATGGATTTATGGCAGGGAAAGCATTTTAGAGATGTTGCGGCACTACAGCATGTATTTTACAATGGTTTGCCTTACACATGCAGGGAGGGTAATATCTTTTTTAGTTATACGCCGCTAAATGGTGGCGCAAATTCTTTAAACGCGATTTGTTTGACCGCCATGCGCTGCTGACATTTCTTACAATGAATTGTACCCAGAAAGTAATACCTGACATTTCGCTGCTTTTCACATTACTTGCAATTGCAGGAAAAGTAATAATTTTACTGTACAGGGAGTGTCTCGTGAACTGTGTCAGTCCTAAATTAATGCTCCTCAGAAGCTGTTATGTTCTTTGAGGATTCTATCCCCGAATTTAATAAATAATTGTGAG
>Ga0308163_10002558_pt1 | contig 16500 bp, 17 predicted proteins | sample PhyTR1_FD_201037 | JGI IMG/M metagenome (GOLD analysis project Ga0308163, IMG submission 201037) | Phyllosphere microbial communities from UC Gill Tract Community Farm, Albany, California, United States - DLSLT.R1 | ecosystem: Host-associated > Plants > Phyllosphere > Unclassified | place: USA...
CTCGAGCCAGGCAATGCGGGCCGACTCGATGTAACGGAAGTAATTGGTATTGTTGACGTGCCCCATGGCGTCCATATCGCCCCAGCGGATTGGCATGCGCATGGTGTGCACCAGCATCGGTGCGGTATTCTCACTACTCATTCTGTGGTTCCTGGCGTTTAGTGCGCCATCATGCCGTCGTCGGCCGTGATGATGGCGCCGTTGATGAAGTGGGCTTCTTCGGCGGCCAGCAATAGCAGCAGGCCGTCGAGGTCTTCGGGCCGGCCGGCGCGCTTGCGCGGCAACATCTCGACGAGTTTGCGGCCCTGCTCGGTCTCGAAATAATCTTCGTTCGCATCGGTGGCAATGTAGCCGGGGCAGATGGCATTGACGTTGATGCCGTACTTGCCCCACTCCACCGCCATCGCCTTGGTCATCTGCACCACGCCGGCCTTGCTCATGCAGTACACGCCGATCTGTGGCAACACGCGCAGGCCGGCTACCGACGCGATATTGACGATGCGATGCTGCTTGCGCGGGTCGCCCTTGGCGCGCGCGATCATGCGCTTGGCGGTTTGCTGGGCCACGAAGAACGCGCCGCGCAGATTGGTGTCCATGATGTAGGTGTAGTCATCTTCGCCCACGTCGATCAGGCGCTGGGTCGACGACACGGACGAGTTGTTGATCAGGATATCGATCGGCCCCGCCTCGGTCTCGGCATGGGCAATGGCCGCCTTGATGCTGCCGAGGTCGGTCACATCGAGCCGCACCACGTGGGCAGCGCCGCCGTCGGCTTCGATCTCGGCGCGCAGCTCCTTGAGGCGCTCGACGCGCCGCGACGCCAGCACGACCTGCGCGCCGGCGCCGGCCAGGGCCTTGGCAAAACGGGCGCCCAGGCCGCTCGATGCGCCGGTGACCATGGCGATCTTTCCTTCAAAATTGACTTCAATGCCCACGTCCGACTCCCCGATGTAAGTACGATCACGAGTTGCGAAAGCACCATGATCCCACAAATGTCCGGTATTCGATTGTCCCTTCTAATAATGCCTTTACAATGGCCGCGATATTGCAATGAACAGCAAAAACCCGCACACTCGTGCTATTTTCTGATTACCGTCATCCCTTTCCCAAAAAAACCATGACAGAGACAACGAATCTTCTCGAACAATACGGCCCACGCGAAGCGATGGAATACGACGTCGTGGTCGTCGGCGGCGGCCCCGCCGGCCTGTCGGCGGCGATCCGCCTGAAACAGCTGGCTCTTGATAAAGGCCAGGAAGTCACGGTCTGCGTGCTGGAAAAAGGCGGCGAGCTGGGCGCACATATCCTGTCCGGCGCCGTGATGGATCCGCGCGCGATCAACGAGCTGATCCCAGACTGGAAAGAAAAAGGCGCACCGCTCAATACGGCCGTGACCGAAGACCGCGTCCTGTTCCTGAGCGAAACCAAATCGTATGCCACCCCGGCATTTGCCATCCCGCCGGCACTGGCCAACCACGGCAACTACGTGATTTCGCTGGCCAATGTGGTGCGCTGGCTGGGCCAGCAAGCCGAAGCGCTGGGCGTGGAAATCTTCCCGGGCTTCCCGGCCGCCGAAATCCTGTACAACGAAGACGGCTCGGTCAAGGGCGTCGCGACCGGCAATATGGGCGTGAAACGCGATGGCGAACCAGGCCCGGAATTCCAGCTCGGCATGGAGCTGCATGCCAAATACACGTTCTTTGCCGAAGGCTCGCGCGGCCACCTGGGCCGCCAGCTGATGGCCAAGTACGAACTGAACAAGGGCAAGGACCCGCAGACCTACGGCATCGGCATCAAGGAGTTGTGGGAAATCGATCCGGCCAAGCATCAGCCGGGCCTGGTGATCCACACGGCCGGCTGGCCACTGCCAAATGACACCTACGGTGGCTCGTTCCTGTACCACCTGGAAAACAACCAGGTCGCGGTCGGCTATGTCGTCGGGCTGTCGTACCAGAATCCGTACCTGTCGCCCTACGAAGAATTCCAGCGCTATAAAACGCATCCGGCCATCCGTGGCTTCTTCGAGGGCGGCAAGCGCATTTCGTACGGCGCGCGGTCGATCACCGCGGGCGGCCTGCAATCCTTGCCAAAGACCGTATTCCCCGGCGGGGCGCTGATCGGTTGCGATGCAGGCTTTTTGAACACCAGCCGCATCAAGGGCAGCCATGGCGCGATCAAGACTGGCATGCTGGCGGCCGAAGCGGCATTTGCCGCGCTGGGCGAAGGCCGCACGAGCGACGAGCTCACCAGCTTCCCGGCAGCGTTCGAAAAATCGTGGCTGCACGAAGAGCTGCACGTGGCGCGCAACTTCAAGCCATGGATGAGCAAGGGCCTGGTGCTGGGCACGATCATGACGGGCATCGACCAGATCGTCTTCCGTGGCAAGGCGCCATGGACGCTGCACCACAAGCATGCCGACCACGAATGCCTGAAGCCTGCATCGCACTTCAAGCCGATCGTCTATCCAAAGCCGGACGGCAAGCTGACCTTCGACAAGCTGTCGTCGGTGTTCATCTCGAACACCAATCACCGCGAAGACGAACCGATCCACCTGACGCTGAAGAACCCAAGCGTGCCGGTCGACGTCAACCTGGCCAAGTACGCCGGGCCTGAGCAGCGTTACTGTCCGGCCGGGGTGTACGAGTATGTCAAGCGCGAAGACGGGGGCGATCGCCTGCAGATCAATGCCCAGAACTGCGTGCACTGCAAAACCTGCGATATCAAGGACCCGACCCAGAATATCGTCTGGGTGACGCCGGAAGGCGGCGGCGGCCCGAATTATCCGAACATGTGATCGCCCTGACCTTGCGCTTTTTGCTGCTGACTTTGTAAGAATCATCCTGCAATATCGCCGCCAATCTGCTGATTGGCGGTGCGTGCGAAGCGCGTAGCATGGATTGCTCATACACCAGTGGCAGGAGACAGCGATGGGTGATTCCACAGACAATATGGGCAAGCAGCGCAACCCCGGCATGGGAAAAGACAGCAATCTGCAAAGCGCCAAGCAGGATATTGCTGGTAACAGGCAATCTACTGGCCAGCAAGGTGGCCGCACGCAGGAGGGCAAGCAGCATGACACCGGCAGCCGCCAGGGCGCCGGTGCCCAACAGCAGAACCAGCAACATGGTGGCCAGCATGCATCTGGCGGCACCCCGGCGCTGGACGACCTGAACGCCGACCGCGCCAGCCGCGACCAGGGTTCGCCGGGCAGCGGGTCCCGGCAAATGGACCAGCAGAGCGACTGGCAAGGCAAGCAGGACAAACAACGCTGACGTGGCACTGTCCACACAAAAGCGCGGCGCCGTAAATGGGCCGCGCTTTTTTGCGCCTGTCAGGATGGCGGCATGCTGCCGGCTTCGTGACCGAACCACTTGAGCGACAGCGCGCGTAGCGTGCCATCCGAGCGCGCCTCGCGCAGCGCCTTGTCGATTGCCAGCCTGAACGGCGCGCGGCCCTTGCGCAGCGCGATGCCGACCGGCTCGGGTGCGCCGATGCGGGCGCCGGCCTTCAGTGGCAGCTGCGTCTTGCGGATCAGGTAATGCATCAGCAGGCTGTCGTCGAGCAAGGCGTCGATGCGGCCGAAGGCCAGGTCCTGCAGATTTTCGGGGACGGCCGGATAGCGCTTGATCCTGATGCCCTGGACCGCCCTGGCCTGTTCTTCGAACACACTGTTCTGGCGCACGCCCAGTGTGCGGCCTTTGAGGTCAGCCAGCGTGCGGTAGCTGGCGCGCTCGTTCTTGCGCACGATGAGCTGGGACTGCGAATAGCAATAGGGTGCGGAAAAGTCGAACGCTTTCGCGCGCTGCGGCGTGATGATGACCTGGCTGATGGCCACATCCACCCTGCCCGCACGCACCGCCGGCAGGATCGCGCTCCATTCGGTCAGCACGAAGTGCGGCTCGACCCCCATGCGCGTGGCGACCGCGCGCGCCACGTCGATGTCATGGCCGGTCAGCTCCCCGCTCGCCGGGTCCGTAAAATTAAATGGGGGATAGGTGCCTTCGAGCGCGATGCGCAGGGTGCCCCGTGGGCCGGGTGCGTCTGTCTGGTCTGCCAGGCCCGCCGCGCCCGCCCATGGCGTACACAGTGCAGCAGTCGCCGGCAGCGCCAGCAACTGCCCCAGCACCCGGCGCCGCGCCCCGTTTGCGATCCCTTCCGGCATGTCATTGTCCCCGCAAGGTCAAAAATACCTTATAACCGAAAAGCAGCGGAATGGCACGAAATCAGGACGTCATCACGATCCGCTTCTGTTCGCGCGCCGAGCGGTACACGGCTTCGATGATGCGGATATCGCGCAGGCCTTCTTCGCCAGGCACGAGCGGCTCGCGGTTCTGCATGACGCACTGCGCCATGTGGTCGAGCTGGCCAACCCACTGGTTGGCGTACGGTCCGGGCGGCGGTTTGACCTCGGTCTTGTCGCTGCGTTCCTGGCCCACCCACATGCGCTGGCCGCTGTAGGCAGTGGCCGGTTCAAGTTCGATGCGGCCCTTCTCACCCATCAGCACGAACTGGTTGCGGTTCGCGCTGTACATCGACATGCACGAGCCGATCGCGCCGGACGGAAACTCGAGCTGGAAGTCGATCATGTCTTCCACTTCGCGGAACCGCGGGTCGCTGCGATTGGTGGTTTCTTTCGCAAACACGGCCACCGGCTCCTCGCCGGTCATGTAGCGCGCTGCCTGCAGTGCATAGATGCCGATGTCCATCATCGAGCCGCCGCCCGACTGCGCCTTCTTCATGCGCCAGGTGTTCGCGTCACCCACGACAAAGCCGTGCTCCGAGCGGAAGTAGCGGAGATTGCCGATCGCACCCGCGCGCGCCAGGCGGATGGCCTCGACATTGTGCGGCTCGAAGCGCGAGCGGTAGCCGATCATCAGCTTTTTGCCGGCCTTGCGGCAGGCGGCAATCATCTGTTCGCATTCGGCTGGATTGATCGCCATCGGCTTCTCGCACATGACGTGCTTGCCCGCCTGCGCGGCGCGGATCGTGTACTCGGCGTGCATGAACACGGGCAGGCAGATATACACGATGTCGATGTCCGGGTTATCGCGAATGCGGTCGAAATCGCTGTACGAATAGATGCCGCGTTCCGGCACGCCGTATTCCTGCGCCACCTTCCTTGCCTTGGCGGGGTCGCCGCTGACGAGCGCCACCAGGCGGCTGTGCTGGCAATTCTGGAACTGCGGAATGATCCGGCCCAGGCCATAGCCGCCCAGGCCCACGATCGCGTAGCCGAGCTTGCGGCCGGTGCTGGCAGCCCAGCCCGGGTTCACTGCGCTTGCCGCCAGAACGCCACCTGCCGCCATGACCAGGCCGCGCCGTTGTAAATCGATCATGCGTGTCTCCTCCAATAAGATTGCGGGAATGTTATCGTCTTGTGGAGAGAAGGATACAATTGATTCATTTGAAATGATAGCGGTATCACCGCCAGTGTTCACCGTTCCACCTTGCCAGGAGTTGCCCATGTCCGTGTTCCCCCGTTGTGCCCCACGTCGCATTCCGCTGGTCCGCCTGATACTTGCCGCCAGCGTCGCCGCTATCCTCTCGCCAGCAGTATTGGCTGCGCCGGCCGCCAGTTGCAGCGGCAAGGCCCCATCGGGCGAGCTGACAGCCGAACGCATCGCTGCGATCACGCCTTCGCGGGGCGAACCGGGGCTCTACGAGGGAGCAGTCTGGACGAATGGCGCGCTGTATTTTTCGGACTTCAGCTTCAGCCAGGGTTTTCCGTCACGCGTACGGAAATATACCCCGGGCGGCGACGTGACCACGGCGATCGAGGACGCGGGCAGCAACGGCCTGGCGGTCGATACCAAAGGCGCGCTGGTCGCGGCCACCCACAAGTACAAGGCACTGTCGCGCTACAACCTGGCGGACGGCAAGCGCACGGGTGTCGCCTCACAGTTCCAGGGCCAGGTCTTCAATTCACCGAACGATATTGCCATCGCGGCCGATGGCACGATCTACTTTACGGATCCGGACTACCAGAAGGCGGCAGCGCCCGGCGGCCAGCCGGTGACGGGCATCTATCGCGTAGGGACGGATGGCGCGGTGACGCTGGTCGACGGCTCGCGCAAGAATCCGAACGGGATTGCCCTGTCACTCGACGGCAAGACGCTGTACGTGAATGCAAGCGATGGCGCGGTGCGCGCCTACCCGATCAAACATGGCGTGCCGCAGGCCGGGCGCGACCTGATCAAGGGCATCGAGAATGGCGACGGCATGACGCTCGACTGCCACGGCAACCTGTATGTGACGGAACATGCGCCCAAGCGCGTGCGGGTGTTCTCGCCACAGGGCCGCGAACTGGCGACGATCCGGGTCGACGCCAATGTCACGAACGTCGCCTTCGGCGGAGCTGAGGGCAAGACGCTGTACATCACGGGCGCCGGCGCCGTCTGGCAATTGCCGCTGGACGTCACTGGACTGCCCTACTGACACCGCCTACCAGCTCGGGCGCGAACCTGGCCCGAAGTTGTGGCCCGTGACAAGCGTGGTGCTCTGCACGAGCGTCGACAAGCCCAGGATCAGCTGGACGAGCTTATCGTCCGGCAGCACCCAGATCTGGCCGCGCGGCTGCTCGGCGCCGGTGGCGGCCATGATCAGGGGCGCGATCCAGGCGGCGTCGCTGTCGACGTCGAGCAGGATGGCGTCGGCCGTCGTCTGCATGTGCACCAGGCCGCCTTCGGCAATGGCGAAGCAGATGCCGACGCCCGTTTCCTGCGGGGTAATCAGTTCCTGCATGGCGGCGTTGTGCTCATCGATCCAGAGCTCGACGTCTTGCGGCGTCTCGAGCGCGGTCCAGGGGCGGGGTTTGAAGCGGGGCGGTTGTTCGGGCGGGAGGGTCATGTGCTGCAAGCGAAAGGAGACGGGGCATATCTTACGGCAATTTCCATCGCCGCGGGCCAGGTCCACGTTTGCCAAGGCGACGCTTGCATTATGCGATGTCGAGCGTCACGAGCCGCACGCTGGCCTGCCCATTGTCGATGATGAGTTCGCCGACCGACACGGGCAGCGTAAACCGGCGCCGCCCCGCCGCTCCCGGATTGACGTACAACACGCCCGCGCGCTCGACGCAGGCCGGCTTGTGCGTGTGACCGGTGACGACGACGCGCACGCCACTTGCCACTGGGTCGATGGCAAGCTCCTTCAGGTCGTGCAGCATGTGGATGGCCACGCCGCCAAAGGTCACCGTGACGGCTTCAGGCAGCGCCCGGGCCCAGGCACCGCTGTCGTTATTGCCGCGCACGCTCGTGAGCGGGGCGAGTTCGGCCAGGCGCTCGAGCGTGGCCGGATCGACGATGTCACCGGCATGCAGGATGGCATCGCTACCCTGCAGGAAGTCGAGCGCCTGCGGACGAAGCAGGCCGTGCGTGTCGGAGATCAGGCCAATGCGAATGACCACTTACGAACGCTTGCTGCCGGCCATCTTGGCCATCGTGACCACCGAGTACAGCGCCGCCAGGCCAACGAGCACGTAGACGACGCGCGTGAGCGTCGAGCCTGGCGCGAACAGCACGCCGACCATGTCGACGTCGAACAGGCCGACCATGCCCCAGTTGAGGCCACCAATAATCAATAACACCATCGCAATGTAATCCAGTGCAGACATGGCCGGGCGGCCATGCGCACGCGCCGTGACGCGGCGATCAGGCATCGAACGACGGTCCATGGTTGGGGTATTGATTGTTGACATCAGAGCCTCCTGGAAAAGTGACGTGGACACCACCGGGGCGGCGCCCCAGCACTTGCTGTCCATACTAGCCCAGGAGAGCAAACAGGCACGCACCATTGCAGCGCGTGCACACCGCTGCCCCGTCACGGGGCAGCGGCCACGAACTCAGCCTTTCCAGGTACGCGCCAGGCCCGTATCCGCGTGGATCCAGCCGCCGCGCGGACCGCTGCGGTAGTAGTAGCCGACGCCACCGCCGCGGAAGCTCTTGATCAGGCCGCCGAGCACTTCTTCGTTCAGGTTGGCGATGCGAATATCGGCAGCCTTGCCGACCAGGTGCAGCGACTGGCGCGCCGCCGGGATGCCCTGCTCGCGCAGGCGTGCATTCGATTCCGGCGAACGGTAGCCCGACAAGATCTCGAGCGGCTTGATGATGCCGAAACGGGCGATGAACGCCTGGGTACTCCACAGCATCTCGAACAGTTTCGGATCGATCGCTGCGGACGCCTTGCCATTCACGTCGCGCAGCAGATGGCATAGTTCCTGGTACGCCGACTCGATGACTTCGCCGTCTTTCCAGTACAGCACGTTGGCCGTTTCGCCGCTTTGCGGGCGCGTGACCGACAAGGTACGTGGCTTGACCCAGAAATCGAGGTCGAGCGCCTGTGAGTCGAACAGGTCGGGTGGCGGTTGGAGGTCAGTTGCGGCGGCGGCCAGCGGCGCACCGATGACACCGATGGCGGCAAGGCGCGCGCCCTGATGGAGGAAGTCTCTGCGGGAAGCCATATATGCGTTGGTGGTACTCGTGAATATCGATGGGCCGTACTATAGCGTATTCATCATGAACGGCGCGGTACGACGTGAAGCGCGCGCCCGGTTGCGCTGCGCCATGCGCTCAATCGCTGCAGTTGCAGAAGCGCTTGCGCGCACTGCCTTCGCCGGCGCCGTCGAGCCGCTTCCACATCAGGTCGCTATCGAGGCCGAAACAGGATTTTTCCTTGCCCGCATTGCTGTAGCCGTGGCGCTCGAAGAACGCACTTGCGCCAGCTGGACTATGCAGATGCAGCTTGCTGATATTCCAGGCACGCGCCTGCTCTTCGACTGCCGCCAGCAACGCCCGGCCAACGCCGCAGCGCAGCGCATCGGGCAGCACGTAGCACAGCGCCACCTTGCCGGCCGGGGTCAACAGCGTCAATCCGACCATGCGCCCTTCACTCTCGGCGACGACGGCAAAATTGGCGGGCGCAGCAAACCAGGCCGCAACGGTGGCCGGCGTCTTGTTGCCGAGCCAGGCGTCGAGCAATGCCGGCTGGCCATGGTGGTCGGCACTGCAGCCTTCCTCGATGGAGCGACGCAGCAGATTGCAGGCTGGCGCAGCGTCGGCAGGAACCGCCTTGCGGATTTCAATACGCGTGGACATCGATCATCAACATAAATACAGGACAAAGACGTGAGGTGGCGACAGTTAGCGCCCCCGGCTTAACACGGGCTCGACTATACACTGAAAGCGAACGACCCTGCTGGCGACAGGGGCAAGCGCATGATCGGCATAACCATATGACGAAACTATTGTTCCCTCTGGCGGCGGCATCGGGGAACATGCACGCTGTCACTCAAACTTCAAGCAAGCGAGACCACATTATGCGCATCACCCCTCCGAACACGCTGCGCCGCTCGATCCTGGCGCTGGTCCTGGCTGCCGGCGGCGCCGTGCCGCTGCATGCCAGCGCCGCCGGGCCCGAGCTGCTGAACGTGTCGTACGACGTCGCCCGTGAATTGTACAAAGAAATCAACCCGGCGTTCATCGCATCGTACAAGCAGCAAAGCGGCCAGACGGTCGAAGTCAAGCAGTCGCACGGCGGCTCGAGCAAGCAGGCGCGCGCCGTGGCCGATGGCCTGGCGGCGTCGGTCGTCACCATGAACCAGGCCAATGACATCGACATGCTGGCCGACCGCGGCCTGGTGGCAAAAGACTGGGCCAAGAAATTCCCGAACAATGCGGCGCCCTACTACTCGACCATGGTGTTCCTGGTCCGCAAGGGCAACCCGAAGCAGGTACGCGACTGGCAAGACCTGGCGCGCCCCGGCGTGGCCGTGATCATCCCGAATCCGAAGACCGCCGGCAACGGCCGCTACACCTATCTGGGCGCATGGGGTTCCGTGATCAAGAAAGGCGGCAACGAAGCCGCTGCCCGCGACCTGGTCTCGAAGATCTTCAAGAACGTGCCGATCCTGGACGGCGGCGGCCGCGCCGCGACCACCACCTTCACCCAGCGCCAGATTGGCGATGTGCTCGTGACGTTCGAAAACGAAGTGAGCATGGTGCGCAAGGAATTCGGCAACGACTTCGAAGTCGTCTACCCGACCAGCTCGATCCTGGCCGAGTCGCCAGTGGCCGTCGTCGACAAGGTCGTCGATCGTCAGAAGCTGCGTCAGCCGGCAACGGCGTACCTGAACTTCCTGTACAGCCCGGTGGGTCAGGAAATCGGCGCCAAGCACTTCATGCGCGTTCGCTCGGAAGCCGTCATGAAAAAGTACGCGGCCAACTACAAGCCGATCAGCTTGTTTACGGTCGACGAAGTCTTTGGCGGCTGGCGCGCAGCGCAAAAACGCCACTTTGATGATGGCGGCGAGTTCGACAAGATCTACACCGCGAAGTAATCCGCGTCACCTCACAACAGCCCTGCCACGCGCAGGGCTGTTTGCGTTGGCGCAGTCAACGTTAAATAGAGGCAAGCTTTGAACTGATGAGCAGCCCGGTGGTCCAACGCCTGTCCCCAACGCCAGGAGTCGATCATGAAAGCGCCACGCTTCAAGAGCTGGTTTGCCAGGCTGCCATCGCTGAATCAGCCGCAGCGCCGGCAAGTGCTCGATGCCTTGCATCCAGCGGCGGGCCTCGATCAGGTGGTGGCACTGATCGCTCAAGCCAGAGCGCCTGGCCGCCGCTGTCCCGGTTGTGGCAACGGGCGCTGCCACCGGCATGGCTTCGCCAACGATCTGCAGCGCTTTCGCTGCTGCGCCTGCGGGCGCACCTTCAATGACCTGAGCGGCACACCGCTGGCACGGCTCAGGCTCAAGGCCAAGTGGCTCGCGTATTCGCAAGTGCTGCTCGATTCACTGTCGGTGCGCAAGGGCGCAGAGCGGGTTGGCGTGCACCGCAATACCGCCTTCCGGTGGCGCCACCGCTTCCTCGATTGGGTCAAATTCGACCGGCCTGCATCCCTGAATGGCATCGTCGAAGCTGACGAAACGTTCCTGCTCGAATCACAAAAAGGATCGCGCACGCTCGATCGCCCGCCACGCCGGCGCGGCGGCCACGCCACCAGGCGCGGCATTTCAACGGAGCTCGACTGCATCCTGGTGGCGCGCGACCGCAATGGCCGCACGGTCGACGCCGTTACCGGCCGCGGCGCACTGACCGCTGCCCAACTCGAGCGCGACTTGCTGCCCAGGCTCGATCCGCAGGCGCTGCTGGTCAGCGACGGGCATCGCGCCTATCGCGCCTTCGCACGCAAGCACCGGATCGCGCACGAGGCGGTCAACCTGCGCGCCGGCGTCAGGGTCCGGCATTCGGGCAGCCACGCTATCCACGTGCAGAACGTGAATGCCTATCACCAGCGCTTCAAGGACTGGCTATTGCGCTTTCGTGGTGTTGCGTCGCGCTATCTGCCTAATTATCTGGGTTGGCGCTGGGCACTGGACGGCGGGCGGGTTAGTTCCACAGAACAATTGCTGAGCATCGCAATCGGCCCCATCAACAGATAACGTTGAAAGCGCCTTGCATTTGATCATCCCGACCATGTCAGTCGACATTTCTGTGCGTCATGCCCTATTAATAATATGCACCTGCAATGCCCTATTTCGATAGAAAATTGGGTTTAGACAGTGGAATTTTCTTGTGCACCATAGACATGCGTAGCCGATGAATGCTATCTTGCCTGCCTTCTAGTTGCTCTAGAAACAGATGTTGATCCGCGCCGCCCGGCGCCCAGCTCCATCAACCTCAACCCAGATTCCAGACAGACATGATCAAACACCTGTTCGCCACGGCCCTGATGACGTTGTCGGCCGCGGCATTCGCCGTGCCGTTCGGCTCCCAGTCCGTGCTCGTCGTTGAAAACGACACCGGCAAAATTCTCCTTGAAAAAAATGCCGACACCGTCGTCCCGATCGCATCGCTGACCAAGCTGATGACGGCCATGGTCGTGCTCGACGCCAAGCTCGACATGAACGAGCAGATCGAGATCGACCGCGACGACGTCGACCGCGTCAAGTTCAGCAGCTCGCGCGTGCCGGTCGGCGCCAGCATCTCGCGCAGCGACGTACTGCACCTGGCGCTGATGTCCTCGGACAACCGCGCTGCTGCCGCGCTGGCCCGCACCTACCCGGGCGGTAACGAAGCCTTCAAGGCGGCCGTGCGCCGCAAGATCCGCGCCTTGGGCATGACCCAGACCACGATCGAAGAGCCGACCGGCCTGTCGCCGCACAACCGCTCCACCGCAGGCGATCTGGTCAAGATGGCCGTCGCGTCGGTGAAGTACCCGGATATCGTGCGCATGACCACCGAAACCAGGGAAACCATCGACATCAACGGTCGCGGTGTCGAATACCACAATACCAACCGCCTCGTCGGCGCCAAGGGCTGGGACATCGGCCTGTCGAAAACCGGCTACACGAACGAAGCGGGCCGCTGCCTGATCATGAACATCACGGCAGCCGGCAAGAAGGCAACGCTGGTGCTGCTCAATGCCGGCGCGTCGTCGGCCCGCGTGCTCGATGCACTGAACATCCGCCGTTTTATGACCGGTGACGCTGCGCCCGTGGCCCGTGTTGCCCGCGTCGCCAGCGGTGGTCCGCGCATCAAGGCCAGCGCTGGCAGCGCGAAATCAAAGGCCCGTACGAAGGTGGTCAAGTCAAAAGCCCAGGCGACCAAGAACCGCAAGGTTGCCAAGGTCAGGACGACGCGCAAGCGCCGCGACTGAGCACGTGTTCGCTGGGATCAAGGGGCCGCAAGGCCCCTTTTTCTTGCGCTCACGGTTTGACGAGTGACAGCATGTGGGCGTCCACGCACTGCCGCCCCAGTTTGATCCGCTTGCGCGCAATGCCTTCGTCGAACGCCCCGTCCTTGCGGGCGGCGTTCAGACTCGCGTCGTTACCGACAGCGTCGACGATTTCGAGACGCTGCACGTCAAGTTCCGTCCAGGCGTAACCGGTGAGCGCGCGAATCGCCGCCGACGCTGCGCCCCTGCGCTGCCACGACTGACGCACCCAGTAACCCAGATTGCAGAATCCATGCAGCGGGTTGATCTGATTCAGGCCGCAGCCGCCGACGAACATGCCGGATGTACGGTCGAAAATAGCGAACTCGAAGCACGTCGCATCGGTCCATCCCCGCTCGCAGGTCGCAATCCAGGCAAGGGCTTCGCTTATTGAAAACTGCGCCGTTGCCCACGGCATCCATGGCGCGAGGCTCGGCGTGGACTCCAGGATGGCAGCGACCAGTGCCGGCGCATCGCCAGGAACATAAGGGCGAAGGACAAAATCGGTGGAAAACAGCATGGGACGCCCCTGTTGACTTTACATCCGGCCTGGCAGGCATTACCGGGTTGCAGCTGCCTTCACCACGAGCGCATCCATGACCTGCCCGGTCGCCGCCATGACTTCCCCGGCATCCTGGATCCTGTTTGCCTGCTCCACCTGCGATGGCGACACCACGTACGTGCCGTCGATGACGACAGTCGGGGTGCCAGCGACCTTGTAAGCCTCGGCGATCTGGCTCAGACGTTTGAGCCTGGTCTGGATGCCGAACGAGTTCCACGTATCGATGAATGCTGCCTTGTCGAGTCCATTCTCGCCGGCCCACGCGATGATGTCGGCATCCTTCAGCAGGCGCTTGCGCTCGACGTGCACGGCATCGAAGACGCGCCCGTGATACGCATCGAGCTTGCCCATCGCCTCGAGCGTCAGGAACAGGCGCGCTTCCGGATCGGCCGGGCCCTGAAACGGCAGCGGCACGCGGCGCAGCGCGACCCGGTCGCCCTGCTGCTTGACCCAGTTCTTCAGCGTCGGCTCGAAGGCGTTGCAGGCGCCGCAGTGATACGCGAAGAATTCGATGACCTCGATCTTCCTGCCCTCGGCCTGGGTCGGCTGCGGCGTGGCCAGCGTCGTGAAGTCCGCGCCATCGCGCGGCGCGGTTGGCGAAGCGTTGGCAAGGCTGGCCACCAGGGCAGCAGCGATGAGGGCAAGTCGCAGGGCGCGCATGTCAATCCTTTCCCGTATCAGGCAAACATTCTAGCGAACTGCGACGCAGTCAAATGCACGCATTCTCACGGCGTCGCAAGGGTGAAAGCTTATGCCACCAGGTCGCGCAAGCCACTCGTGCGGTGCGTGCGGCTGGCAATCGCTTCCTGCAGCACGTCGCCGCCCGGCGTCACGAGCGTAAACACCGCGCTGGCGCGCGTGATGCCCGTGTAGACCAGTTCGCGCGTGAGCACCGCGTTGCGCTCGCGCGGCAGCGCCAGCACCGTGTGGCGAAACTCCGAGCCCTGCGATTTATGCACGGTCATCGCGAACGCCGTCTCGACATTGCGCAGGCGCGTGGCCAGCACGCTGCGCACGGCGTCGCCTTCCAGGAAATAGACGCGCAGCGCGCCGGCGCGTGATGGATCGGGCAGTGTGACGCCGATATCGCCGTTGAACACGCGCGTCGAGTAGTCATTGCGCGTGACCATGACCGGCCGGCCGACATACCACTCGGCGCCATGGCGCAGCAAGTGACTGGCCGCGAGCCGCTTCTCGATGGCCTCGTTCAGTCCCGCCACGCCCCACTCGCCATCGCGCACCGCGCACAGGATGCGGAAGGTCTCGAAGCTGAGCAGGATCCGGCGCACCCAGTCTTCGTGCTCGCCACTGGCGCCGTCGCGCAGCAGTTGCAGGTATGGCGCATACCCTGCATGCGCCAGCTGCAGGAGCTGGGCCGGCTGCGCATGTTCGAGCCAGCGCACGCTCTCGTCCCCGGCCCGCAGGACCTGTTCAGCGCGCGCGGTGTCACCGCGATTGACCGCCAGCGCCAGCTGGCCGATCGGCCCGCCGAAGCGGCGGCTGTAGCGCAGCATCACGGTTTGCTGGGCCAGTGCGCCGCCGTCGCCGCGATAGATGTCCGGGATGATTTCGCCGCTCGCCGCCTCGATGTAGGCGATCGTCGCTGCACTGTAGTGGCCTTCGTGCGCCGCATGGCACAGGTCACCCAGCACCGCGCCCGCCTCCACCGACGCCAGCTGATCCTTGTCACCCAGCAGAATCAGGGTCGCGCCAACGGGCAGCGCATCGAGCAGGCTCGCCATCATCTCAAGGTGCACCATCGATGCTTCGTCGACGATCAGCACATCGACGTCGAGCGGATTGCCGCGGTGGTGCGCGAACGCGCGCGTGTCGGGGCGCGCACCGAGCAGGCTGTGGAGCGTACGCGCCGCGCCCATGCGCGCCGTCAGTTCGCGCAGCGGCAGGTCGCCGCCGACACGGTCCGCCAGTTCATTCAAGGCCTTGTCGATCGACTGCTTCAGGCGCGCCGCTGCCTTGCCCGTCGGTGCGGCCAGCGCCACGCGCTGGCGCCCTGCTTCCGGGGCCGTCGCGAACAACAGGGCCAGCAGGCGCGCCACCGTGTACGTCTTGCCGGTGCCGGGACCGCCCGTGATGATCGCCACCGAACTGCGCAGCGCCACGGCGCAGGCGAGCTTTTGCCAGTCGGGCCCCTGCGCGCCAGGCTGCGCCACGAACAGCTTGTCGAGCCAGCTGCGCACGAGCGTTGTATCCACCGGATGCGTGGCTGCCGCGCGCTCGCGCACGGCCTGCGCCACCAGCGTCTCGTCGCGCCAGTAACGCCGCAGGTACAGGCGCTGGCCATCGAGCACCAGCGGCTGGTCGAGATCGAATTCGCCCCGGATCCAGACCTGCTGGCAGTGCGCCAGCAGCTTGCGCCACCCCGCGACGCCACGGGGCAGCGGCGCGGCGGCCTGCGCCAGCTGGCGCCATGCGTCGTCGTTCCAGCCCAGCAGCAGCGCCGGTCCGGCGGCCAGGTCGTCCAGCTGCAGGCAGCTGTGGCCATGACCTTCGAGCTCGGACAGCACCGCCGCCGCCAGGATCAGCGCCGGCGGCGCGTCGCCCAGTTGCGCAATGAAGCGCGCGAACGCGCCTGACAGGCGACGCAGTTCGCCTGCTTCAGTCAGCGCACCGATCTCGCGCCACAGACCATCGATATCGGCATCAAGCTTCGCCATGTACGTCCTTGTCCAGCAAGCGTTCCAGTCCATCCAGCAGCTCGAGGTCGGGCGCCAGCACCCAGCAGCCGCGCGTGACGGGGTTCGCAATCCCGCGCAGGAACATGAAGATGGCGCCGCCCAGTTGGTATTCGGGTTCGTAGGCGTCACCCAGGCGCGCGCGCAGCAGCCGGTGCAGGGCCAGCAGGTAGATGCTGCCCTGGATCTCGTAGCGGTGTTCGGCCATCCCGGCAGTCATTGCGGCATGGCTGTACGACGCGTCGCCCGGCCCCAGTGCATTGGACTTATAGTCCAGCACCCAGTAGCGGCCTTCGTGCTCGAACACCAGGTCGGCAAAGCCCTTGAGCATCCCGTGCAGCACACGCTCGGGCAGCACGGGCCGCTCAAGCCCGCCCAGCAGATGCGTGCGGCACAGCGCGTCCAGGCGTTGCAGGTCGAGGTGCTCGCTCGGGAACCAGAACTCCATCTCGGGCAGCACACCGTGCAGGTCGCGCAGGCGCGCATTCAGTGGCGGCAATGGCGTATCGACGATCTCGCGCAGCCACGCCAGCGCAT
>Ga0308163_10002559_pt1 | contig 16495 bp, 14 predicted proteins | sample PhyTR1_FD_201037 | JGI IMG/M metagenome (GOLD analysis project Ga0308163, IMG submission 201037) | Phyllosphere microbial communities from UC Gill Tract Community Farm, Albany, California, United States - DLSLT.R1 | ecosystem: Host-associated > Plants > Phyllosphere > Unclassified | place: USA...
CGGCGCAGGCGGAGCGCCGAACGCGCGCATCGGACTTTCGCGGCAGTATTGCCGAGTCGATCGAGCATACCGCGCTCTTGGGTACGCGCATCCACGTGCAGGCGGCGAGTGCAGCGGCCTCGACCCGGGGTATCCTCGGCAAGGCGAGCGAGGTCGCGGCGGCGGCGGAACAGTCCGCGCTGGCGATGCGCGAGGCGGCACAGACCTCCGCGGGCCTGATCCGAGCGATCGAGACCGCACGCAGCGAAGTCGAGGTGGCGGCCGGGATCGCCGATCGCGCCTGTGCACAGACCGGTGAGGCGGTCGGCATGTCGGCGGCGCTCAGCGAGCATGCGAAGTCGATCGAGTCGATCCTTGGGCTGATCCGCAGCATCGCCGGACAGACCAACCTGCTTGCGCTGAACGCGACGATCGAGGCGGCGCGGGCCGGCGATGCCGGGCGCGGGTTCGCAGTGGTGGCGCAGGAGGTGAAGTCGCTCGCCAGCCAGACCGCGCGGGCGACCGATGACATTGCGGCCAAGATCGCCGCGATCCAGGCGGCAACGGCGGCGACTGTTGCGACCAATGCCGGGATCAAGGCGACCGTCGGCGAGGTAAGGGACAGCGCAGACCGCATACGCCATGCGATGGAGGCACAGGCGCACACCGTGACCGCGATCACCGCGGCGGTCGACGAGACCGCCCTGGCAGCAGACACGATGTCGTCCACGATCGCGACGATCCGGGCTGATACCGAGGCGGTGGCGATCGAGATCGACCGACTGGGTTACGCGTTCGGCGAGGTGGATGACCAGCTTGGCGTGCTGCGCGGGGCGGCGGACGGGTTTTCGGCTAGCGTGGCTTGAGGGCGGTCTAAGGGAGAAAGCGTAGGGTGGTTCACGCGGAGGCGCGGAGACGCGGAGACGCGGAGGGTCTGGTGGAACCGGAGGTTCTTCAAAACTTTCGTTGGGGAGCGCTTCGCCTGATCGACACGCACCCTCTCCGCGCCTCCGCGTCTCCGCGTGAACCAATCCTTCTTCGGCTTGATGACGGATACGGCCTGCGGCGCTAGAGCGCTGACATGACTATTCTTCTAACCGGCTCCAGTCGCGGTATCGGCGCGGCTATTCATAAGACGCTGACCGAGGCGGGCGCGACCGTCATCGGGCATGGGACCGCTAGCGGTATTCCGGCCGACTTCAGCGATCCTGCGGGGCCGACTGCGTTGTGGAACGCCGCGTTGGAGCAGGCTGGCGGCACGATCGATGTGTTGATCAACAATGCGGGGGTGTTCGAGGCGGCACCGCTCGCCGATGACGACTGGACCGCGCAGTGGGAGCGGACGATGCGGATCAACCTGACCGCTTCGGCCGAGCTATGCCGGTTGGCGGTGCTGCATTGGCAGGCTCGGGGTGTCGGCGGGCGGATCGTCAATATCGCGAGCCGGGCGGCGTATCGCGGCGATTCGCCGGCGCATTGGCATTACGCCGCGTCTAAAGCGGGAATGGTGGCGATGACCAAGACGATCGCCCGGGGGTATGCTCGGGAGGGCATTCTGGCGTTTGCGGTGTGCCCGGGGTTCACGATGACCGGGATGGCGAAGGATTATCTGTCGAGCCGGGGCGGCGATGCGTTGCTGGCGGATATTCCGCTCGGGCGTGTCGCGGCGCCTGACGAGATCGCGGCGGCGGCGAAGTTTTTGGCACTGGAGGCGCCAGCTTCGATGACGGGGTCGGTGATCGACGTGAACGGGGCGAGCTATGTCCGATAGTTGGAAGCTGACCCTCCCCTGCACGCGGGCGGAGGCGGAGGCGATTGATGCGAGCGACGACCTGACAATCGACGGCGTCCTGATGACGACCGAGGAGATCGAGGACGACGTCGAGTCGTGGCGCCTCGATGCGTATTTCGAGCATGAGCCGGCGGCGGACACGGTCGCGGCGGTGCGGGCGCTGGTGCCGAGCGCGGCGGGGGCCGAGATCGCAGTCGAGCGGTTGGGCGATGCGGACTGGGTGACCATGAGCCAGGCTGGGCTCGAGCCTTTGTCGGTTGGGCGGTTCTTCGTGCATACCGGCGCGCATGCGGGCGCGGTGCCGGCGGACAAGCGGGCGTTCCTGATCGAGGCTAGCCGGGCGTTCGGGACGGGGCATCATGAGACGACCAGCGGGTGTCTGGCGATGCTCGATGGGTTGGCGGATGCTTCGTTTGCGAACGTGATCGATATCGGGACCGGGACGGGGTTGCTGGCGTTTGCGGCGGCGCATCTTTGGCCTGGGGCCAAGGTGATGGGGACGGATATTGATCCGGTCTCGATCGATGTGACGGCTGAGAATGCGGCGCTCAACGGGGTCGAGGGGATCGATCTGGTTGTGGCGGACGGTACGCTGGACGATGCGATCGTGGTTCGCGCGCCGTATGATCTGGTGATCGCGAATATTCTGGCGGGGCCGCTGGTATCGATGGCGCCGGAGATTGCTTCGATTTCGGATGTGGGGGCGACGATCGTGCTGGCCGGGTTGCTGGAGACGCAGCGGGCTGGGGTTGTCGCGGCGTATGAGGCTTGCGGGTGTTCGCTCGAGGCGGTCGACCGGCGGGGGGACTGGAGTGTGCTTCGGTTGCGCGCTGGGGCGGATAGGTTTGTGGCGGAGGGGCCGTTCGATCCCAAGGGGCGTGATGGGTGGGCGCTGGATATATAGAGTACCCCCTTCCCAGCAGAAGCTTGTTCCCCCGCGAAGGCGGGGGTCCAGTCTGGGCCCGCCTTCGCGGGGGAACAAGTTGGTGAGGGTTGTCTTTACCCCACCTCCGGCACCACCCCGGCGGAGGCCGGGGCCCAATTGGGATGGCGGTGCGGCTCTACTTCGGAGGTTCGCCCAATTGGGCCCCGGCCTTCGCCGGGGTGGTGCTTCTTATCTAATTACGCGCTGAGTTTCGCGTTCGCGTAGTCCTGCGTACCCTCGGTGAGCACCACATCGCCCGACTCGATCCGCGCCACCGGAATATCCGGGAGCGCCTTTAGCTCCTCGTACAATGGCGCGAAGTCCGTCTCTACCGTCAACCGCAGCAACTCCTCGAAGCTCGGGATGACGAAATAGTTCTGCTGGAAATCGTCGATCCGGTATTCGGTCCGCATCACCCGGGCGAGGTCGAGTGCGATCCGGTTGGGGCTCGGGTCGTCGAGCGCGAAGCGGGTTTCGGCGTAGCTGGAGACGATCCCCGAGCCATAGATGCGCAGGCCCTCGGGTTCCGCGATCAGGCCGAACTCGACGGTGTACCAGTAGAGCCGGCCCAGATATTTCAGCGCGTCCAATCCCAGCGCGCGCTGGCCGCCGCGGCCGTAGGCGGCGAGGTAGTCGGCGAAGACGGGATCTGCCAACATCGGGACGTGGCCGAACACGTCGTGGAAGACGTCGGGTTCCTGGAGGTAGTCGAGCTGGTCGGGGCGGCGGATGAAGTTGCCCGCGACGAAGCGGCGGTTCGCCATGTGGTCGAAGAACACGTCGTCGGGGACGAGGCCGGGGACCGCGACGACCGACCAGCCGGTGAGCTTGGTGAGGCGCTCGGACAGCTCCTCGAAATCGGGGATGCCGGGCTTCGACAGCTTCAGCACGTCGAGCCCGCGCAGCCAGGCGTTCGACGCGCGGCCGGGGAGCAGTTTCGACTGGCGCGCGAACAGCGTGTCCCAGGTCGCGTGATCCTCCGCGGTGTAATCCGCCCAGTTCTGCGGGATCGTCCAGTCGGGAGCGCCTTCGGGCGGGGTGCTCAGTACGTGTGTGTCATTGGCCATGCGGCTGGTCTAGCATGACGGAATGAAGACGGAAACGCGTTGGGTTAAGTCGATTTTATGGGCGGTCGCGGCGGTGTTCGGGGTGGTCGCGAGCTATGCGGTGGCGGGGCTGGTCGGCGGGTCGATCCCCAGCAATCGCGACTGGCGGGCGCCGGCCGAGGGGGTTCATATCTTCGTCGAGAGCAACGGCGTGCATACCGGGATCATCGTGCCGAAGGTCGCCGCCGGAGTGGACTGGCGCGGGGTGGCTCGGGCGGAGGACCTGCGAGATCCGCGGTATGGTGCGTTCGATCATGTGGCGTTCGGGTGGGGCGAGAAGACATTTTACCTCGAGACGCCGACCTGGGCTGACGTGAAGCTGCGAACCGTGGTTGCTTCGGCTGTCGGTAGTACGCGGACGTTGATGCATGTCGATCATCTGCCGAGGCCGCGTGCGGGGGACGGTGCTCGGGAGATCGTGGTGACGCCCGCGCAGTATCGGCGGTTGGCGGCGTATATCCGGGCGAGCTTTCGGGATGGGGGTGCGCGGTATCGGGGGTATGCCGGGTATGATGCGTTTTATGAGGCTAACGGGCGGTATAGCGCGGTGCGGACGTGTAATGCGTGGACGGGGGATGCTCTGCGGTTTGCGGGGGTTCGGGTTGGTTGGTGGACGCCGTTTCCGGTTACGGTGATGGGGTGGTTTTGAGGGGTGTCCCGGCCGCTAGCTTGTTCTCCCGCGAAGGCGGGAGTCCAGACTGGGCTCCCGCCTTCGCGGGAGAACAAGGAAGGCGGAAGGAGCAGTAGTTTGGGCCACCACCCCGGCGCAGGCCGGGGCCCAATTGGGAAGCAGCGGTAACAGTGCGCAGTCCGTCGTTAGCAACGTCCCCCAATTGGGCCCCGGCCTTCGCCGGGGTGGTGTTTGGGGGTTGGGGTCGGGATCAATTCCCGGCGCGGTAGCCTTGGTACTGCCCGCATTCCGAGCGCTGTGGGTCCTTCTTGCAGCGCTTCGCCAGTTCCTTGCGCTGCTTGCCCTCTGCGGCCTCCTGCTTGCGCATCTTCTTGCCGTAGTTGCGGTCCGATTCTTCCTGGCTGGTCGTCGTCCAGTCGACAGCCTTGCCGGCGACCTGGAACGGCGCCTTCACGATCGAGGTTGCGGTGCTGATGCAGCCACTGACGAGGAACGGCAGCACCGCGAGTACGGGAAGAACCTTACGCATTTACTTCACTCCTGCACGCGCAGTTCCCTGGGCTCGGTCGCGCGCTTGGGCCCCGTATAGCGGAAAGTCGGTGAAGAAACCGTCGATACCTTGCGCGAGGCCCGCGTCGATCTCGGCGGCGATGTCGCCGTGTGCCGCGGGGTCGGTGCCGCGGCGGAAGCGGGTCGGTTCGAAATAGTTTTCGGCGCGGTAGGTCCACGGGTGGACGCGTAGCCCTGCCGCGTGCGCATCGGCGACCAGCGTGGTGGGGGTCGCGTCGGTCCAGAGCATGCTCTTGTTCGGGCCGATGCCGTAGGCGTAGGTCGCGACCGCCTTGAGGCCTTCCGGCGTAATCATCGCCTTGTAGCTCGGCTGTGCGCCATCGGCGGGACCGCCCTCCCCGTCCATGAGCTGGATCAGGCGGATTTTGGTCATCTTGTGAAGGCGCTGGAGGTTGGCGACCTCGAACGACTGGATGAAAACGGGCGCTTTGGCCGAATCCCAGCCGGCCTCGCGCAGTTCGGCGACCAGCTTCGCGTCGGTCGGATGGCCGATCTTGGCGAAATAGGTCGGGTGCTTGGTCTCGGGATAGATGCCGATCGTCCGGCCCGTCTCGGTCGTGCGGCGCTTGGCGAGCGCGATGATCTCGGCGAGCGTGGGGATCTGGAACTGGCCGTCATACGCCGTGTTCGCGGGGCGGAGCTTGGGCAGGCGTTCCTTCGCGCGCAGCGTCTTCAGTTCGGCGAGCGTGAAGTCCTCGACGAACCAGCCGGTCATCGTCTGGCCGTCGATCGTCTTGGTGGTCTTTCGCGCGGCGAACTCGGGATGGTCGGCGACGTTGGTCGTCTCCGCGATGTTGTTCTCGTGCCGCGCGACTAGGACGTCGTCCTTGGTCGGCACCAGATCGGGCTCGATGAAGTCCGCGCCCTGGTCGATCGCGAGCTCATAGGCCGCCAGTGTATGCTCGGGCCGCAGACCGCTCGCGCCACGGTGCGCGATGACGATTGGCGGCGACAATCGGGGAGAAGCTGGCGTCATCGCAACAGCTTGCCCGCTCAGCGCTATGAACGCCAGCGTACCAACACGTGAGAGCTTGTCGCAATAGGAAACGATCGGTCGCATCGGCGTTAAGTCCTCGAAATCCGTACATTCCCGGCACATTCAACCAGGGGCACCGCCATGCATTTCACGATCAATGGTCAATCATATGACGCCGAGCCCGATATTCGCACGTCGGTACTCGATCTGTGCCGCGAGCATCTAGGGCTGACGGGCTCGAAGAAGGGCTGCGATCATGGCCAGTGCGGTGCTTGCACGGTGCTGATCAACGGGCGTCGCGTCAATTCCTGCCTGACGCTCGCGGTGATGCATCAGGACGACGAGATCACGACGATCGAGGGCATCGGCCAGCCGGGCAACCTCCATGCGTTGCAGGACGCGTTCGTGCGGCATGATGGGTATCAGTGCGGATACTGCACGCCGGGGCAGATCTGTTCGGCGGTCGGGATGCTCGACGAGGTCAAGAAGGGCTGGGCCAGCCATGCGTCGGGCGACCTGACCGATCCGAAGTTCGACGATGCCGAGATTTCGGAGCGGATGAGCGGCAATCTGTGCCGTTGCGCCGCGTACCCGAACATCGTCGATGCGATCCGCGAAGTCGGTGGTGCCGAGCCCGCGGGCCGGACCGCGGACGAGAAGGACGCCGCGATGGAAGCCAACGCGCGCGGGGAGCTGGTAGCATGAAGACCTTCACGTACGAGAAGCCCGCGACGCCCGAGGCTGCGGTCAAGGACATCGATACCGTTGGCGCCAAATTCATTGCAGGCGGCACCAACCTGCTCGACCTGATGAAGTTGCAGGTCGAGACGCCGGACAAGCTGGTCGACATCTCGCGGCTCGATCTTGCGAAGATCGAGGAGCGCGAGGATGGCGGGCTTACGATCGGTGCGCTGGTGCCGAACAGCGATCTCGCTGCCGACCGCCGCGTGGTTGCCAAGTACGAGGTGCTGAGCCGCGCGTTGCTCGCTGGCGCCTCGGGGCAGTTGCGCAACAAGGCGTCGACGGGGGGCAATCTGCTCCAGCGGACGCGGTGCTATTATTTCTACGACACCGCGGCGGCGTGCAACAAGCGCGAGCCGGGCAGCGGCTGTTCGGCAATCGGTGGCTTCAACCGCATCCTCGCCGTGCTGGGGACGAGCGAGCATTGCATTGCGACGCACCCGAGCGACATGGCGGTGGCGATGCGTGCGCTCGACGCGACGATCGTGACGCTGAAGGCGGATGGCGATCGTCGGCGGATCTCGATCCACGAGTTCTACCGCCTGCCGGGCGATACGCCGCAGATCGAGAACGCGCTCGAAGCGGGTGAACTGATCACGCACATCGAGCTGCCGGCACCGGTCAAGGGCAAGCAGGAATACCGCAAGGTGCGCGACCGTGCATCGTATGCGTTCGCGCTTGTCTCGGTGGCGGCGATCGTCGACGTGCAGGACGGCGTGATCGCGTCGGCCTCGCTCGCGTTCGGCGGGCTTGGGCCGATGCCGTGGCGCAACCCCGCGGTCGAGGCGGCTCTGGTCGGCAAGGCGCCGTCCGATGCCGTGTTCGAGGCTGCGGCGACCGCGCTGCTGGCTGATGCCAAGGGCTATGGCTCGAACGACTTCAAGATCCCCCTCGCCCGTCGCACGCTGATCGCGACGCTGCGCAACGTCACGGGAGCATAAGCATGTTTGGTCTTGGCACTACGAATAGCCTGACGATGGACAAGCCGCATCCGGACAGTCTTCTGGATACGGGCGTCCAGGGCGTCATTGGCAAGCCGCTCGATCGGATCGACGGGCCGCTGAAGGTCACCGGGACGGCGACTTATGCGGCGGAATACCAGTTCGCCAACATGGCGTATGGCGTGCTGGTCGGCACGAAGATCTCGGCGGGCAAGGTCGTTTCGATCGACGTCGACGCGGTGAAGAGCATTCCCGGCGTGATCGACGTCGTGACCGATTTCGATCGGTTCATCCGTGTGGCAGCGCAGGGCGGTGCGACCGATGCACCGACGCAGGGCGTGAAGGACATCGCGTTTTTCGGCCAGATCGTCGCGATCGTGCTCGCCGAAAGCTTCGAGGTGGCGCGTGATGCTGCGGCGCGGCTGCCGATCGAGTATGAGGCGGCCGAGGGCCAGTACGACTTCGCCGCGCATCGTGACGAGACTCGCAAGCCGGCTGACGATGCCACGCAGGCGCATTTTGCGCAGGGCGACGTCGACAAGGCGATGGACGAAGCGCCGGTGACGATCGACGTTACCTACGTCACGCCAAGCCAGAATTCCGCGGCGATGGAGCCGCATGCCTCGATCGCGGTGTGGGAAGAGGATGGCTCGCTGGCGCTGTACGGCGCGTACCAGATGCCGACGTCGGATGCGCAGCAGCTGGCGAAGTCGCTCGGCGTGTCCGAGAAGAAGGTGCGGATCATCGCGCGCTATATCGGCGGCGGGTTCGGATCGAAGCTCGGCATCGCGCCCGAGAGCGTCGCGGCGGCGATCGCGGCGAAGCAGCTTGGCCGTCCGGTCAAGGCGGTAATGGCGCGCCAGCAGGTGTTCGAGGCGACCGTCCGCCGCTCGAATACCGAGCAGCGCATCCGGCTTGCGGCCGATGCCACCGGCAAGCTGAGCGCGATCGGTCACGAGACGCTCACCTCGAACCAGTCGACGGAGGATTATTTCGAGCCGGCGGGAATCGGCACGCACATGCTGTACGGTGGCGAGAACCGGATCATCACGCATGATATCGTCGATGTGAACTTCGTCGTTTCGGGCTCGATGCGTGCACCGGGCGAGGCGGTCGGGATGATGGCGCTGGAAGGCGCGATGGACGAGCTGGCCGAGAAGCTCGACATGGATCCGATCGAACTGCGCCGGATTAACGACCCGGCGGTCGATCCGGAGAAGGACGTGCCGTATTCGTCGCGCAATCTGACGCGTGCGCTCGACGAGGGCGCGGCCAAGTTCGGCTGGGACAAACGCCAGAAGGCCGGGACGCGGCGCGAGGGCGAGTGGCTGATCGGGACGGGCGTCGCTGCGGCGGTGCGCGGCAACATGATGCAGGAATCGTCCGCCAAGGTGGAGATACATCCCGACGGCTCGGCGACCGTGTCGTCGGCGATGACCGACATCGGTACGGGCAGCTACACGATCCTGGCGCAGATCGCGTCGGAGATCCTGGGCATTCCGGTCGAGAACATCACGATGTCCTTGGGCGATACCAACGATCCTCCGGCCGCTGGTTCGGGCGGTTCGTGGGGCGCGACGTCGTCGGGGACGGCGGTGTATCTCGCGTGCGAGATGCTGCGCGGGAAGCTGGCCAAGGCTATGGACGTTGATGAAAACGACCTGACGCTGAAGGACGGCAATGCGATCGGTGACAATCGCTCCACACCGATCGGCGAGCTGGTCGGCAAGGGTCTCGACGCGACCGGACACATAACGCCGGGCAAGCAGGAGAAGGAAACGACCCAGGCGTCGTTCGGCGCGCATTTCGCCGAGGTCGCGGTGAACGCCGTGACTGGTGAAGTACGGGTGCGGCGGATGCTCGGGTCGTTCGCGGCGGGGCGCGTGCTGAACGCGAAGACCGCGCGGTCGCAGTGTCTGGGTGGGATGACGTTCGGGATCGGCGCGGCGCTGACCGAGGACCTGATCCACGACCTGCGCACCGGCAAGCTGGTGAACCACGATCTGGCGGAATATCATGTGCCGGTGAACGCCGACATTCCGCAGATGGACGTCCACTTCGTCGACGAGCGCGACATTCATGCGAACCCGATCCACGCGAAGGGGATTGGTGAGCTGGGGATTTCTGGTGCTGGTGCGGCTGTGGCGAACGCGGTGTATAATGCGACGGGGATCCGGGTGCGTGAGTTCCCGATTACGCTGGATAAGCTGCTGGATCAGTTACCGGCTGTTTGAGGGGAGGCTGAGTAAAGCTCACTTCGTGTAACAGTTACCCCCCCCGGCGGAGGCCGGGGCCCAATTGGAAAGGCTTTGATAACGGAGGACTGTTCGCCGTTACTCTCGTTCCCCAATTGGGCCTCGGCCTTCGCCGGGGTGGTGTTGGGGGGATGTGTGGCGCCCTCGTCAAACGCCTCCGCCCTACCCATATCCTTCCTTCCACCCGAGGACCGCAGAATGAACGAACACGTGATGGATGCGGTGTTTCGGCCGGGTGGTCTCGACCGCGCGAAGCAGGGCGTTCTCGGGCTCGGGCTCGACCGGATCGAGGGGCCGGCGAAGGTCACCGGCGTGGCGGACTATGCGTATGAGGGCACGCCCGAGGGCATCGCCTATGCCGCGATCGTCGGCACGCCGGTTGGTAGCGGGCGCATCCTCGGTATCGACGTGAGTGCCGCCGAGGCGTTGCCCGGCGTCATCGCCATCATCCATAACGACGCGCGGATGCCTGCCGGCGAGTCCAACTCGCGGGCGATGCCGCTATTCGATACCGACGTCATCCTTCACCTTGGTCAGCCGGTCGCGATCGTCGTCGCGGAGGATCAGGCGATCGCGCGCGATGCGGCGGCGCTGGTGGTGGTTCGCACCGAGGCGGGCGAGGATCGGTTCGACGTCGAGGCGCAGCCGGTCGATACCGCGCCCGAGATCGGCTTTCTGCCGCCGATCGACAATGGCGATCTCGATGCGGTGATGGCGGACGCGGCGGTGACGTTCGATCGGACCTACACGACGCCCGTGCATTTCCCCGCCGCGCTGGAGCCGCATGCGACCACCGCGTGGTGGGAGGGCGACAAGCTCACCGTGCGGTCGAGCAACCAAGTGATCGGTGGTGCGCGGAAGACGATCGCCAAGGCGCTGAAGATCGATGCGGACAAGGTGCGTGTGCTGGCGCCGTATGTCGGCGGCGGGTTTGGGGGCAAGACTGGCGTCGGTCCCGAGGCGATCCTCGCGGCGATCGCGGCGGGGGTCGTCGGGCGGCCGGTGAAGGTCGCCCTGCCCCGTCGCCAGACCGCGTATATGGTGCATCACCGCTCGCACACGACCCAGCGCATTCGGATCGCCGCCGACGCAAACGGCGTGATCCTTGGCATGGGGCACGAGAGCATCGTCGCGCAGAACGACGATGGCGAGTTTCTCGAGCCGGTGCCGTTCGGGACGCTGCCGCTGTACCGGGGCGACGCGCGGCGGTTCAAGACCGACCTGGTACGCGTCGACTTGCCTGCAAGCGGGGCTGTGCGTGCGCCGGGCGAGGCAGTTGGGACGTTCGGGGTCGAGTGCGCGATGGACGAGCTGGCCGAGCAACTCGGGATCGATCCGATCGAACTTCGGCGGCGCAACGAGCCCGAGACCGATCCGGTGAGCGGCAAGCCGTTCTCTACGCGGCGGATGCTGGATTGCTATACGCAGGGCGCCGAGCGGTTCGGCTGGCCGGCGAAGGTGCCGGTGCCGGGGTCGGTGCGCGAGGGCGAATGGCTGGTCGGGATCGGCATGGCGGCGAGTCTGCGCGGCAACTTCACGGTCGAGGCGCAGGCGCGCGTGCGGCTGGAGGCGGATGGCCGCGCGACGGTCGAGTGCGACATGACCGATATCGGTACTGGGACGTACACCATCCTCGCGCAGACTGCGGGCGAGATGCTCGGGCTGCCGGTCGCCGAGGTGAACGTGCGGCTCGGCGATACCGATTTCCCGCCTAGCGCTGGCTCGGGCGGGTCGTTCGGCGCGGGCAGCGCGTGTTCGGCGGTGGTGCTGGCGTGCGAGGATATCCTTGGCGAACTGGCGTTGCGGATGAATGCGGCGCCCGAGGATTTGAGCCTGCACGACGGTTGCGTCAGCGCCGGCGGGCGATCGGTGAAGCTTGCCGATCTGGTCCGCGGCGAACCGATCGTGGCGATGGGCAAGACCGGGCCGGGCGCCGAGAGCAAGCGCACCAGCCAGGCGAGCCACGGCGCGCACTTCGTCGAGGTCGCGGTCAACGCGGTGACGGGCGAGACGCGCGTGCGGCGGATGCTCGGCGTGTTCGATGTCGGGCGCGTGCTCAACCGCAAGACCGCGACGAGCCAGATCACCGGCGGGATGGCGTGGGGGATCGCCTATGCGCTCAGCGAGGAGGGCATCGTCGACACGCGGACGGGGGCGTTCGTGAACCCCGATTTCGGCGAGTATCATGTCGCGGTGAATGCGGACATTCCGCAACTCGAAGTGCATTTCATCGAGGAGATCGACGACTCCGCGAACCCGGTTGGGGCGAAGGGCGTTGGCGAGCTTGGGATTTCCGGCGCGGGGGCTGCGGTGGCGAATGCGATCTACAACGCGACGGGGGTGCGGGTTCGCGACTTTCCGGTGACGCTCGACAAGCTGTTGGCTGGACTACCCTCCTTATAAACGCTGTTCCCCCGCGCAGGCGGGGGGCCAGGATACCAATCGGAGCGTTCGTGGCTCCTGGGCTCCCGCCTTCGCGGGAGAACGAGAAGAGAGACAACATGGCCGAAAACGATAGCGTGCTCGCTGCTGCGAAGACCTGGAAGGGCGAGAAGATGGCGATCGCCACGGTCGTCTCGACCTGGGGCTCCGCGCCGCGGCCCAAGGGAAGCCACATGCTCGTCCACGCCGATGGGCGGTTCGAGGGCTCGGTCTCCGGCGGGTGCGTCGAGAGCGACATCCTCGCCACCGCCGCCGAGGTGATCGCCGGCGCGCCGTTCCAGGTGCGCAACTACGGCGTCGCGGATGCGGCGGCGTGGGAAGTCGGTTTGCCGTGCGGCGGCGAGATCGCGGTGATGGTGCAGCCGGTGTCGGCCGAAGGGTTCGATCCCGAGCTTTTCGACCGGATCGCCGATGCGCGCGACTTGGGCGATGCGTTGACCGTGACGACCGACCTTGCCACCGGGCATAGCGACGCGCGGCCGTTGGAAACGGGCGAGGTGTTCGTCAATCGCTACGATCCGCCACGCCGGCTGCTGATCGTCGGCGCGGTGCAGATCGCGCAGGCCTTGGCGGGGTTGGCACGCGAACTCGGGATCGAAACCGTAGTGATCGACCCGCGCGCGCGCTTCCTGACCGAGGAGCGGTTTCCGGGCGTGACGCTCGACGATCGCTGGCCTGACGAGGCGATCGCCGCGCTCCGCCCCGGCCCGTCGACCGCGGTCGTGACGCTGAGCCACGACATCAAGATCGACGATCCTGCGCTGATCGCGGCGTTGGCGTCCGATGCCGCGTATGTCGGCGCGCTCGGCAGCCGCAAGAGTCATGCGGCGCGGCGCGAGCGACTTGCCTCGGAGGGCGTTACGGCGGAGAACATCGACCGGATCGATGCGCCGGTCGGGCTCGACATCGGCGCGATCGGACCGTCGGAAATCGCGCTGTCGGTGGCCGCGGCGATGATAGGAGCGTTCAATGATCGCCGCTGAAAACGTCTTCCTCATCCTGCTCGCCGCCGGGCGCTCGGAGCGGTTCGGCATTCCGAACAAGCTGGAAGTTCCGTTCCTCAACAAGCCGCTGGGCATGCACGTCGTCACCGCGTTCGAGAACATTCCGTTCAAGCGCCGGCTGGTGGTCACCGACGGGTGCAAGCTCGACTTCATCAGCCATCATTTCGCGGTGGTGCATAATGACGATCCGTCGTCGGGTATGTCGCAGTCGGTCAAGCTCGGCGTGCAGTGCGCGAAGGACGAGGGCGCGGAGGCGGTGCTGATCGCGCTTGCCGACATGCCGCGCGTGACCGCGGCGCATATCTACCGGATGCTCGATGCCGCCGACAGCGCGGACGCGGTGGTCGCGTCGAGCGATGGCGAGAAGCCGAGCCCCCCTGCGCTGTTCGGGCGCGAGCGGTTCGATTTCCTGCTGACGCTCGACGGCGATGCGGGTGCGCGCGATCTGGTGAAGGCGGGGCGGCATGTCGTGACCGCGCCCGCCGAGCTGATCGATATCGACACACCCGAGGATCTGGACCGGCTGCAGGCGCTGGTCCACGATCCCAAGGCGGCGATCACTCGTGCCTTAACGCGTCGATAGGGTTCATCGCCGCCGCGCGTCGTGCCGGGAAATAGCCGAAGACGACGCCGATCACTGCTGAGATCGCGAACGCGAAGATGTTGATCTCGGGCACGAACAGCCACTGAACCTTGATCAGCGGCGCGATGATCGCGATCGCGGCCTGCGCGACGATCAACCCGATGACGCCGCCGAGGCACGACAGCGCGATCGCCTCGACGAGGAACTGCAACAGCACCTCGCGCGCGACTGCGCCGATGGCCAAGCGTATGCCGATCTCGCGCGTGCGCTCGGTCACCGACACCAGCATGATGTTCATGATGCCGATCCCGCCGACCACCAGGCTGATCCCGGCGACCGCGGCGACGATGCCGGTGAGCAGGGTCGTGGTACCGGTTAGCGTGTCCGAAATCTGCTTGGTGTCGAAGATGTTGAAGTCGTCGGGCTTGTCGCCGGTGATGGTACGGCGTTCGCGGAGCAGGTCGGTAATCCCGGCCTGCACGGTGCTGGTCGAGAAGCGCTCGTCGACGCCGACCAGCATCAGGCGGATATCGCGGTTGCCGGTGAAGCGGCGCTGGACCGCCTTGATCGGCATGACCACGGTGTCGTCCTGATCGCCGCCGAACCCGGCCTGGCCGCGCGTGGTCAGCACGCCGATCACGTCGCAGCTGATCGGCCCGATACGAAACCGGTGGCCGACCGGATCGCCGCCGGGGAACAGGTTTTTAGAGACGGTATTGCCGATGATGCAGACCGCGGCACCGGCGCTTTCCTCGACCGGCGTCCAGCGACGGCCCGAGGCGAGCGGCCATGGCTGGACTTGGAAGATCGCGTCGGTGGTGCCGTTGATCGTGGTCGACCAGTTGGCGCCTTCGTAGATCGCGGTGGCGGTGGCGCTGGCTTGCGGCGCGACCGCGGTGACACCGGCGATCTGGTTGGCGATCGCGGCGACGTCCTCGGGCTTGAAATCGGGCGGACGCGGGCCGCCACCGCCACGACCGAAGCCCTGGCCGGGGCGGACCTGGAGGATGTTGGTGCCGAGCGCGGAGATCGACTGCTGCACGGCGGCGGTGGTCGCCTTGCCGAGCGTGACCATGGTCACCACCGCGCCGACGCCGATGACGATGCCGAGGATGGTGAGGAACGACCGCAGGAGGTGGCGGCGGATCGAGCGGAGCGCGAGGACTAAGGTTGTGCCGAACATTAGCGCGTCGCTCCGGTATCGAGAGCGCAGTCTTGCTGCTCCCCTTCCGCTTGCGGGAGGGGTCGGGGGAGGGACAGACCAAATAGACCGGACGCCAGTACGTACGTCGCGCCCTCCCCTGACCCCTCCCGCAAGCGGGAGGGGAATGCTTCGCGGGCGGCGCTCACGAGTCCACCTTTTCGCCTTGGCGGTGCTGGCTTTCGATGCGTTCCACCAGGCCGTCCTTGAAGTGCACCACCGTCCTGGCAAATGCGGCCATGTCGGGTTCGTGCGTGACCATCAGGACCGTGATGTTCTTTTCCGCGTTCAGCCGCGTGAGGAGTTGCATGATCTCCACCGAGCGTTCGCTGTCGAGATTGCCGGTAGGCTCGTCGGCGAGCAGCACGTCGGGGCTGGTCACCAGCGCACGCGCGATCGCGACGCGCTGTTGCTGGCCGCCGGAGAGTTCGGCGGGGGTGTGATCCCACCAGTCGGCGAGTCCGACCGTGTCGAGGCTCGCCATCGCCGCGTCCCGGCGCGCGCGCTTTTCGTCGCCGCGGTAGAGCAAGGGGAGTTCGACGTTCTCCAGCGCGGACGTGCGTGAGAGGAGGTTGAAGCCTTGGAACACGAAGCCGAGATATTTCCGCCGGAGCAGCGCGCGCTGGTCGCGGTCGAGCGTCTCGACGTGGTGGCCGCGGAACAGGAAGGTGCCGTCGCTGGGCACGTCTAGGCAGCCGAGGATGTTCATCGTCGTCGACTTGCCCGACCCCGACGGCCCCATCACCGCGACGAAATCGCCCGCCGCGATGTCGAGGTCGACGCCCTTGAGCGCCTGAAACATCGTCGCGCCCTGCCCGTACGTCTTGGTGACGCCGCGCAGGGAGATGAGCGGTTCGGCGGTGAGCGGCGCGTTACTGGCCACCGCCCCCACCCTTGCTCGCGCCACCCGAGCGGCGGGGGCCGCCACTGCGCTTGGCGTCGTCGCCGCCGCTCGCCAACTGGCCGGTGATGACCTGCGCGCCGGGCTGGAGATTGCCCGACAGGACTTCGGTCATCGTGCCGTTGGTGTCGCCGGTGGTGATCTGCACGGGCTGCGGCGTGCCGTCCGCGCCCTTGACGTAGATCGTCTGCTGCGCGCCGCGAGCGACCGTCGCGGTGCGCTCCGCACCGCCGCCACGGCGCGGACGGAAGGTCAGCGAGCCAGCGATGCCGCCGCCTGCATCACCGGACGCCGCGGTCGGCTTGAAGCGCAACGCGGCGTTGGGGACGAGCAGGACGTTGCGCTTGTCCGAGGTGACGATGTCCGCGGTCGCGGTCATGCCGGGGCGCAGCGTCAGCGACTGATTACCCACCGTCAGGTCGGCCGCGTACGAGACGACCTGCCCGGT
>Ga0308163_10002560_pt1 | contig 16495 bp, 17 predicted proteins | sample PhyTR1_FD_201037 | JGI IMG/M metagenome (GOLD analysis project Ga0308163, IMG submission 201037) | Phyllosphere microbial communities from UC Gill Tract Community Farm, Albany, California, United States - DLSLT.R1 | ecosystem: Host-associated > Plants > Phyllosphere > Unclassified | place: USA...
TGATCCTTCAGGCGCGCCGTCCAGTCACGCCGACGACTCATCGGGCGAGGCGAATGCCGGAAAATTGCCAGCGCGCGCCTGTCGGGAAGAAGTTGCGGTAGCTGGGCCGGGCGTGACCGCCCGGCGTCGCGCAGGACGAGCCGCGCAGGACATACTGGTTGATCATGAACTTGCCGTTGTATTCGCCGATGGCGCCCGGGGCCGGCGCGAAGCCGGGATACGGTGCGTAGCTACTGCTGGTCCATTGCCAGCAGGCGCCGAACATCTGTTGCAGGCCGGCGCCGCTGGCGGCGTCCGGGTGATGCGCCGGGCCGCTGCCCAGGCAGGCCTGGCGCGCCGCGAATTCCCATTCGAACTCGGTCGGCAGGCGTGCGCCGGACCAGCGCGCGAATGCATCGGCCTCGTACATCGACACGTGCGTGACCGGCAGTTCCGGGTCGAGCGGCTGCAGGCCGTGCAGCGTGAACTCGTGCCAGCCATCGGCCTCTTCCACCCAGTACAGCGGATGGGTGATCTCGCCACTGCTGACGCGGTCCCAGCCCTCGGCCAGCCAGAGTGCCGGATCGCGGTAGCCGCCGGCCTCGATGAAGGCGCGGTATTCGCCGTTGGTGACCAGGCGCGAGGCCAGCGCGAACGGCGCCACATAGGTGCGGTGGCGCGGCAGTTCGTTGTCGAAACAAAAGCCCTTGCCGCCATAGCCGGCTTCGGCCAGGCCACCTTCGAAATCGAGCCAGTCCAGCGGCGCGGCCGGCGCGGACGGCGCCATGGCGTCCGTCGCATACGCCGGGTACAGCGGATTTTGCGCCAGCAGGTGCTTGATGTCAGTGAGCATCAGTTCCTGGTGCTGCTGTTCGTGCTGCAGCCCCAGTTCGATCAGCGTGGCCAGCGCCTCGTCGATGCCGCCCGCCAGCAGGTCAGCGATGCGGCGATCGACATTCGCGCGGTATTCCCTGACGACACCCATGCCAGGGCGCGTCAGGAGCCCGCGCTGGGCACGTGGATGCTTGTTGCCCACGCCGTTGTAGTACGAGTTGAAGAACACCCGGAATGCCGGATGAAATGGCGAAAAATTGGCTTCGCGCGGCTCGAGGATGAAGGTTTCAAAAAACCACGTCGTGTGCGCCAGATGCCATTTCATCGGGCTTGCATCCGGCATGGACTGCGCGACGCAGTCTTCGTCGGACAGGCCCTCGGCCAGTTGCAGTGAACGGGTACGTACCTGCGCAAACGCGCGTGGCAGGCTGTCATCGCGCATCATGTTCATGATGCGATCGCCTGTGCGTGGATCACGGCGAACCAGCGCTGCGGATCGGTCCAGACGCGCGTGGCCTCGAAGCCGGAGCGCTCCAGCAGCCCGATCGCGTCAGCCTGCTGGTATTTGTAGCTGTTCTCGGTGTGGATGCGCTCGCCGGCCTGGAAGCGGCGCTCGCCGCCGCGCCAGTGCACGGTCTGCGCGCTGCGCGCCTCGAGGTGCATCTCGATGCGGCCCATGGCCGCGTTGTAGGCGCCCCGGTGCTGCCAGCCCCTGATGTCGAAGTCGCCGTCGATCAGGCGGTTCACATGGCGCAGCAGGTTCAGGTTGAAGGCCGCCGTGACGCCCAGCGCGTCATCGTACGCAGCGTCGAGCGTGGCGGCATCCTTGGCCAGGTCGATGCCGATCAGCACGCCGCCATCGTTGCCGCACTGCGCGCGCAGGCGCGTCAGGAAACCCTGCGCTTCGTCCGGCGTGAAATTGCCGATCGACGAGCCGGGATAAAAGAACAGGCGCCGGCCAGCATTGACTTGCGGCGGCAATTCGAAGGTTGATGAGAAATCCATGCCCAGCGCTTCCATTGCAATCTGCGGGAAGCGCTGACGCAGTCGCGCCAGTGCGTCGTGGACGAAGTCGGTGGAGATGTCGATCGCCACGTATTGTGCCGGCTGCAGGAGCGGGAACAGGCCGGCGGCCTTGGCGCAGTTGCCGGCGCCCAGGTCGATCAGGGTGGCGCCGGTGCCGGCCGAGCGGGCAATTTCGGCGCCATAGCGCTCGAAAATCGATGCTTCGGTGCGTGTCGGGTAATACTCGGGCAACTCGCAGATGGCCTCGAACAGTTTCGAGCCAAGCGCGTCGTACAGGTATTTGGGGGAGATCCAGGCGTCGGGCGCTTGCAGGCCAGTGTGCAGTTCGTCGGCTTCGTGCGCGCTCTGACGGGGTGCTGCGACGTCTTCAGGTGTACAGGATGTCAGCATAGGGTTTATCATTCGTGCCGCCACGACGCACCATGCGAGATGGCCTGTGAGTTTTGCTTCGCGTAGTTCTGTGTCTGTCTTTATGTATTGCTGTTTTAGCTATCATAGCGGATTCCCCGGATTCGCCTAGTCTGCCTCACGCCAAGCGTGCTGCCCCTCGGGACAGCCCCGTTTCAACTTATTAGACAAGAGCCACCATGACCCTGTCCTTCCGCCGCAACGTCCTCAAAACCCTGTGCGCCGCCGCTGCCGGTACGCTGCTGATCGCGGGCGCCGCCCACGCGCAGAGCAACGGCGTGCTGCGTGTTTCGGCCATTCCCGACGAATCGCCGACCGAACTGCAGCGCAAGTTCAAGCCGCTGGGCGACTACCTGGCCAAGGCCACGGGTCTGAAGGTGGAATTCACCCCGGTGACCGACTACGCCGCCTCGGTGGAAGGCCTGGTCAACCGCAAGATCGACATGGTCTGGTTCGGCGGCTTTACGTTTGTCCAGGCGAACGTGCGCAGCAAGGGCCAGGTCACCCCGCTGGTGCAGCGCGTGGAAGACGAGAAATTCCGCTCGGTCTTCATCACCACCGTGCCGACCATCAACAAGCTGGAAGACCTGAAGGGCAAGACGCTGGCCTTCGGTTCGGAATCGTCGACCTCGGGTCACCTGATGCCGCGCTCGTTCCTGCTGGGCGCCAAGATCAATCCGGACACCGACCTCAAGCGCATCGCCTTCTCGGGCGCGCATGACGCGACCGTGGCTGCTGTTGCCGGCGGCAAGGTCGATGCGGGCGCGCTGAACATCTCGGTCTGGGAAAAACTGGTCGAGGCGAAAAAGGTCGATCCGAAGCAAGTGCGCGTGTTCTACACGACCCCTGGCTACTTCGACTACAACTGGACCGTGCGCACCGACATGGACCCGGCCCTGAAAAAGAAAATCACCGACGCCTTCCTGGCGCTGGACGATTCGACCCCGCAGGGCAAGGAAATCCTCGAACTGCAACGCGCCACCAAGTTCGTGACCACCAAGACCGCCAATTACGGCGCGATCGAAGCAGCGGCGAAGAACGCCGGCCTGCTGAAGTAAGTTAGTCATGGCAACCTTTCGCCTGCGCGGCGTGACCGTGCGCCACCTGGCAGGCAGCCGCGCGCCTGCCCTGCACGCGCTCGATCTCGCGATAGGCGCCGGTGAACAGGTTGCCCTGATCGGCCCGTCCGGGGCCGGCAAGACCACCCTGCTCGCGACGCTGGCCTGTGCCCACCGCCCGAGCGAGGGTGCGCTGGAAATCCTGGGCCAGGATCCGTGGAACCTGCCGCACGCCGCGCGCCACCGGTTGCGCGCGCGCCTGTTCCTGGCGCCACAGACGCCGCCGCTGCCGGCGCGCCAGCGCGTCGTCACCGCCGTGCTGGCGGCGCGCCTGCCACACTGGACGCTGTGGCAATCGTTAAAATCGCTCGTGCGCCCGAACGATCCCGACGCAGCCCACGCTGCGCTGTCGCGTTTTTCGCTGGGCGACAAGCTGTATGCACGCGTCGACCGGCTGTCCGGCGGCGAACGCCAGCGCTGCGGCCTGGCGCGCCTGCTGCTGTCCGATGCCGAAGCCCTGCTGGTCGATGAGCCGATCTCCGCGCTCGACCCGGCCCTTGCGCGCCACACGCTGGCCACGCTGCGCCAGGAGGCCGCCCAGCGCAACGCCACGCTGGTGTGCAGCCTGCACCAGGTGGACCTGGCGCGCGAACAGTTCGGCCGCCTGGTGGGCCTGCGCGACGGGCGCATCGTGTTCGACGCGCCGCGCGAACAGGTCACCGACACCATGATTGCCGACCTGTACGCCAACGAGAACGTCGATCCGCACGTGGCCCCGCCACACGACACGCCAGCACAAATCGCCGTCGGCGCCTGCTTCTAGGCATGACTAGCAATGCAATCCTTCATCCCGACCCGGCCTGGCGCGCGCGCCTGACGGGCGCCGCCGTCTTCGTCCTGCTGCTGTATCCGCTGCTGGTCGCGGCCGAATTCCGGCCATGGCTGCTGTTCGACGCGCAAAGCCTGCGCGCGGCCGGTGGCTTCCTGCGTGATTTCCTGACGCCGGAAACCGATCCCGCCTTCCTGGCGATGGTGCTGCGCGAGACCTGGCAGACGGTGGCGATTGCCACTGCCGGCCTGACGCTGGCGCTGATCGTCGCCATTCCCGCCACCTTCGTCATCAGCGAGCGCCTGTCGATCTCGCGCCTGGGCACGGGCCACATCCGTCCGCTCGCCGGCATCGTGCGCCAGGTGCTGCGCTGGATCCTGATGGTGCTGCGCTCCGTTCCCGAGCTGGTGTGGGCGCTGCTGTTCGTGCGCATCGTCGGCCTGGGCCCGACGGCCGGCGTGCTGGCGATCGCGCTGTCGTATTCGGGCATGCTGGCCAAGGTGTATGCCGAAATCCTCGAGTCGTCCGACGCGCATGCCACCGACGTGTTGCTGGCCAATGGCAGCGGACGCCTGCCGGCCCTGCTGTACGGCGCCCTGCCCGATGCCAGCGCCGAGCTGGTGTCCTACACCGTCTACCGCTGGGAATGCGCGATTCGCGGCTCGGCCGTGATGGGCTTTGTCGGCGCCGGCGGCCTGGGCCAGCGGCTCGATGAATCGACCAAGATGATGGCCGGCGGCGAGGTGGCCACGATGCTCATCATGTTCGTGCTGCTGGTGGCCGGCGCCGACCTGGTCTCGAAACTGTTGCGCCGGAGGATCGGATGAAGACCGATACCACCCCGCGCACCACGATCCCCGCCCCGCCACCGCGCCAGGCCGGCACCTGGCTGATTCTCGGCGGCCTGCTGGCGCTGATCGTCGCCAGCTTTGCCTCGTTGCCGCTGCAATGGAGCGCGTTCTTCACGCGCGAAGCGATCGATTCGGCGTCCGAATTCCTGGCCGGCTTCGCGCCGCCCGATACCGCGCCGGCCTTCCTGGCCAAGACGCTCGTCGCGTTCTGGGAAACGCTGGCCATGTCGGCCATCGGCACGATCCTGGCGGCGCTCGTCGCCATGCCGCTGGCGCTGGCCGGCGCCGGGCGCCTGGGCCGCGCGGCGCGCGCCGTGACGCGGCTGGTGCTCAATGTGCTGCGTTCGATCCCCGAACTGGTCTGGGCCGCGGTGCTGCTGGTGCTGGCGGGCCTGGGGCCGCTGGCCGGCACGCTGGCGCTGGCCGCGCACACGGCCGGCGTGCTGGGGCGCCTGTTTGCCGATGCGCTGGAAAACATCGAGCCGCACGCCGAACAGAGCCTGCGCACGAACGGCGCGCGGCCGCTGGCGGCATTCCTGTATGCGACGCTGCCCCAGGCGCTGCCCCAGATGCTGTCGTACACGCTGTACCGCTGGGAAAACAATATCCGCGCGGCGGCGGTGCTGGGCGTGGTCGGGGCCGGGGGCCTGGGCCAGATGCTCAAGTACCACCTGTCGCTGTTCCAGATGCCCAGCGCCGCCACGGTCGTGATCGCGATGCTGGTGCTGGTGGCCCTGGTCGATGCGGCCAGTTACGCGCTGCGCCGCGCATTGATGCGCTAACCCTGATTGCGGACACCTCACCCGATGCTCGAACTCGACCAGCTCACCAAATCGTATGGCGGCCGCACCGTGCTGGCCGAACTCTCGCACGTGTTCAAGGCAGGCGAATTCGTCGCGATCATGGGCGAATCGGGCGTCGGCAAATCGACGCTGCTGAACCTGATCGCGGGCCTGGACACGCCCGACGGCGGACGCGTCATCATCGACGGCACGCCGATCTCGAACCTGGACGACGACGCCGCCACGCGGTTGCGCCGCACCCGCATGGGCTTCATCTTCCAGGCCTTCCACGTGCTGCCGCACCTGACACTGCGCCAGAACGTCGCGCTCCCGCTGCTGCTGAACAAGGCGCCGCTCGAGCGCGCCGACGCGATGCTCGATGCGGTCGGCCTGCACGGACGCGGCGGCGACTTTCCGCGCCAGCTCTCGGGCGGCGAGATGCAGCGCGTGGCGATTGCCCGCGCGCTGGTGCACCGCCCGGCCCTGCTGCTGGCCGATGAACCCACCGGCAATCTCGATCCGGAGACCGCTGGCAGCATCCTGCAACTGCTGCGCGACGAAACGCGCGCGCATGGCGCCGGCGCCATCATGGTCACGCACTCGCACGCCGCGGCCGCCATGGCCGACAAGGTCCTTCTGCTGACCCATTCCGGCCTGAAATTAGCGTAAGTTCCGAGAAGAAACGCTCGATTGCCGCGCAATTAGTTAAATGCGCAACTGCGTGCGCTATGCAATCGTAGTAATATCGCAACGACCTGCCACAAACAGCTGTCACAACAGGCAGGGATTATCCAGAACCAGCGGTCTGTCTTGAATCATGTTTACATCAGGGAGAACCGACATGACCGTCCGACAGAAAAAACAGGAATTGCTCGATGCGATGCAACGAGCGCGCGCACTGGAGCCGTCGAGCTTCGTGCCCAACAAGCTGCTCGACACGCTGATCGAGCGCATGCAACTGAAAAATGACGCGGAACTGTGCCGCGTGCTGGAAGTGCAGCCGCCGATCATCAGCAAGATCCGCCACCGCAAGCTCAATGTCGGCGCGACGATCCTGCTGCGCATGCACGAGAAATCGAATATCCCGATCCGCGAGCTCAAGGAACTGACCAACGACTCGGCGCTGCACTGACAACGCGTTACGGCAGCGCGCTCAATCCGGCGCCGGTGGTCGCCCGGTCTTGAGCTGCGGCAGTGCCGCCAGCACGCCTTGCAGGGTTGCCACGTCGAGCTGGCCCAGCAGGGCCACGCCGATGCGCAGCAGTTCACTCTTCTTGACGTCGATACCGGCGCGCAGGCAGGCCTGCTTTACTTCCAGCAGTACCGCATACTCCCCTTCGGGCATCGTGAAGCTGTCGCGCACGAGCGCCGGGCGTGCTTCGCGCGCAGGCGCGCGTTCCACGATCGGGACGACCGGTGACTTGGCGGCCGCGCGCGGCGCCGCCGGCTTTCTTGCCGGGCTGCTGGCCAGCGCCTTCGCTGCCGACTTGACCACCGCATTCACACTGGTTTTCGCCGCTGCCCTGGCGGGCGCAGCCGGCGGCGGGACGGACTTGAGCGCAGGCTTGACGGCAGCCCTGGCGGTGGGCTTCGAAGGTTTGGCACCCTTGGTGGCCCTGGCTGGTGCAGGTGCGGCGCGGGTGGTTGATTTGGCGGCAGGTGTGCGGGGCATGAGCCGCTCCGTCGTTGAGAAGGCAAACAATATAAACGATTTGGCAGTATGCTGTCGGACGGGAATGCAGGATGGGTAAGGACACCGCGCCGGCAACCGACGCCAAGTCGGGTGACAATACAGGGCTCATAGAGCGAAGTTTCTGTTTTTTCGAAGTAAAGCTTCGACAAACTCCTCTTTTGCAGGAAATGAACCTGAATTATCCTGCCAAGGCGACGACTCTGCTGTAAACTTGTCGGCGCCGCGGGCTGCGTCTCGCGGGCCCCTGCGCACCCCCGTAATTTATGAACCCGACCCAGGCCAGTATGCGCACCAAGACTCAATGGATCCTGCCGGTGCTGTTTGCCGCCGCGCTGGCCCTGCTGCTCCAGCATTTTCTCGGCTCGATCGCGTGGGCCGGCCTGCTGGCCGTGATCACGTGGCCGCTGCACCAGCGCATGCTGCACCGTGGCTGGCCGCCGCTGGCCAGTGCCACCTTCATGCTCGTGCTGCTCATCGTCAGCTTCGTGGGCCCGTCCGTCCTGCTGTTCCACACGCTCAGCAGCGAACTGGCCAGCCTGCAGCGCCTGCTCATCAGCTTCAACCAGACCGGCGTGCCGGTACCGGCCTGGCTGTCCGGCCTGCCGCTGGTGGCCGAACCGGCCGTCACCTGGTGGCTCGAACACCTGGCCGTGCCGGGTGGCCTGAACGCCCTCGTGCGCACGACGCTGGGCGACTTCATGCCGCACCTGACCGACACGGCGCGGGTCTGGGGTTCGACCATCCTGGCCAATGCGCTGTACCTGTTCCTGACGCTCCTGACGCTGTTCGTGCTGTACCTGCACGGCGCAGCTGTCATGCATTACATCGATGGCGCCGGCCAGCGCCTGGCACCCGTCCAGTACGCCAAGCTGCGCCGTGTGCTGCCGCTGTCGGTGCGCGGCACGGCGCTGGGCCTGGGCTCGATCGCGATCCTGGAAGGCATCGTGCTGGGGGTGGCCTACTGGATCGCCGGCGCACCGGCCCCGGTGCTGCTGGGCGTGATCACCGGCTACCTGGCCCTGATTCCGGGCGGCGCGCCGCTGTCGTTCACGATGGTCTCGCTGCTGCTGTTTGGCCAGGGCAATTCGGCCGAGGCGCTGGGCCTGTTCACGTGGGGCGCGGTGGAGCTGTTCCTGGTCGATAAATTCATCCGCCCGAAGCTGATCGGCAAGCGCGTGAACCTGCCGTTCCTGGCGGTGCTGTTCGGCCTGCTGGGCGGCGTGTCGACGCTGGGCGTCATCGGCCTGTTCGTCGGCCCGCTGATGATGGCGATCCTGTTCGGCTGGCTGCGCGACAGCACGCCGGCCGCGCCGCTGGTGCTTACCCCGGTAGCCCTGGACCCTTCAGGCGACGCCCACGGGGTGCGCTAGCGCCCCGCCCACGGCGCCCACGGCGCCGGCGCGCTGGTGCATGTCCCACAGCGCGCCGACACGCAAGCCGGCCGTCACCGGCGTCACTGCCGCGATCCCGAGTTCTTCCATCAATCCCCACAGCAGCGCCAGCCCGCCAGCCAGATGCGATCCCTGGCCGGTGGCGATGAGGGCGTCGCGCAACAGCGCGAGATCGGCTTGCGTCAGCGGCGTGCCCGCGTTGTCGCGCCGGTGCGCATGGCCAGCCAGCGCACGCACCGTGCCGCACGCGCCATACGCCATGTCCCAGCCGCCCGCGCCGAAGCCCGCTTCGGCAAAGCGGCTGCGGCTCGAGCGCACCGCGGCATCGAAGCCGGCTGCGTCGATCCGGCCGTTCGCAAAAAACGTCAGGCTCTGTCGCACGGCGCCAAGCGCGAACGATTCGATGCGGCGGATCGCCGTGCCCTCCCCGATCACCAGTTCCGTCGATACGCCGCCGATGTCGAGCACGAGCCGTGGCGCAGAATCGGCCGCACCCAGCGTGTTGGCCACGCCCAGATACACCAGACGCCCCGCTTCGTCGCCCGCGATGATGTCGACCGGATGACCGAGCGCGCGCCCGGCCGCCGACAGGAACAGGGATGCATTGCGCGCCATGCGCAGGGCCGCCGTGGCCACAACGCGCACGGCGTGCGGCCGCCAAGCGTCCAGCGCGGCCCGGAATTGCGCCAGGCAGGCCAGCGCATTCCGCAACGCTGCGCTGCCGAGCATGCCGTCTTCGTCGAGCGATGCCGACAGCTCGACCTTCTCGCACATGGTCGCGACAAGCTCGAGCACGCCGTCATTGAAACGTCCAATGTGCAGGCGAAAACTGTCCGAGCCAAGCTCGACAGCGGCATAGATGGGGGATTCGTGATCGATGGGCGGCATGGCGCATGAGCATAAGCGCCCACCGTGACGGGCGCATTACATGATGCGGCGCAGCGCGCCCGCGCGCTAGATATCGGCGACCGCTTCGCTGGCGGGTGCCACGCGGTTGCGGCCAGCCTGCTTGGCGCGTTGCATGGCCTCATCGGCGCGCTGGAACAGCGAGGTCGTGCTGTCCTCGGGCCGGATCGTCGTCACGCCGAAGCTGGCCGTGAGCTTGATCATCGCGCGCTCGCTCTTGACCGGCGTGGTGTCGATGGCCGCGCGGATGCGCTCGGCCACCATCACGGCTTCATCGAGGCTGGTGCGCGGCAGCAGGACGGCAAATTCGACCCCCACCACGCGCCCCAGCTGGTCGCTGTCGCGCAACTGGCGCCGGCACAGGGCGACCATCTGGTGCAGCACCACATCGCCGGCCGGATGACCATAGCTGTCATTGACGCGCTTGAAGCCGTCCAGGTCGAACACGATCAGCGCCGTCGGCAGGCCGGGCCGGCGTGCCAGTGCAATCCAGGGGGCGAGCAGCTGGAAGAAACCGCGCCGGTTCGGCGCATCGGTCAGCGGATCGACGGTCTCGAGCCGCTCGAGCGTGTCCTGCAGGCGTTCGCGGGTGAGCAGCAGCACGCCGAAGGCGTTGCCGAGCAGGAGCAGGTACAGGGCGCCGCTGGAAAATTGGCTCAGCAGGTCGTTCGACAGCCAGCCCCAGCCACGTGGCAGCAGCAGCACCGATAGTCCGCGCGCCGCGACCACGAGCGCCAGCGCCCCCGTGGCCAGCGCCAGGAAGCGTTGCAGCAGGCTCGCATCGCGCCAGCGCCAGCCCAGCGCCACCGCGCCGGACAGGTAGAACGCGCCCAGCAGGAGCGATGCAGCGACGCTGCGCAGGCCTTCTTCGTCGACCAGATAGCACAGGAAGAACAACAGGACCGCCACGCCGCCCAGGATCAGCGTCGGCGTGCGCCAGCCGGGCCGGCGCGCCGCTTCCCAGGCAGCGCCCGCCTCGATCGCCACACCGGCGAACAGCAGCGCGTAGCCGCCCGGAATCGAGATGGGGGCCGGCACGACGCCAGCATCGCCCAGCGCCAGCAGCAGCCAGGCGCCGCCCTGGATCTGTTTCGACAGGCCCCAGAACATCAGCGCAGGGCTGCGCACCGGGCCATGATTGAAAAACGTGAGCAGCGCGCACAGGGTCAGGTTGCCCAGCGCGAGCACCAGCACCATCGTCGACGCATCCAGCATAGGCATGTCATTACTCATGTTCGGCGTTCTCGGGTGCCGGCACCGGGCGGGCTGGCCGGGGCGCGGGGTGGATGATGTGCGCCTGTGGGCCGGCAGACGGCGCGCGGGCGGCTGACGGCCAGCTTAGCAGAAAGAGATGCTTTGCGACAAGCCGACGCTGCCGTCAGCCGGCGAAGCGGTTGAACACTTCGCGCATGGCCAGGCCGCCACCGCCAATCAGCACGCCGAAATAGATGATCGTGACGACATTGCTGATGTGACCCAGCAGGATGCAGACGCCGTCGCGCTGCAGCAAGCCGATGGCCAGGAACAGGATCGCCACGGCCGGGAACGTATTGCTGAACGGGATCAGGCCGAAGGGCATCATCAGCAGCACGGCGCCCAGGATCAGGGCCGCGTTGTTGAAGAATGCGACCGGACCGGCGGCGACCAGCCACTGGATGCGGTTGGGCTTGCTGACGCGCTCGAGTTTCTTGAGCCACGACAGCGCCTTGCGCAGCAGCGGACGCAGCTTGCGCGTACCGATGACGCGGTGCTGGAGCTTCGACGGGATCCACAGCTCGCGCCCGAACAGGCGGCTCACGCTGATCAGGAGGATCGCGGCCCCAAAAACGGTGCTCACGCCCGGAATCGAAATCGGAATCAGGAACACGAGCGTGAGCAGCGCCACGAGGATCAGCAGGCCGTCGTTGCCGACGCTGCGGATCAGTTCACTGAGGGTGATGCCGGTGCGCGGCATCGAGCGGACCAGCGCGCGCAGGCGCTGGGAAACGGGTGGTTCACTGTGCATGGTGTTTTCTTGTGGTGCGTCCGGAGGGCCGGACAGGGTGGCTACTGGCCAACGCAAATGATCCGGGTTTCGTACTCGGCCGCTTTGTCTTTTTTGGTCGTCGCCCAGGCGATGACTTCGTCCGCTTGCGCGATCGTCATGATCGTCGCCTTCTCCTTGTTCTTGATGAAGGAGACGCCCTCGAACTTGCCTTCCTTGCTGCGCATGACCTTCGCGAAGACCGGTGGTTTCTTGCCGTCGTCCGACCGTTTGTCCTGGCGGACGAGATAACGCTGCTCTGCTGGTTCCATAAAAATAATCCGTGCCTGATCGATCAAACCGCTATTTTACGGTGCGCGCATTGGGTACACGTGAAAAGTTCACCGCCCCACGACACCGATCACTTGCACGAGCACGATCTTGAGTACCGTCATCGACGGGAAAATCATTGCATAACCGATATCGGGACGGTCCGTCGGCGCGATCCGGTTGGCAAACGCGAGGATGGCCGGATTGCCCGTGGTGCCGGCCACGATGCCGACGACGCTGTCGAACGGCAGCCGAAACACGAACAAGGCAATGACCATCGTCACCACGACCAGCGTGGCCGCAATCGCGCTGCCCAGTAGCAGGTACAGCAAGCCATCGTTGGCAATCGCGGCGGCAAATGTCGCGCCTGACGAAATGCCCACGACCGCCAGGAACAGCGTCAGGCCGAAGTTGCGCAGGACCAGGTTGGCCGGGATCGGCATCGCCCACTGGAACATCCCGCTGCGGCGGCGCCAGCCGAGCACCAGCGCGACCAGCAGCAAGCCGGCAAACCCGAACGAAAACTGCCCGATCAGCGGCAATGGCCAGACGATCGCGCCGAACGCCAGCCCCAGCGTCACACCGACGCCGATCCCGATATAGCTCACCTCCCCCGTGCTGCGTACCGAGTCGCCGAACAGCTTGCGCAGCGCCGGAAAGCTGCTGCGCGGCGCCAGCACACCGATGCGGTCGCCCATTTCAAGCAGGCGCCCAGGACTCAAGACCAGGTCGGCATCGCCACGCCGCAGGTGCAAAACCCGGGCATTGAGTACGGCTGGCAGCGCCAGCGCGCTCAGCGGCAAACCGGCCATGCTGGCGCTGGAGATGAAGAAGCGGTCGTAGTCCAGGTCGCTGCGGTCATGCAGCATGCCGCCCGGATGCGCCGGGCCGAAGCGCGTAGCGACCTCGTGCAGCACGGTCTGGTCATTGCCAGCGACAAGCAAGCGGTCGCCCGGCTCGATGCGCATCGCGTTGTCGGCGACCAGATTGTGCTCGCCGCGCCGGAGCGCGACGATGGCAACGCCGTCGGGCAGGCGCGCTGCGGCCTCCGACAGGGTCATGCCCAGCACGGAAAATTCAGCCACGTCGATTTCTTCCAGATGCAGCGCGGACGATGCCGGCGCGGCGGTCTTGGGCTTGAACACGGCGTTGTACAGCCCGAGCAGCAGGATGGGCACGGCCACGCCCACCGGGTAGGCAACCGAATATCCGGTCGCGGCGGATGTGCCGAACACGGCCAGCGCGGCTTGCAGCGCCGCCGTGCTGGTGCCGGCGCCGGCGAAGGCGCCCAGCGCTTCGGGCAAGGCGAAGACCGGAAACAGCCACGCCGCGCCAACGGCCAGCGCCAGCGCCGTGAAGACGGCCAGCAGCGCCGCCAGATTGGCCTTGATGCCGTCAGGCGTTGTCAGGCCGCGGAAGAACTGGGCACCATACGCGATGCCGACGCCGTACAGAAACAGCAGCAGGCCCAGGTTGCCGAGCATGCCGGGCAAGACCAGATCGGGCACGGCCGCGCCAACTGCCAGGCCGACGAACAGCACCGCGCCGGAGCCGAGCGACAAGCCCTTCACGCTGACCGCCCCCAGCAGGTAGCCTGCGGCAATGGTGAAGAACAGCGCAAACATCGGCTGGTGGCTGAAGAACGTGGTGATGGCGGTCATGGGGCGTTGCCTGGTTGCATGTGTGTAATGCAGTCTACGGCATGGCGACCTCGTTGCCCCAGGTTAATCCTCTCAACCTGGGGATTCCGGGGTGTTATCCCATCTTCGTGCAGCAGGCAGGCAATCGAGGCGACGCTATGCCTCGGTGTCGCAGAGCCGGTCACGTCCGGCTGACTTCGCCTGATAAAGCCGGCGATCGATCCGGTCGAGGAACACCTTGGGATCATCCTGGGCCTCCGGGATGATAGTGCCGATGCCCATGCTGACGGTAACGAGCCGGCCGACGCCGGACCGGGCGTGGGGGATCTCTTCCGCCGCCAGCAGCTTGCGGCAACGCTCCGCCGTGTTTCGCGCTGCCTCCCGGTCGGTGCCAGGCAACAGCAGGACGAATTCCTCGCCGCCGAGACGGGCACACAGTTCGCCCGGATGTGACGCTGCGGCGTCGATCGCCTGGGCCACGCGTCGCAGGCATTCGTCGCCCTGCACGTGACCATAATGATCGTTGTACTGCTTGAAGTAATCGATATCGATGATCACGAGGGACAACGGGTGACCGCTTTCACGCGCTTTTCCCCATTCCACGGGATAGACCGTGTCGAACATGCGCCGGTTGGCGACCCCCGTGAGGCTGTCGCGGTACGACAGGAGCTCGAGTTCGCGCTGCAACTGAAGGATCTTCTCTTCCGCCTTTTTCCGCGCCGAGATGTCAAACATGAAGCCGACCAGCGACTCCACGCCACCGTCCGGACGGCGCACGACGTGCACGACATCACGGATCCAGACGTAATCGCCCTGCCGCGTAATGGCGCGGTAGTCAGCTTCATGGTCGATGCCTTGCTGCGACTGCGCCACGCAGAAATCCACCGTGTTCTGACGATCTTCCTCATGGATGCGATTGGCCCAGTCGTTCACGGTCAGCCAGCTTGACGGGCTCCATCCGAGCAGTTCTTCGATCTGCGGCCCAATGTAGGTAAATTGCATCGTGGTCCAGTCGATGCGCCACGGGATGGCCTTGGTGGACTCCAGCAGGGTTCGGTACACGCCGGGGTCATCGCAGGCAACCGCCGGAGGATTTGCAGGGGAAGAATTCATGAATAGGCAGGCTCTAATGGTTTGTACTATGTGTGCTGCTTCAACCGTGATATTAAGTTGCCGCCACGAAAAAGTCACGGACTGTCAAGACGGTCGACTGCAGACAGGAACGATCCTTAAACTGCCGGCTACGGATAGGCTGGCTTGCAACTGGGCAGCCTGACAGCGCTGTGCACGCATCACTGCCGGGATCGTACTCACCACCCGTCACAAGCAGCATGCTGACAGCGGAGGCGAGCGCTTCCGCCAGATTGCGCGGCCATATGGAAGAAGACGCCAGATTCAGCATGTAATGACGCAAGCGCGGAAAAGATGACCGGCTTAGCACCGCGACGTGCGCTGAAAATGCAGCAATTCCCACGCCGGCTGATGGCGACGACAGAGCGTATGAAGCACCAGCGCACGGTGCGCAAGACAAACGCTGGCGCTGCCTGCCCGCCTACGGTTCCCGCAACAGCTTGAACTGCCTCGCCTGCCGGTGATACGTGTCCACCGACTGCTTGACGTACCGCGTGAGCGCATCGCCCGTCAGCGCAAACGGATACAACCCGGCCTGCGAGCGCATCTGCGCGAACGCGGGTGAGCTCTCGACGCCGTCGAATGCCTTGACCCAGCGCCGGTAATCCGCCTCGCGCACGTCCGGTCCCATCCAGACGCCGCGAATCACCGGCCAGACCACGTCGTACCCCTGCTCGCGCGCCGTGCGCACGCCGGCCAGCGCGCCCGGCAAACGCTGCTCGGACAGCACGGCCAGCACACGCACATTGCCGGCTTTTGCCGCCAGCAACGCTTCGGACGTGTCGCCCGACACCGCCTGCACGTGCCCTGCCCCCATCGCGATGAATTGCTCGCCGCCGCCTTCAAGGGCAACAAAGCGCAGCTTGCGCGGGTCCACGCCGGCCATGCGCGCGAGCAGCGCCATCTTGATCCAGTCCTGGCTGCCGACCGTGCCGGACATGCCGATCAGGACCTGCTTCGGATTGCGCCTGATCGCGCCCAGCAGGTCGGACAGCGTCTTGTAGGGGGAATCGGCGCGCACGGCGACCATGCCGTAGTCGGCGCCGAAGGCCGCGACCCAGCGCACGTCGTCGACGTCGGCCTTGCCGAATTTGCCCAGCGCGAGATTCAGGACCGAGCCGCCGGAGAACGTGACGAGCGTGTTGGCTTCGCTACGGCGCTGCGAGACGACCGAGTGCCAGGCCACAGCGCCAACTCCCCCGGGCAGGTAGCTGAGCGTGAGTTCAGGCGCACCCGGTTGATCGTGCAGCGCTTTTTGCGCCAGCTTGCAGGTGAGGTCCATGCCGCCGCCAGGTTTCGACGGGATCAGGCATTCGGCGGCGCCGGCGTGCGGCAGGCCGCCGAACGCCAGGACGGTCAACAGGAGGACGTGCGAAGGTTTCATGGCGCCCATGATACCGCCGCACGGCAAGGCGTGGCATCAGAAGCGGTGCTGCATGCCTGCAGTGATGCCGCTCTGGGTCGATCCGAAGCCGGGATCGTCGCGCGACAGGCCGATCAGCTGGCCATTGTCCGCCTTCGCATGCGCCAGTGACAGGTACAGGTCGGTGCGCTTGGACAGCGCCAGCATGGCGCGCGCGACGAACATCGTCGGGTCGGCGTCCAGGTTGGCAGGCAGGTTCTTCGTGTTGATGTGATAGACGGCGCCCGTCAGCGTGACCGCGTCGATCGTGC
>Ga0308163_10002561_pt1 | contig 16493 bp, 13 predicted proteins | sample PhyTR1_FD_201037 | JGI IMG/M metagenome (GOLD analysis project Ga0308163, IMG submission 201037) | Phyllosphere microbial communities from UC Gill Tract Community Farm, Albany, California, United States - DLSLT.R1 | ecosystem: Host-associated > Plants > Phyllosphere > Unclassified | place: USA...
CTTGGAGAATTCGGTTGGTCGTTGTTGTCTGGCGCCGGGATCTGGATTTCTTCCCACAAATCGACACTTTTTCACACTGTTTCCCACTTTAGTGGAAGCAATGTTGACGGTCAAGCGAAATCCCAACAGTGCTTTCCTAATTTTGCCAATGAAACCAATGACTTAGGTGCATGTTAGAGGTACTCGACAATTCAAAATATTCCTTTAAATTAGGGACTTAGCCGTTACAGTGAAGGTCGGGCCTCAGTTGGAAACCTCATATTTACGTTTGTGAAAACGCAAAACAGAGAATAAAATTGACGCAAAGTAACAACCGTCGTGTTTTTGAAACCACTGTACGGGCATCCAGCACTCTTATTTAAAGCAAGAACTTGCCAATGAGCTATGCATCTTCCTGATGACGCTGCATAACTACTTTTGGTTCAACGAATTATTGATTTTCCCAGTTAACTATTTTGACTTTGGGAAACTTAAAACGTAACATCGGAAAATATGAAGAATTCACCCGACCTGCAGCCGGCCGCACCGTACAACGCCGCCGACTATTGTTCGACCAAGGAAGCAGCGGCAGTCCTTGGCGTGTCGCACCGCACGGTTCAACTGTGGGTAGAAAGCGGCACGCTGCAGGCCTGGCGCACAGCTGGCGGCCATCGCCGCATCACGCTCGAATCGGTCAACCGCCTGGTCGACGGGCGCCGCATTGCCATTGCCGCTCATGCACCGCCACCGGCGGCGCCATCTGTCCCCGTGTCGACGACGCGGCGCGTGCTGGTGGTGGACGATGACCCTCTCATGCTGCGCCTGTACGAGCTAGAGATGGCTGGCTGGGGCATGGACCTGAACGTGGTCAAGGCCAACAACGGCTTCGAGGCCCTGATCCGCATCGGCGAAGAGCGCCCCGACCTGCTGGTGAGCGACCTGAACATGCCAGGCATGGATGGGTTTCGCATGATCCGCACGCTGCGCGAGGACAGCGGCAGCGCCGGGATGAGCATGATCGTGGTCAGCGGTCTGGACCGTGCAACGATCAAGGCCATGGGCTTGCCGGCCGATATCCCGGTCTTCCCGAAGCCGGTGCCGTTTGGCGAACTGCGCGCCGCTGTCGAGCAAGGTCTGGCGCGCGCTTGATCAGAAACTGAACTGCTATGCTCGGCGCATCGACGCGCTTCCCATGCCAGACCATCCATGACCGCCACCCCGGCCTTCCTGCCGATTCTGCTTCTCCCGCCAACGCCGCGATGTTTCCTGGCCGGCGCCATCAGCCTGCATCCGCAGTGGGAGCGTGGCAATGCCAGCTAACACCATTCTCGTCGTCGATGACCAGGACGAACTGCGCTTCCTGATCTCGCTGAGCCTCCAAGCGCTGGGCCGCATTGTCGAAGCGGCCAATGCCGAACAGGCGATCGCGCTGTTTGCGGCCGAGCGGCCCGACGTCGTCATGCTCGATATCTGGCTTGGCCCCGGCGACAGCGGCCTCGACGTTTGCGCCCGGCTGCGGCAAGATCCCGCCAATGCCGGCGTCAAGATCGTCCTTCTCTCGGCCTGCGGCCAGCAAAGCGATATCGCGGCCGGTATGGACGCCGGCGCCGATTTGTACATCGTCAAACCGTTCAGCCCCATCGAACTGATCGACGCGGTGTCGGGATTGATGGCGACTCTGCCCGAAAACACCCTGTAATATTTCATGAAAGAAACTTATGTTTCTTTTAGAGACTATTCTCTAATTTTTTAAATTCAGCAAATTCAACAATCCATATTGTACTTATAGTAATTTCTGACTGTCAAGTCATCGATTGGTGAAACATATCACGTCGAACCGGCAAATGATTCCAGACAAACCAGAAATATCACTAAATTCTGCACCAATATCGTCTTGTACTGGGTTCGCGCGTGTCACTGCCAAAGTGGCTATGATGGTCTTTATCGATCATCTACCGGCTAACTGCCCCGAACACAAAGCATGTCGCGCTCCCTTCGTTTCCTCGCTGCTATCCTGGCCACCGCCACCCTGACCCTGCCGGTCAGCGCGGATGCGGGCGTGGTATCGGCCAGTTTCGAAGCGCGCTTCACGGTAGTGGCTACCTGCTCGATCAATGTCGATGCCGCCGTGCAGGTTCAGTGCGCCAGCGCGAGCACGCCGTATCTTCTCCAGGCGCCGACCGCGCCATCGCTGCACAGTACCGGCATGGACGCCGGCCACGTCACCGTCTACTTCTGACGCAATCGGTGCGCAGCCTCGCCGCGCAGGTTCCCTGTTGGTCCGCCGGAGGCTCCGGTATCATGCAAGAATGAATTCCATTCCTTTTACGCCGTTCGTCATCGGTGTCGCCGGTGGCAGCGGCAGCGGCAAGTCCACGGTCTCCCAGCAGGTACTGGCGTCGTTCGGCGCCGACATGGTCTCGATCGTGATGCAGGACGATTACTACCGCGACCAGTCCGACCTGCCCCCTGAAGTGCGCCGCAGGCAGAACTACGATCATCCGCACGCGTTCGACTGGCCATTGCTGATCGAGCACGTCCAGGCCTTGCGCAATGGCGAGGCGATCGCCATGCCCGAGTACGACTTCACGATCGACAACCGCTCGGACAAAACCATTCCCGTCACACCGGCGCCGGTCATCGTCGTCGAAGGCTTGTTTGCCCTGTACGATGCCGACCTGCGCGACATGATGTCGCTGAAGATCTTTGTCGATACGGCGTCCGACGTGCGCTTCATCCGGCGCATGCAGCGCGATATCGCCGAGCGCGGCCGTTCACTGGAGAGCATCGTCAGCCAATATCTGGACACGGTGCGGCCGATGCACAAGCAGTTCATCGAGCCCACCAAGCGCAATGCGGACGTGATCCTGCCGCACGGTGCGAACGGCCCGGCGGTCGACATGATCACCACCAAGGTAGCAAGCATCATCGGCCGCTCGAAGCGGCCCTGAGCGCGATGCTCACATAGGCATGTGCTTTTCGACGGTGGCCTGCAGCGCGGATCTGAAGCGGGCCAGATCGGCCGATTTGTGGACATAGTCGACGGCGCCGAGCTGGCGGGCGCGCTCGCGATCGGCGTCGAGATCCGAGTTGGTCAGGATGATCAACGGCACGTCGTGTTGCAGCTGGTAGCCCCGCATCAGGATCATCGTCTCGAATCCATCCATCCGGGGCATCTTCAGATCCATCAGGATCAGGTCGAAATGGCGATCCTTCATCAGGACCAGCGCGTCCCAGCCGTCGCGCGCGACATCGACATCGAATCTGCCCTTGAATTTTTCCAGCGCCTGCAGCGTGAATTCGGCGTCGAACGGAAGATCTTCGACTACCAGGATGACTTTTTTGGCAGCATTGTCTGTCTCGGTCATTGCACAGTTCGGCGTCCGGTGAGTCGCTTCGTGGAGGTCCTGCTGGTCGTCGGCATCATCGATACAGTATAGACGAGCTACTGCCCTGCCGCCGTGCCATCTCCGGCACTTGTCCCAACAATCCGGGACAAACGCGCAGCCCGCTCTGCGCAGGCGCCGCCACGGACAGCGTCAGCCCGGCCCGTCGCTGCTACGCACCGACGACAAGCCGGTTGCGCCCGTCCATCTTCGCCTGGTACAACAACCGGTCGGCGGCTTCGATGCAGCCCAGCGGGGTCCCGGACGTGCCATTGGCCTGGTCACAGGTGTGGACCCCGATACTGATGGTGACATGGCCGTATGAACTCGCCTCGTGCGCCAGGCCAAGCGCCTGCACGGCAGACCGGATGTTCTCGGCCACCGCGCGCGCGCCGTCGCTGCCGGTATCGGGCAGGATGATCGCGAATTCTTCACCCCCGTAGCGCGCCGTCAGGTCGGCCGGGCGGCGGGGCCCCGAGGCAATCGCGGCCGCGACCCGGCGCAGGCAGTTGTCGCCGGCGACGTGACCATAGCAGTCATTGAACTTCTTGAAATGGTCGACATCGAGCAGGATCAGTGAAAATGGCAGCCCGCTGCGCCGCCCCCGTTCATATTCGACGGCCAGCACTTCGTCGAAGCGTCGCCGGTTGGCCAGCCCGGTCAGGGCGTCGACGTCGGCCAGGTGGCGCAGCGATACATTGTGCGATTCAAGCGCGCTGCGCGCCGCGCGCAACTCCGATTCCAGCGCCTCGCGCAGCCGCAACTGGCTGATCATGCGGTGTCCTCCCCAGCCGAGCATGCACACGGCAAACACGACGACGCAACTCATCTTGATCACCGCCATCCACCAGCCCCCCAGGATTTCGTCCTTCGCCTGGGCCGTCGCCACCAGCAGCGGAAAGCCGTCCAGGTGGCGGTAACTGTACAGGCGCTCGACACCATCGATCCTGGCCACCATCATCGCCGTGCCGACGGGGCCCGATTGCGCATAGGTCTGGAACACCGGGCCATTCTTGATGCTCGTGCCCACCATCGCGGCATTGAACGGACGGCGGTACAGCAGTGTGCCGTCATCGATGGCCAGGATGATCGTGCCGGTGCGGCCGACGTCGAAGCTGTCGTAGAACTTGCCGAAGAAATCGAGATTGAGCGAAGCCATCGCGACGCCGCCAAAGCTGCCGTCGGGCCGGTTGATCCGGCGCGACACGGGAATGGTCTGGATGCCGCTGGAGCGACTGAAGATCGGCTTGCCGATACGCGTTTCCAGGTCGGTATGGGTCATGTGGTACCGAAAGAACTCGCGGTCCATATTGCTGCCCGGTAGTAACGATGGCAGCGAGGTCGCCAGCCGCGCGCCGTCGGCGCCGTAAATGTACAGCTCCTGCACTTCTTCGCTGGTGCGGGCGATGCGCGCCATCCGTGCATGCAGGCGCTGCATGTCCAGTGGCTGTGTTGCAGACTGCTCGACCCGCTCGACCATCTCCGCCAGTACCGAATCGGCCACCGTCAGGGAGCGCTCGGCGTGCGACGCCAGGGCGCGCGCCATGTTTTCGGTGCTGGTTGCCGTCTGGTCCAGTTCACCCTGGCGCGACGCCCACAAGCTCCACCCATGCAGGCCGATCAGCAACAGGCAAAAGCCCGCCATGAGAATAATCGACCGCACGACCAGCGGTCTGCGCCGCTCGTCGAGACGTTGCAGGCGGAGCAAATTCGGATCAGTAGAAGGCAGCATGTCGATGGAATACAGCGGGTGAAATAGTTTCCCGACAGCTTAATGGTCTGCGCCGGAAAGGTATTGCCGAGGAGAACTGCAACTCGTGCTCTGTTCATCGCTTAGAAACAGCCCGTGAGCGGCGAGCATGCGACGTTGCAGCGCTCATCGCGCACGCACAAGAAGGCCGGATCGAACGGTGCGATCCGATACAAACTGATAGAATGTTTCCTGATAGTAATTACACGATGATCGTCATACTCTTGGACAGCCTGGATGCCTCATAGAATTAATCGGGAAATTTTCCGGTGGCGCGTACGCGCCTTTGCCAGGCTGATGTCGGCGGTGCTCGTGCTGGCGCTGGTCGTGGCCGTGCCCAGCGCGCTGGTTGCCGCCTACCAGGGCTATCCGCAAGTCGCCCTGATGGACACGCTGGCACTGGCGTGGATTCTGGCGATCTGGCGTTTCGACCGCTTGTCGCACACGACCCGCGTCGTCAACTTGCTGGCCATGCTGTTTTTCGTTGCCGTCGGTTCCATCGTCTCCGTTGGTGCCGTCGGCCTTTGCTACCTTCTCGCGATACCCGTCATCGCCGTGATCCTGCTGGGACAGCGCGCGGCGTATGTCACGATCGGGGCCGGCGCCCTGGCCATGGTTGCTCTGGGCCTGGGCGGCTACAGCGAGCTGACCATGGGCGACCTCGCGCGCGACTCGCCCGTGGCCGCGCTGCTCTTCGCGCTCAACTATGCATGTGTCGGCACGCTGGGCACGCTGACGGCGGGCAGCGTGCTCAAGGGCTTGTCGCGGTCGCTGAACAAGGCCGATGCCGTTTCAACGTCCCTCGAACAGGAGCGCACCACGCTTCGCCATGTCAATCAGGAACGGCGACTGACCTCGGCAGCGCTGGCGGGCCTGCACGACATGGTGCTGATCGTCCAGGCAATCCCTGGAAAAACCTCGCATCAACCGATCATCTTCGCGAACGCCGCGTTCGAGCGCCACAGCGGTTATCGCATCGACGAAATCATGGGGCAAAGCCTGCATGCCCTGCACGGCCCGGAAACCTGCACCGACACCGTCGCGGCGCTGTCGGACGCGATGGCGCGCTACGAACCGGCGTCGGCGCAACTGATCAATTATACGAAAGCAGGCGAACCCCGCTGGGTGGAAGTCGACATCGTGCCGTTTGCCGGCGAAGGTGGACCGATCACGCACTGGGTCGCTGTCGGCCGCGACATCACCGAGAAGCGGCAGTCCGCCGAATCGATCCGCAAGCTGGCGTTCTATGACGTGCTGACCGAACTGCCGAACCGGCGGCTGCTGGTGGAGCGCCTCAATGCCCTGGTGGACAAGGCGCAGCGTGGCGATGGCATCGGGGCCGTGCTGTATCTCGATCTCGACAACTTCAAGAGTGTCAACGATGCCCGCGGCCATGCGACCGGCGACGCCTTGCTGAAACACGTGGCCGGCATCCTGCGCGAGACCGTCCACCGGCGCGATACCGTGGCGCGCCTCGGTGGCGACGAATTTGTCGTGCTTGCCGAGCATCTTGGCGACGACGCCAGCGCTGCCACCGCTGCTGCGGTGGCGTTGGCCGAGCGCGTCGGTACTGCCCTGCGCCGGCCCATCGACATCGACGGCCAGGTCTACCAGTCATCGGGAAGCGTCGGCATTTCCCTGCCTACCCGCCCCGAACAGACCGCCCAGGACCTTCTGCGCGAAGCCGATACGGCGATGTACCATGCCAAGGCCGCAGGCCGCAATGGCGCTGCCCTGTTCGAGACGACCATGCTGGCCGCCGCCGAGAATACGCTGATGCTCGAACGCGACCTGGGCAATGCCCTCGACAACGACGAGTTCGCACTGCACCTGCAGCTGCAGGTCAACCCGGACGGCCAACCGATCGGGGCGGAATCGCTGCTGCGGTGGCGCCGTGCCGACGGCGTGCTGGTGCCGCCCGATGTGTTCATTCCGATTGCCGAAAAAACGGGGCTGATCGTACCGCTGGGCACCTGGGTGCTGCGTCAGGCCTGCCTGTCCTGGCTGCGCCTGTCGCGCGCCGGCCACGCGCTCCCGCTGTCGATCAACGTCAGCCCGCGCCAGTTCCAGCAAGCCGACTTCGTCGACGTGGTGCGCTCGATTCTCGCCGAGACGGGCGTGCCCGCCACCCAGCTGATCTTCGAACTGACCGAAGGCCTGCTGGTCGAGAACATGGATGCGACGGTCATCCGGATGAACATCCTGGCGGACATGGGCATCCGGTTCTCGATCGACGATTTCGGCACCGGCTACTCGAGCCTGGCCTACCTGCAGAAAATGCCCTTGTACGAACTGAAGATCGACAAGGGTTTCATGCGCGACATGCCGCACGACGTGAATGGCACGGCGCTGGTCAAGTCCATCCTTGCCATGGCCGGCCAGCTCGGCCTGCGCGTAGTCGCCGAAGGCATCGAAACGCGGGAACAGGCGCAGTTTCTCGCATCGCATGGCAAACCCTGCATGCAGGGCTTCCTGTTCAGCCGACCGATGCCGCTGGGCGAATTGATCAGCCAACTCGAAGCCGCGGCCTGAGGGTGGCCGGGCATACGCCCGGCGCCCTCCCCATCACACCCTCAGAACATCAGCAATACGGTCACCGTGTCGCGGTAGTCGCCCGGGGTCGGGGCGCGCTGGCGCGGCACGATACCGTACATCATGACATTCTGCGCGCTGCCGGTGCCCACGCCGCTGTAGACCGTCGTGCCAGCCGTGCCGTCACCCCAGGCCGCGCCGTCGGGCGTGGCCGATATGCGGTAGCCGAGCACCTCGCCGGTCACGCTGTTTTTCATCGTGCGCGCGCCGGGATTGTTGGAAGCGCCGCCGTTCAGCGCGATCTGGTACGTGCTGTTGGCGGTGCAGGCCACGCTCAGCGGGGCACTGATGCGCTGGTCCGAGATCGGGCTGCCGCTGGCGAAGGCCAGGTTGCTGGTGCTGATCAGGCAATTGTTGACCGCCGTGGCGCGTGCCTGGAACGAGAATGCCGTACTGGCGCCGGCCGTGCACGGCGCGCTGCCCGAGCTGTATTGCACGGTGCCGTGGCCGGCAAAGCTGGCGGCATAGACCGTGTCGGCATTGCCGACCGTGGGCACGCCCACCAGGCTCGCCGCCGGAATCCTGCCGTACACCGTGGCGCTCTGCGTTATCCGGCCCAGCCCCAGGAACCCCGTCAACGTCATGGTGATCGGTTTGGCGCCGATGGTGCTCGCAGTGCTGCCCCAGATCTTGGCTGCCGTGTACGAGCTGTCGGTAAACAGGTTGAAGGCCATGCGGTTGCTGCCGTTGAGCAGGTAGCGCGGGGCGCCGTTGACGCCGCCCGGGCCCACGCCCAGGTTCACGCACACGTTTGCCGTCGGCACCAGTTGCAGGGTCCCGAGGGTAAAGTTGCAGATCACGGTCAGTGTGCCGCTGGCCGTGACGTCGCTGCCTGCAATCGGGCTGACCACGCCGAAATTAACGTCGGTCATCGTGGCCGCGCAGTCGTCGGCGCGCGCCGCGGTTGCGGCCAGCAACCACAGCGTGACGGTCATCAACATCAGGCGGCACAGGCCGGGCGCGGGCGGGCGGCAGATTGCGGTCATTGGGTCATTCTCCTTGCAGGGGCTGGCAAACCAGCGGACCGATCACGGGCAGTTCGCCCGCCACCGGCGTGTAGTCGAAACGCACTTCACAGATATCGGTGCCGCTGCCGACACGCACGCGGTTCTGTCCGCGCAGGCCTTCGACGAACAGCACGCCATCGTACCCGACCATCGCCGTCAGTTCGCTGCCATCCAGGTGCGCCAGCGTGCCGACTTCGGGCACCGTGCCATCGGCGCGCACCAGCATGAGCGTTGCGGCCGCGTAGCGCTCGATCGCAAAGCGCGCCACCACACCGGCATTCTGGCGCGGCACGATTTCCAGGAACGTTTGCGGAATACGGGTATCGGACGGCAGCGACGACGGATCGATCGCGATCCGGCTGGGAGCGTATGGTTGCAGGTCGGGCACCAGCAGGCGCCCGTTGCGGTCGGTACGGCCGATCGGGCGATTGTCCTGCAGCACCGGCAGGTCGGGCGCGCCGCTTGAGACCAGCGCAAAACCGCGCCCGACATTGCGCGCCGTGAGCAGGGTGCCGTCCATCGCCACGATGGCGCCGCTGACATCCAGGCTCGTGTTGCGGCTGTCTCCCACGCGCTGCGTCGACAGGATCGCACGGCCGTGCGAGCCCAGGTATTGCACCTGGGCCTGGTCGTAGCGCTGCGGACCGGTCTTGCCCGCCTGTACGGCCCAGCCGAGGCCGCCGTCGAAGTCCGGCGCGCGCCCCATCGACACCGACGCCACCTGCTCGCCACGCTGGCGCCCCACATTGGCATTGACCGCCACACGCGAATCGAACGCCATGCTGAAGGTGGCCGTGATGCCGCGCTCGGCACGCCGCTCCAGGTCCTGGAATGCGCCCAGGCTGAAGTAGCCACGCAAGCCCACGCTGCGCGACCAGGCCAGCGACACGGTGCGCGTCACCTGGACCGGTGCCAGGGCCGGGGCCAGCGCAGTCAGCCGGTTCAGCGGGTTGCCGCGCTGATCGAGCACCGGCGCGACGCTCGCCAACAGCGGCGTGCGCATCTGAATCAGGTTCATGCTCAGGCTATTGCCGGCGAACGTGGTGCTGATGTTGGCCCGGTCGAGTGCGCGCTGCACCGGCGCGCCTTCGAGCCTGCCCAGGTCGCCGAAGCCGGCGCTGGCGCGGATCGATTGCAGGTCGAATGCGAAGCGTGGCGACACGTACTGGTAGCCGAGCGTGGCTTGCCAGCCGCGGTAGTGGCCGGCGCTGAGCGCCAGTGCGCCACTGGCCACGCCGGCGCCGGGCACGCGCACGAGCACGCCACCACCGAGCAGCACCTGGCCGCTGCCGGCCTCGGCATGCCCTTCCACCGTCAGGCGGTCGGTCCAGCCGTGGCGCACCGAGCCCACCGCCGCCGGACCGCCGTAGCGGAAGGAGTGCACACCGTAGTCGCGCCGCAGCGCGCCAAGCGAGACGGCGAAGTCGGTCAGGTCGCGCGCCAGCAAACGGGTGTCGACGTACAGCGGCAGCGTGGTGGCGACTTCGCGCCCCAGCGCATCGCGCGTGATGACGGTGGCCTGGCCGGCGCCGTTCAGGCCTGCCACCTGGTCGACCACGAACGGGCCGCTGGGCACGTTGGTGCTCAGTTGGCGCACATTGTTGACGAACAGGTCGACGCTCGTGGGGACGACCGCCGAACCGGCAATCGAGGCCACCGGAAACGTCACCAGATCCGGGCGCAACTCGAAGTTGCGGCGCCACTCGATGCCGCCCAGGCGCAACGCGCGCGACCAGCTCAGCGACGGAGTGACGGTGTCACCCAGTTGCACGGTGCTCAGGCGGTCCTGGTCGGCGTGGGTCCAGGTGGTGTCGTAGCGCGTATAGCCACGCTGCTCGCCGCGCAGGATGGCCGCACCGGTGCTGCTCAAGCTGCCGCGGGGGTCGAAATAGCGCGCCTCGAGGTTGCTGGCCACCGAGCCGCCGCTGGTCTGGGCGAACACACTGTAGTTCAGCAGCATGCCACGGCTGGCCTGGCTGGCGCCGCTGGCGCGCATCGAGCGCGCGCTGATCACGCGCGCGACACGCAGGCGATCCGACAGGGTCAGCGCCAGCGTCTGGGCGGCGCTGTCGTAGCGCCAGTTCATGCCGTCGATTTCGTCGAGCAGAAAATCGGTGCGGTCGGCCACGCCGAAGCGCGCCGGGTCCAGGCCCAGTTCGCGCAGGCTCTCGACCGTCATGCGCAGGCTCGCGCCCTGCTGCACGACGGAGACCAGCAGGCCCGTGGCCTGGCCATCGATCGACACGTCCAGAAACAGTTCATTGGCCTGGGTGGCGACCAGCCCGGCCTGCGCTTCGAGCGCGGCCAGCGAGGCCGACGCCGGCGCGGCCGCGACCACGGCGGCCGCCGCCGCGATGGGCGTCATGCTCAGGGCCAGCAGGCAGGTGGACAGGGACGACGACCTCAGGGCCCGCCACGCCCGGCGGCGCGTGTGCATGGCTGCCCTGGCCGTCAGTTGGGCGCGACGGCCGCCTTGGCAGACTGCGGCTTGGCGTTGACGTTGGTGTCGATGGCGAGCAGCGCCGGCAGTGCGCCGGCGACGTCGGCGGGCAGCGCCCATTCGCGCGTGCGGCCCGGCAATGCGTAGCCCAGCAAGCCTTTGCTGAGCACCACGTCGCGGCTGCCGACGGTCACGCTGGTGGCGCCGATCTGCGCATGCAACGCGCCGGTATTGCGGGCGCGCAGGTGCCAGGCGCCGGCGCGCTGGAAGGTGCTCCATTCGAGTTGCGGCGCGGCCTGGGTGTCGCTTGGCAGCACGAACGCCGGCACCGAGTACTGCAGGCGGATCGCGACATTGCCCTGCTGGGAATCGCCGCGCGGGAGCTCGTCGATCAGGATGCGGTAGGTTTGTTCGGCGCCGCCCGGCGTCGCGGGGCTGCCGGCGCGGCGCACGAGGCGGATCGTCTGGACGCTTTTGCCCGCGATCTCGATGATCGGCGGGCTGGCCACGAGTTGCGTGGTCGGGGTCAAGGCATCGACGCCGTCACGCTGATCCCAGGCATAGACCCGGACCTGGCCATACAGCGGCGCGTCGCCATTGTTCTGCAACTGGATGCCGGCCGAATTCTGGCCGGGCTGGAAGCTGATCGACACCGGTGAAATCTGCAGGTTGGCGCCATGCGCCGCCACACCGGATGACAGTGCCACCGCCAGCGCGATGGAGAAGAAACCCCGCATGCACGACTCCGATCAGAAGTAGATGGTCGCAGTGATGGTCGATTTGTAGTTGTCCGGCGTCGGCGCCTTCTGGACCGGAATTTCACCGTACACGGTCAGCGTCTGCGCGTTACCGTTGCCGGTGCCGGCCAGCGTGTCGGTGCCCTGGGTGTTGCCCCACAGGCCCGAACCCGCACTGCGGTACAGGTGAAGGGCGACCGTGTCGGCATTCGCGCCGGTGCCGCTCAAAAAGCGCGTTGTGCCGGCCGAACCGGCGCCGGTACCGGCGTCCAGGCCCACATTATACGGAGTGGTATTCGTGCACGTCACATTGATGTTCGACGAACCCGTGATCGCCGACGTGATCACGCCGGTCTGGCCGAAGTCGATGCCGCTGGCGGCGATGGTGCAGTCGGCCACGACGCGCATGGTGACGTCGAACGTACTGCTCTTGCTCTTGGAATATACGGCGGCGCCCGTGGTGAATGGCATCACGGCAGCCAGGACCGCAGCCAGGACACGGATACGTTTCGGGGTAGTCATCATCATATTCTCCAGATTCAAGGGCGCTGTCACCGCGACGCGCATCGTCTTGTTCAACTCAGAAAATATGATACATGTGTTTCCAAGTGGAATCAAATGGCGTTATTCAATTCTGCCGAATATGCACAATTTGCTGGTTTTTTGCAACACCCGTTGTATCGTTGTCATCCTGCGGCTGCGTCAGCCGGCCGGATCGGCCCATGACCGTGCATGCGCAACCGCCCGCGCCCAGCGCGCCATCAGCAGCGCGCGGCGGTCGGCGTCCATCCGGGGTTCGAAACAGGCGTCGACCTGCCACTGGTGTTCGAGTGCGGCGGGCGACTCCCAGATGCCGCACCCCAGGCCGGCAAGCCAGGCGGCGCCCAGCGCCGTCGTTTCGGTCACGCGCGGGCGCACCACCGGGATGCCGAGCAGGTCGGCCTGGAATTGCATCAGCAGGTCGTTGCGCGCCGCCCCGCCATCGGCGCGCAGTTCGGTCACGGCGCACGCCGCGTCTTTCTGCATGGCCGTCAGGAGTTCGGCGCTCTGGTAGGCAATCGCCTCGAGCGCGGCGCGCGCGATGTGGGCGGCAGTGGTGCCGCGCGTCATGCCGAGGATGGTGGCGCGGGCATACGGATCCCAGTGCGGCGCGCCCAGGCCGGTGAACGCCGGCACCAGCAGTACACCCCCGCTGTCGGGTACGCTGGTGGACAGCGCCTCGACCTCGCGCGACTGGCGGATGATGCCCAGGCCATCGCGCAGCCACTGCACCGTGGCGCCACCCATGAACACGCTGCCTTCGAGCAGGTAGTCGCTGCGCCCGTCGATCGTCCAGCCGACCGTTGACAGCAGGCGGTGATGCGATACCGGTGGCGCGGCGCCGGCATGCATCAGCATGAAGCAGCCAGTGCCATAGGTATTCTTGACCATGCCCTTGCGATGGCACGCCTGGCCGAAGGTCGCTGCCTGCTGGTCGCCGGCAATGCCGGCAATCGGGATCGGGTGGCCAAACCACTCGGGGGCGGCATGCCCAACCAGGCCACTGCTGGGCACGACCTCGGGCAACACCGCGCGCGGGATGTCGAACAGCCCCAGCAACGCGTCATCCCAGGCCAGCGTGTGGATGTTGAACAGCATCGTGCGCGCGGCATTGCTGGTATCGGTCACGTGACGCCCGCACAGGCGGTACACCAGATAGCTGTCGACGGTGCCAAAGGCCAGCTCGCCCCGCTCGGCCCGCTGGCGGGCGCCCGGTACATGGTCGAGCAACCATTGCAGCTTGGTCGCCGAGAAATACGCGTCGAGTTCCAGGCCCGTCAGTTCGGCAATCATGGCTGCCCTGCCCGCTTCGCGCAGCCGGTCGCAGGCGCCGGCCGTGCGCCGGTCTTGCCAGACGATGGCGTTGGCCACGGGTTCGCCGGTGGCGCGGTCCCACAGCAGCGTCGTTTCACGCTGGTTCGCGATGCCGATCGCAGCGATGCGCGCCGGGTCGATGCCGCTCTCGGTCAGCGCGGCGCGCGCACAGGCCAGTTGGCTGGCCCAGATGTCGAGCGGATCGTGCTCGACCCAGCCGGGCTGCGGGAAATGCTGGGGAAATTCGCGCTGGCAGCTGGCCACGGCCGCACCGGCATCGTCGAACACGATCGCACGCGAACTGGTGGTGCCCTGGTCGAGGGCGAGGATGTAGTGGGTCAATGCGGTCTCCGGAACGACCGGGGAAAACGCGCACCGAGCGGTGCGCGTCATGAATTATGTGTAAAGCAGGCCGATAGGCCGGATTCTGTGTAATGCCACCTTGCGGCGACACTTGGACAATCATTCCTCTAGGCGCTGAATTACTCCAGCGCTCAAGCTTCCTACCCGCACGCTCCGCGAGCAACATCAACGCGTGCCTATTTGGAATTGCTCCGAGTGGAGGTTACCGCGTTTCACCGTAACTAAATACGCTCGTCTCTGTGGCCCTATTCCTCGCCTTGTACCACTGGCTTGCGCCAGCGGATTTCGGCGGACGGCCGTTAACCGTCACCCTGCTCTATGGAGTCCGGACCTTCCTCCCGTCCACGACCTTGCGGCGTGGACCAGCGACTGCCTGGCCTGCTTCACGGGGGCATTGTAACCGATATCCCTCTGGCCAAGCCCGGCGCCGCGCCCCCGTTTTCTGAAATTTGATGTCGCCATTCCAAAAGCCGCATGCAGGCCGCTCACTTAGAATACTTGCAAGCGAACCCTATAAGGACGACCCTCCCATGACCCACCCTTCCCGCACCGGCGGCCAGATCCTGGTCGATGCCCTCTCCATTCACGGCGTCGATACCGCCTTCGGTGTCCCGGGTGAAAGCTACCTGGACGTGCTCGACGCGCTGCATGATTCGAACATCCGGTTCGTGATCAACCGCCAGGAAGGTGGCGCGGCGTTCATGGCCGAGGCCTACGGCAAGCTCACCGGCAAGCCGGGCATCTGCTTCGTCACGCGCGGACCGGGCGCCACCAATGCGTCGATCGGCGTGCACACGGCGTACCAGGATTCGACGCCGATGATCCTGTTCATCGGTCAGGTGGGCAACGACTTCGTCGACCGCGAGGCGTTTCAGGAAATCGACTACCGCCGCATGTACGGCCAGATGGCCAAGTGGGTCGCCCAGATCGACCGCGCCGACCGCATTCCCGAATACATGGCGCGCGCGTTCCAGGTAGCCACCAGTGGCCGTCCGGGTCCGGTGGTGCTGGCGCTGCCCGAAGACATGCTGGTGTCGCTGGCGGAGGTGGCCGACACGCGCGCCTATACGCCAGCGCACGGGGCGCCATCCGCCGACCAGATCGCGCAACTGCGCACGATGCTGACCGGGGCCGAGCGTCCGGTCGTGCTGCTTGGCGGCGGCACCTGGACCGCGCAGGCGTGCGCCGACCTGGCGCAGTTCGCCGAGCGCAATCACCTGCCGGTGGGCTGCACGTTCCGCTTCCAGGACCTGCTCGACAACGCACACCCGAACTACATCGGCGACGTGGGCATCGGCATCAATCCGAAGCTGGCCGCGCGCGTGAAAGATGCGGACCTGGTGATTGCCATCGGTCCGCGTCTGGGCGAGATGACGACCGGTGGCTACACCTTGCTGGCCGCGCCCGTGCCGGCCCAGCGCCTGGTGCACATCCACCCCGATCCGGAAGAACTGGGCAGCGTGTACCAGGGCGAACTGATGATCGCGGCCGGCATGCCGCAGGCGTGCGCCATGCTCGCCGCGATGGAACCGGTCGACGCAAGCTGGCAGGCCAGTGTGACGCAGGCCAGGATTGAACTGGCCGCGTGGCAGGCGCAGCCTGCCCTGCTGCGCGAAGGCGTCCCGCTCGACCTGTGGCAAGTAGTGCAGGATCTGCAAAGTGCGCTGCCGCCCGACGCCATCATCACCAACGGCGCCGGCAATTACGCGTCGTGGGCGCACCGCTTCTACCGGTATGGCGGCATGCGCACGCAGCTGGCGCCGACCAATGGCGCGATGGGGTATGCGGTACCGAGTGGCGTCGCGGCCAAGATCGTGCATCCCGAGCGCGCCGTGGTGACCTTTGCCGGCGACGGCGAATTCATGATGACGGGCCAGGAACTGGCCACCGCCGTGCAGTACGGCGCCGGCGTCGTGATCCTGGTCTTCAACAACAATATGTTCGGCACGATCCGCATGCACCAGGAGCGCACCTATCCGGGCCGCGTGTCGGGCACGAACCTGCACAATCCGGATTTCGCGGCGCTGGCGCGCGCCTATGGCGGCCATGGCGAAGTGGTCGACCAGACCGCCGACTTCGCACCGGCGCTGGCGCGCGCGTTGGCCTACACGGCGCAGGAACAGCTGCCGGCCGTGATCGAGCTGCGCTACGACGGCAATCTGATCACGCCGAACGCCACGCTCGAGATGATGCGTGCACAGGCCGAGGCCGCAAAAGGAGCACGCTAGCGCGCAAAGCGGGAACGTATTGCTGCTCTGGTAAAATATTCGCACGTTTTTTCATCGCCGGCCCCGCCGGCGTTCGCACGAAGTCCCCCACCAGACACTATGTTCAGCTTCTTCAAAAGAAAGAAAGCGCCCGATACCCCGGCGCCGGAACCTGTTG
>Ga0308163_10002563_pt1 | contig 16481 bp, 13 predicted proteins | sample PhyTR1_FD_201037 | JGI IMG/M metagenome (GOLD analysis project Ga0308163, IMG submission 201037) | Phyllosphere microbial communities from UC Gill Tract Community Farm, Albany, California, United States - DLSLT.R1 | ecosystem: Host-associated > Plants > Phyllosphere > Unclassified | place: USA...
ATCGCTTGCTGATTTCGCCTTTCAACGCGAAAGTCAGCAACCCGAATTGATATTGCCGCCGCCGCGTTTCGTGTTCGAACGTCTGCAATGGGTCGAGTCCTGACGTTCAGCAACCGGCGCCATCCGGCGCAGGAATGATCATTGCTCCCGCCATGTTTTCCTAGTGGCGCTTCACACGCCGTAGAATGCTGCTTTGTTCTACAAGTATGGAGTTTTATCATGGAAACAATCGACCAGCGTTACCTCGTCCAGCAAAAAAAGCGCACTGGCGAAGGCAAGACGGCGCCCGTCTTTGCCAGAGTTATGCGTAGCAAGGAAGGCAACTTCGAAGGCGTGTCATTCATTAAAAATAAAGAGAAAGCAACCGTCATGACAACCGCTGAAGCTCAGGAAGTGGTGACGTGGGCCGCAAAGAAGAAAGAAAATGCCCAACAGTATGAAACTAAAGTTATTTGTGTGGGCCAGTAGCCACATGTAGATTCTTGTTGGGTCTGAGCGTTCATGGTCGCCCGGGTTCGTCCAGGAGCGGGCACTTATGACTACAATCTCGCAGGAAGGCGCTTTCAATGAGTTTGATTGAATTACCTGGGTTTGACACCGCCGAGTACGAATCGCATGAGTTGCATATGGTCGAGGGCAATGCGCATCTTTTTCTAAAGATCACGGACTTGACAGACTTTAAGATTCACTTCCGTCGGGTGCGCTGGCATCAATACGCGCGGCTGCATAGCTGTGACCCTGCATGGATTAAGGAAGCATATTTCCGTCTGGTCGAGGTCTCTCCGAACGAGCTCAGCGTTAGCCGTAGCTAAAATTTCATTCTCTGTGTCACGCCTACCTAAATTTTTCATTTTCTTCGTCACATCTCGCAAGTAGATAGGACGCAGAAAGTGAAAAACGCTGTGTAATCAACACCCGTTTTTCACTTACAGTGTCACCCGACACCAGCCACCAGCATCTTTCCCAATAAAAAAGCGGCCCGCAGGCCGCTCCGTGGTCCAGGAAGCTTTGGGCTCAGAACTGCTCGACCTCCAACCCCAGCACGCCGGCGCTGCCGTCCACGATCGCGTGGCGCATGCCGTCCGCCTGCGCCAGCACCTGGTCGGCGAAGAAGCGCGCGGTGACGATCTTGGCGCGGTAGAAGGCGGCGTCGCCCTCGCCCGCTTCCAGCCTGCGCTGGGCCGCCAGGGCGGCGCGCGCCATCTGCCAGCCGCCCAGCACGATGCCGGCCAGCTTCAGGTAAGTCACGCTGCCGGCGAACACGGCGCGCACGTCCGACCTGGCATTCGCCACGACGAAGTCGACCACGGCCTCGAGCGCATCGGCGCCCAGCGCCAGCTGCCTGCGGATGGCGGCCAGGTCGGCGCCCTGGGCATCGCCCAGTTCGGCCGCGGTGGCGCGCACCCGGGCCAGCAGCGACTTCGCCACGGCGCCGCCGTCGCGCACGGTCTTTCGGCCGACCAGGTCGTTGGCCTGGATCGCGGTGGTGCCTTCGTAGATGGTGAGAATCTTGGCGTCGCGGTAATGCTGGGCCGCGCCGGTTTCCTCGATGAAGCCCATGCCGCCATGCACCTGCACGCCGTCGCGGGCGACGTTCTCGCTCATCTCGGTCGACCAGCCCTTGATGACCGGGACCAGGTATTCGTAGACGGCCAGATTGGCCTTGCGCACCGCCTCGTCGGGATGGCTGTGGGCCAGGTCGGACAGGCCGGCGCCGACATAGGCCAGCGCGCGCGCGGCCTCGGTCTGGGCGCGCATCGACATCAGCATGCGGCGCACGTCCGGGTGCTGGATGATGGCGACCGGGCCGCTGGAACCTTCCACGGCGCGCGACTGGACGCGCTCCTTGGCGAAGGCCACCGCCTGCTGGTAGGCGCGCTCGGCCAGGCCGACGCCCTGCATGCCGACGCCGAAGCGGGCCGCGTTCATCATGATGAACATGTATTCGAGGCCGCGGTTTTCCTCCCCCACCAGGGTGCCGATGGCGCCGCCATGGTCGCCGAACTGCAATACCGCGGTCGGGCTGGCCTTAATGCCGAGCTTGTGCTCGATCGACACGCAATGCGCGTCGTTGCGCGCCCCCAGCGAACCGTCTTCGTTGACCAGGAACTTCGGCACGATGAACAGCGAGATCCCCTTCACGCCCGGGGGCGCGTCCGGCGTGCGCGCCAGCACCAGGTGGATGATGTTCTCGGCCATGTCGTGCTCGCCGTAGGTGATGTAGATCTTGGTGCCGAACACTTTATAGGTGCCATCGCCCTGCGGCACGGCGCGGGTGCGCACGGCGGCCAGGTCGGAACCGGCCTGCGGCTCGGTCAGGTTCATGGTGCCGGTCCACTTGCCGCTGATCAGCGGCTCGATGAAGCGCGTCTTCTGTTCCTCGGTGCCGGCGGTCAGCAGCGCCTCGATGGCGCCGTCGGTCAGCAGCGCAACCAGGGCGAAGGCCAGGTTGGAACCATGCAGCATCTCCATGCAGGGCGTGGCGACCAGCTTGGGCAAGCCCTGGCCACCGAACTCGGCCGGGTGCTGCACGCCCTGCCAGCCGGCGTCGGCGTAGGCGCGGAAGGCTTCCTTGAAGCCCTTCGACGTGGTCACCTCGCCGTCGTGCCAGAAGCTCGGTTCCTTGTCGCCGGAATGGTTCAGCGGGGCCACGACCTCGCCGCAGAATTTCGCGTTCTCTTCCAGCACCGCCTCCACGGTGTCGGCGGTCGCGTCTTCGCAGCCGGGCAACTGGCTGATGGCCGACAGCTCGGCCAGTTCGTTCAGGACGAACAGCATGTCTTTCAGGGGGGCGTTGTAGCTCATCGTGGTCTCCTTGCTTCTTCTTCCGCACATATGACAACGTCGTTCCTGCGCAGGCAGGAACCCAAGTTTTTCGCGCAGCCACTGCGGCGAGCGCTGGCGGGATGCATCGACATTGGGTTCCCGCCTTCGCAGGAACGACGGTAATTTTTGTGGTGGACCCGCATGCTGTCCACCTCGGGCAGGTTTAACCCAGTTCCTTGACCAGCTCCGGCACGACCTCGAACAGGTCGCCCACCAGGCCGTAGTCGGCCACCGAGAAGATCGGCGCTTCCGGGTCCTTGTTGATGGCGACGATGGTCTTGGAATCCTTCATGCCCGCCAGGTGCTGGATCGCGCCCGAGATGCCGACCGCGATGTACAGGGTCGGGGCGACGATCTTGCCGGTCTGGCCGACCTGCCAGTCGTTCGGCACGTAGCCGGCGTCGACGGCGGCGCGCGAGGCGCCCATGGCGGCGCCCAGCTTGTCGGCCAGCGGTTCCAGGATCTTGAAGTTGTCGCCCGAGCCCATGCCGCGGCCGCCGGAAACGACGATCTTGGCGCCGGTCAGTTCCGGACGGTCCGACTTGGCCAGTTCACGGCCGACGAAGGACGATTTGCCGAAGTCGGCGGCGGCGCCGATGCTCTCGACGGCAGCCGAACCGCCCTCGTTCGCGGCGGCGTCGAAGCCGGTGCCGCGCACGGTGATGACCTTGACGCTGTCGGTCGACTGCACGGTGGCGATGGCGTTGCCGGCGTAGATCGGGCGCTCGAAGGTATCGGGCGCATCGACCTTGGTGATTTCCGAGATTTGCGCCACGTCCAGCCTGGCGGCCACGCGCGGCAGCACGTTCTTGCCGAAGGCCGAGGCCGGCGCCAGGATGTGCGAGTAGTTGCCGGCGATCGCCAGGATCTGCTCGGCGACGTTTTCCGCCAGGCCGTCGGCGAAGTGCGGCGCGTCGGCGACCAGCACCTTGGCCACGCCGGCCACCTTGGCGGCCGCTTCCGCGACGGCGCCGCAGCCGGAGCCGGCGACCAGTACGTGGACTTCGCCGCCGCACTGTGCGGCCGCGGTGACGGTGTTCAGGGTGACGCCCTTGAGCGTGGCGTTGTCGTGTTCTGCAATGACGAGTGCGACCATGATATTCCCTTGTTCGTTCTATTTAGATGACTTTGGCTTCGGTGCGCAGCTTGGCAACCAGGGTCGCCACGTCCGGCACCTTGACGCCGGCGGAGCGCTTCGGCGGCTCGGCCACTTTCAGGGTCTTCAGGCGCGGGGCGACATCGACGCCCAGGTCTTCCGGCTTGATGTTCTCGAGCGGCTTCTTCTTGGCCTTCATGATGTTCGGGAGCGTCACGTAGCGCGGCTCGTTCAGGCGCAGGTCGGTGGTGACGATGGCCGGCAGCGACAGCGCCACGGTTTCCAGGCCGCCGTCGACTTCGCGGGTCACGGTGACCTTGCCGTCTTCCAGCACGACCTTGGAGGCGAAGGTCGCCTGCGGCCAGCCCAGCAGGGCCGCCAGCATCTGGCCGGTCTGGTTCGAATCGTCGTCGATCGCCTGCTTGCCCAGGATGATCAGTTGCGGCTGTTCCTTGTCGGCCAGCGCCTTGAGCACCTTGGCCACACCCAGCGGCTCGATCTCGGCACCGGTCTCGACCAGCACGCCGCGGTCGGCGCCGATCGCCATCGCGGTACGCAGGGTTTCCTGGGCCTGGGCCACGCCGCAGGTCACGGCGACGATCTCGGTGACCTTGCCCGATTCCTTCAGGCGCGTGGCTTCCTCGACAGCGATCTCGTCGAACGGGTTCATCGACATTTTGACGTTGGCAATATCGACGCCGCTGCCGTCGGACTTGACGCGTACCTTGACGTTGTAGTCGACCACGCGCTTGACGGGTACCAGGACTTTCATAGTGTGCCTTTGAAAAATTGGATTGGTGTGACTAAAAATGATCCGAATTATAAGAGCAAATTCCGTTCAAGACAGAATTAAAGCACGATCGTGCGATTTCTGTTTAGAGGAGAACCCCTAATCGTACGCGACGATGGTTTTTGACGATGCACGAAAGAAAGAAATAGGACGGGACTGCTACTGCTTGCCCCGTCTTCAGGGAAATACTACTACGTGTAGGAAATTACTTGCGGCGCAGCCAGAAAGTGAATTCGCCATTGATGTGGGTATGCGCCAGGAGTGCGTTGCCGGTCTGCTTGGCGAACGCCTGGAAGTCACGGACGGAGCCCGTGTCGGTGGCGACGATGCGCAGCACCTCGCCGCTGGCCAGTTCCGCCAGCGCCTTCTTGGCCTTGAGGATCGGCAGGGGGCAATTCAAGCCACGCGCATCGAGGTCTTTCTGGACCCCGATGGTGCCGGTGTCGATTATGGTTTCAGTCATCGAATGCCTGCTGGTTGGTGGGCCTACGCCCGAATACTACTCCAATTACGGGATTATGACGCGGCGCACCAAATTTGGATATGCGTGTTGCGAGCTAACAACGACGAACTTGACGGTATGAATGATGACCGGTAATGGCCTGAACCGAGGTATTGCCGAATAACTGTCACGATGCAGGGTGGACGGCGATGCCGTCCACCCTGGCAGTTACACGCGCTCGCCGACCCAGCCGGCCACGCCGGCCAGCGCCTGCGGCAAGCCTGCCGGATCGGTGCCGCCGGCTTGCGCCATGTCGGGACGTCCACCGCCCTTGCCGCCCACCTGCTGGGCGACGAAGTTGACCAGCTCGCCCGCCTTGACCTTGCCGGTGGCGTCCTTGGTGACGCCGGCGATCAGGCTGACCTTGCCGTCCACGACGCTGGCCAGCACGATCGCGGCGCTCTGCAGCTTGTCCTTGAGCTTGTCCATGGTCTCGCGCAGGGTCGCGACGTCGGCGCCTTCCATGGTCGCGGCCAGCACCTTGATGCCGTTCACATCGATGGCCTGGGCCAGCATCTCATCGCCCTGCCCCGCGGCCAGCTTCGACTTCAGCGCGGCGATTTCCTTTTCCAGCGACTTGACCTGGTCCTGCACCTGGGCGATGCGCGACGGCAGTTCGTCCGGGCTGGTCTTCAGGGCGCCGGCGGCCTCGAGCAGCTTGCGGTTGATCGATTGCACCAGGGCCAGCGCGCCTTCGCCGGTGACGGCTTCGACGCGGCGGATGCCGGCGGCCACGCCCGATTCCGAGGTGATCTTGAACAGGCCGATGTCGCCGGTGCGGGTGACGTGCACGCCGCCGCACAGCTCCTTCGACGAGCCGATGTCCAGCACGCGCACGGTGTCGCCGTACTTCTCGCCGAACAGGGCCATGGCGCCGTGCTTGATGGCGTCGTCCATCGACATGTGCTGGGCGGCGGTGGCGTGGTTTTCCAGGATCTCGCGGTTGACGATGGTTTCCACGCGGGCGATCTGCTCGGCGGTCAGCGGTGCGTTGTGGCTGAAGTCGAAGCGGGTCTTGTCCGGATCGACCAGCGAACCCTTCTGCTGGACGTGGGCGCCGAGCACTTCGCGCAGCGCCTTGTGCATCAGGTGGGTGGCCGAGTGGTTGCGGATGGTGCGCGCGCGCTTGGCTTCGTCGACCTGCGCGTCGACGGTGTCGCCGACCTTCAGCGAACCCGACTGCAGCACGCCGTGGTGGCCGAACACGTCGGCCTGGATCTTCAGCGTGTCCTCGACGTCGAACAGGCCGGCGGACGACTTGATGACGCCCTTGTCGCCGACCTGGCCGCCCGATTCGGCGTAGAACGGGGTGGTGTCGAGCACCACGATGCCGTCTTCGCCGGCTTTCAGCTCCTGCACCGACACGCCGCCCGCATACAGGGCCAGCACGTGGGTGTTGTGCACCAGCGAGTCGTAGCCGACGAACTTGGTCTTCTCGCCCGCGTACTCGACGCCGGCGGCCATCTTGAACTTGCCGGCGGCGCGCGCAGTCTTCTTCTGCTGCTCCATGGCGGCCGTGAAGCCTTCTTCGTCCAGGGTGATGCCGCGCTCGCGGCAGATGTCCGCGGTCAGGTCGAGCGGGAAGCCGTAGGTGTCGTACAGGGTGAAGGCGGTGGCGCCGTCGAGGTTCTGCGGATCCTTGGCCAGCTGGGCTTCGAGGATCTTCATGCCGTTTTCCAGCGTCTCGCCGAAGCGCTCTTCCTCGGCCTTCAGGGTCTGCATGACGCGCTCCCTGGCGTCGCGCAGTTCCGGATAGGCCGCGCCCATCTCGATGTCCAGGTCCGCGACCAGCTTGTAGAAGAAAGGCTTGGTCTGGCCCAGCTTGTGGCCATGGCGCAGCGCGCGGCGGATGATGCGGCGCAGGACGTAGCCGTGGCCTTCGCTGCTCGGAATGATGCCGTCGACGATCAGGAAGCTGGCGGCGCGGATGTGGTCGGCGATGACCTTGAGCGAGTTGTTGGCAAGGTCGGACGCAAAGGTTTCGCGCGCGGCAGCCTTGATCAGGTTCTGGAACAGGTCGATTTCATAGTTGCTGTGCACGTGCTGCAGCACCGCGGCCAGGCGCTCCAGGCCCATGCCGGTGTCGATCGACGGCTTCGGCAGCGGGGTCAGCACGCCGGCTTCGTCGCGGTTGAACTGCATGAACACCAGGTTCCAGATCTCGATGAAGCGGTCGCCGTCTTCTTCGGCCGAACCCGGAGGGCCGCCCCAGATGTCGGCGCCGTGGTCGTAGAAGATCTCGGTGCAGGGGCCGCAGGGGCCGGTGTCGGCCATCTGCCAGAAGTTGTCGGAGGCGTAGCGCGCACCCTTGTTGTCGCCGATGCGGATGATGCGCTCTTTCGGCACACCGATCTCGTTCGCCCAGATGTCGTAAGCTTCGTCGTCCTCGAAATAGACGGTGATGGTCAGCTTGTCGGCCGGCAGGGCGTAGACCTTGGTCAGCAGCTCCCAGGCGAAGTTGATGGCGTCGCGCTTGAAATAGTCGCCGAAGCTGAAGTTACCCAGCATTTCGAAGAAGGTGTGGTGACGCGCGGTGTAGCCGACGTTTTCCAGGTCATTGTGCTTGCCGCCTGCGCGCACGCAGCGCTGCACGGTGGTGGCGCGCTTGTACGGGCGCGTGTCGAGGCCCAGGAACACGTCCTTGAACTGCACCATCCCGCTGTTGGTCAGCAGCATCGTCGGATCGTTGCCGGGCACGAGCGGGCTGGAGCGGACGATGGTGTGGCCTTTGGACTCAAAGAACTTGAGGAACTTTTCGCGAATTTCGGTGGATTTCATGTCGTATGGGCGAATGAGGGCAGCATGCTATATAAAGAAAATCGATTATAGCCTAGGTGCCCGGGGGAAGTGGTTCGCAAAACCGTCGGGTGGACGGGTCTCCCGTCCACCCGACCGCAACGACGTGTTGCGCGCGGTGTCCGCCAAACGATGGCTCAGCGCAGCAGCGCCAGCACCGCCCGCGGCTCCCCGTTCGCCTGCGTCATCATCGCCGACGCCGCCTGCTGCAGGATCTGCGCGCGGGTCAACTTGACCGTGGTGGAGGCGTAGTCGACGTCCTGGATGCGGTCGCGCGCCGTTTCGAGGTTGGTAGTGGTGGCCTGGGCGTTGCTGGCGACGTAGTCGAGCCGGTTACTGGAGGCGCCGGCCACCACCCGCTGCCCGTTGACGAAGTCGATCGCCTGGTCGATGCGCAGCAGGGCCACGCCGGTGTTGCGCATGTCGAGGTCGGACAGGCCGAGCGCGGTCGCGTTCATGGCCGAGAACTGCAGCTCGATCAGGTCGTCCGCACGCGGGCCGGCCTGGATTTGCACGCGCTTCACACCGGTATTCCCGCTATTTTCCGGCATGATCACCGTGAAATTGCGCAGCGGTTTGTCAGGCGAGGTAGCGGCCACGTCCTGCACCACGGCGCGGGCGCTGCGCAGCGCCCCGCCGTCGGCGTCGAGCCCGCCGATCGCGCCGGTATCGTCGTTCTTCAGGTTCATGCGGGTGTTGATGTAATCGACGCCATTGGCCAGGAAGTCGCTCTCGAAAGCGCCCACGTCGGCGTACTTGCCCTTGCTGACGGCGGCCAGGGCCGTGTCCAGGTCGGAACCGGCGTTGGCGCTCAGGTACTGCATCACGCCCTTGATGCCCCCTGTCACGCCGGCGCCCTTCAACTGGTCGTGCATATAGCGGCTGGCCGCGTAGCCGCCCGAATATTTATACGTGCCCTGGAAGCCGGCCACGACGTTGGCGACGCCGCCGGCGGCCGCGATGTCGCCGGCCAGGCGCTCGTCGGCGCCCTGGATCAGTTCGGCGGTGCCTTCGGTGAACCAGCCGTGCTGGGAAAGGTCGAGGCTGGTCGCGCTGGCCATCACCGCATGCACCATCTCGTGCGCGATCACGCGGTCGCTGTACTGCGGCGACTTGCCGCCGTCCGGCGTGGCGGCGCTGCCGAAGTCGGCCATGTCGATGTTCAGCGACAGCGCCGCGCGGCTGCCGGACACCGAGGCCATCACGCCGCCGGCGCCGTCCGTGTCCTTGAGGTTGACGCTCAGGCTGCCGCCCTTGCCTTCGATGCCGTAGTATTTTCGCACCAGGTCTTCGGAGGCGCCCAGCCAGCCGGCCTTGAGGCCGTCGAGCACATTGCGCACGCTGGCGTCGCCGCCGATGCTGGTGGCGTCGTCGGCGAACACGGCGTGGCCATTGAAGCGGGTCTCGCTGCCGACCTGGCTGATCTGCTGCAGGATCTGGTTGGCTTCGTGCTGCAGCGTGCCGCGGTCGCGGTCCTTGTAGGAGCCGTTGCCGGACGCCACCGCCAGTTCGCGCAGGCGCTGCAGGCTGTCGGAAATATTCGCCATGGCGCCGTCGGCCACCTGCAGCAGCGACGTTGCGTCGTTGATGTTGCGCATCGCCTGGCTCATGCCCTTGATGCCGGCCGCCATGCGCGCCGACACCGCCTGTCCGGCCGGATCGTCGCTGGCGCCATTGATGCGCGCGCCCGAAGTCAGCCTGGCGATCAGCTTGCCGGCTTCGGTACTGTGCTCGGCAAACTTGCGCTGGGTAGTCAGCGACAGGGAATTGTTATTGATCGACAGTGACATCGCTGCATGCCAGAATGACAGTAATCCATTCTTAACGACAAGCAGTCGGCTTTCTTGAGGCCAATAAGCTGGTTTTTTTGCAAAACCGGACGCTCAGGCGAAGTCCGGGCCGATCAGGTCGATGCGGTCGGTGCACAAGCCATCCACGCCCCAATCAAGCAGCGTGCGCGCGCGCGCCGGATCATTGACCGTGTAGCAAAACAGGCCGAAGCCGGCGGCCTTGATTGCCGCGGCCTGCCCGGGCTTGTCCAAGGCGTGGTGACTGACATGCAGGGCCACCGCCCCGAGCGCCCGCGCGCGCCGTTCCCAGCCGCGCGGCGGCGACTTGACCAGCCAGGCGCGCGGCAACTGCGGCGCGGCGTCGCGGGCGGCGGCCAGGGCGGTCTCGCTGAACGACGACAGCAGCGGCGCGCGCGCCACGTCGCCGGCCGCCAGTTCCTCGGCAAACAGCGCGGCGGCCATGCGCGCGACCGTGGTCCCGGTGGCGGCTTCATGGCCCGGCACCGGCTTGATCTCGATGTTCATCCACACGCCGTGCGCCTTGCAGTACTGGGCGAATTCCAGGAACAGCGGCACCGGCTCGCCTACATGGTCGCTGCCGAACCAGGCGCCAGCATCCATGCGCGCAAGCGCCAGCGCATCGATGCCGGCCACGCTGCCGCTGCCGGCCACGGTGCGGCCCAGCATATCGTCGTGCATCAGCACCGGCACGCCGTCGCGCGCCAGCATCACGTCGAACTCGACGGCGCGGAAACCCGCCTGCATGCCGCGCTTCAGGGCGGCCAGGGTATTTTCCGGCGCCAGCTTGCCGCCGGCGCGGTGCGCCAGGATCCTGGGATAAGGCCACATGCTCGCTCCTTGCGGATGGTGGATTGCGGATCAGGCGTCCGGCAGGCGCCGCGCCAGCCAGATGAACGCCATGAAGTTGATGGCGACCGTGCACCAGAACACCGCCCGGAAGGACAGCTTGACGGTCTTGTGGCGCAGCCATTGCTGGGCCAATATGGCGCCCGGCCAGCCGCCCAGGAGGCCCAGCGCCAGCAGCAGGCGCTCGGGCGTGCGCCGCGCGCCGCGCCGGGCCGCCGACTTGTCGAGGGCATATAGCGCAAAGCACAGCAGGCTGGCGCCGAGGTAGGCGAGGCCGACCGTGAGCGGCAGCGCGCGCATCAGGCTGGCCCAGGCATACAAGGCGAGGAAAGCAAGGACAGGAAGGTAGGACATCATGGCGCCAGCTTACGTGGGCAACAGCGGGATGTCCATATGGCAAGCCCAGTCGCCGGGGTGGGTTCGCCAGCGAACGGAGCGTCCGGCGTGCATGCCCTACTCTCATCCTTCGATGGTTCATCACAGGAGAACAAGATGGGTTTTGACTTTGGAAACCTGTTGCATCAATACCTGGGCGGCGGCAATGCCAACCCGGCCCAGGCGGAAAACGATTTCGACAACGTCGCGCAGAACGCGCCGCGCGCCTCGCTGGCGCAGGGCGTGACGGAAGCACTGCGCTCGGGCCAGACGCCGCCCTTCGCGCAACTGGTCGGCCAGCTGTTCAGCAACGGCAGCCCCGACCAGCGCGCCGGCATGCTGAACCGCATCCTGGCCAACATCAACCCGTCCGTGCTGGCCTCGGTGGCCGGCGGCGCGCTGGCCAACCTGAAAGGCGCGGAACAGGGCCATATCTCGCCGGACCAGGCGGCGCAACTGTCGCCCCAGCAGGTGCAGGAACTGGCCGCCCGCGCCGAACAGGACAACCCCGGCATCGTCGAACGCATGGGCGACTTCTATGCCGAGCACCCGACCCTGGTCAAGACCATCGGCGGCGCCGCGCTCGCGGTGGCGCTCGGCTATATGGCGCAGGGCCTGCAGAACCGTAACGGCAACAGCAACGCACAACCCACCAGCAACGATAAAGGAGGAAACATGGGCATCCTAGGCGACATCTTCCACAAGATCTTCCCCTCGAAACATCCGGCCAACCAGGGCGCGACCCAGGCCGGCGCCCAGGCTCCGGCCGGCGCCGCACCGGCGGCGGCCCCCGGCGGCCAGCAGAATATCCCGCCGGTGGCGCCGCAGCCGCAGGTGACGCCCGCGGCCACCGCCCCGGCCGCCACGCTGAACCAGCAGGTCGACGTCGAGGAAATCCTGACGAACATGCAGAAGCAGTCGGGCCAGCAGCTGAACTGGCGCAGCTCGATCGTCGACCTGCTCAAGCTGCTCGGCCTGGACAGCAGCCTGCAGGCGCGCAAGGAACTGGCCGCCGAGCTGCACTACAGCGGCGACACCAATGACTCGGCCAGCATGAACATCTGGCTGCATCGCCAGGTCATGAACAAGCTGGCGGCCAACGGCGGCAAGGTGCCCGCGGACCTGAAGGACTGAGCCCAGGCTGAGCGTTCAGCGAACGCGGGTCCCTGCCTGCGCAGGGACGACGGCGTTCAAGGCCGCTCCTGGGCGATGAACGTCACCCCTGCGCAGGCAGGGGTCCAGTTTTACGCCGGGCATGACGCAAGACTTGGATCCCTGCCTGCGCAGGGACGAGCTTGCCTGGCGCCGGCTCCTTGCGCACACCGTCGCACCGTCAATCCGCCAGGCTGGCATTGGCGGCTGTACCGCACGAAAAGCAGTAGCGCATGAAGGAATTCTTGCGCGTCGTACAGGCTGTGCAACGATCGAACAGCCCGATCCCGCAATGCGGACAATGCGACAGCATATCGTCCTTGAAGTTCGTGGTGCGCTCGCACGACGGACATACTCCCTTTCCTATCCGCTTCAACGCCAGGTCGTAGCGCATGCTGGTGCGGCGTTCCTGCTCGGGCATTGCCTCGGCGGCCTTCTGGCGCGCCCGCCAGGCATTGAGCCAGCGGATCGCATGGCGTCCGGCGACAACCGTGACCACGATGCCGACGCCGTAGCGCACATAGCCGCCGTAGCTCGGCAGATACGGCACCAGCTCCACGAAGAAGGCGAACAAGGCGAAGAAGATGAAGCCCCAGGCGAACGGCCAGTAGCTGCTGTTGCGCTTGTGCTTGAACAGCCAGCCGGCCCCCAGCAGCAGCGGCAGGGTCAGGCCCAGGCGGTACAGGAAGACCTTGCGCGCAGCGCGCCGGTCGGCGTCGACGACGGCGCGCTGCGCCGGCTCCATCAGGAGATCGAAGGCCTCGCTGGCGCGGTCCTGCGCCTGGCTGGCGTCGAGCACGATTTGTTGCTGTGCCTCGACCGCGGCCAGCGCCTGGCGTTCGGACCCGACCAGGACATCGAGCTGGCGCGTGCGGGTGATCAGTTCCTGGTCCTGGTCGGGCCGCGCCGTGGTCTGGCGCGTGGCCAGCCAGTTGTCGAAAGCCTCGCGTGCGCTGCGCGTGTTCGCCCTGGCCACCTGGTGCTTGTGCTGCAGCTGTTCCAGTGCCTCGCCGGCAGCGCTTTTCGCTTTCGCGGCAAGCTCGAACGCGTCCCTGAGCGGCTGGGCCTTCGCCTGGTCGAGGTAGTGCTCGGCAGGCGGCGACGGCTCCAGGTACAGCATGTTCTCGACGAGTTGCCCGCCAAGGCCAATCAGGAAACCGGCGAACGCGAACGCGACCAGCCACAAGGCGCGTTGCATCCATCGTTCAGTCAAGCGCAAACCCTTGCCCATCGGATAGCCCTCCACAGTGAAAACCGCAGATTGCCATCGAAAAAGCAAGCAGGTAATACGAAAGCGCAAGGTCAGTGCCTTGCGCTACCTCAGGTGCTATCTCCTGCTACCGATAAGGTTTAGAAGTAACTCAGCCCCAGCGCCTTGCGCACTTCATCCATGGTCTGCGCCGCCACTTCACGCGCACGGAAGGTGCCTTCCTTGAGAATCTGCATGACGGCGCCCTTGTCCTTGGCCAGCTCTTCGCGGCGGGCGCGGATCGGGGCGATCATCTCCTGCAGCACGCCTTCGAGGCGCTTCTTGACGATGGAATCGCCCAGGCCGCCGCGCTGGTAGTGGGCCTTCATCTCGGCGACGCCTTCCTTGTCGGTATCGAAGGCGTCCAGGTAGGTGAAGGCGACGTTGCCCTCGATGTGGCCCGGGTCCGAGACCTTCAGGTGCAGCGGATCGGTATAGACCATCTTGACGGCGGCGCGGATCTCGTCGGCGGAGGCGCCCAGGTTGATGGTATTGCCCAGCGACTTGCTCATCTTGGCCTTGCCGTCGGTGCCCGGCAGGCGGCCGACTTCCGGCACGATGGCCTTGCACTCGACCAGGATGTCGCGGCCGGCGTCGCGGTTGAAGCGGCGCACGATCTCGTTGCACTGCTCGATCATCGGGATCTGGTCGTCGCCCACCGGCACGATCGAGGCCTTGAAGGCGGAAATGTCCGCGGCCTGGCTGGCCGGGTAGACCAGGAAGCCGGCCGGGATGTCGCGCTCGAAGCCGCGCAGCACGATTTCCTGCTTGACGGTCGGATTGCGCTCCAGGCGCGAGACGGTTACCAGGTTCAGGTAATAGAAGGTCAGCTCGGCCAGCTCGGGGATTTGCGACTGGATCAGGATCGTCGATTTGGTCGGATCAATCCCTACGGCAAGGTAATCGAGCGCCACTTCGATCACGTTCCGGTGTACCTTACCGATGTCATCCATGTTGTCCGTGAGCGCCTGGGCGTCCGCGAGCATGATGTATTGGCGATACTGATCCTGGTAAGTAACGCGATTGCGCAGGCTGCCGACGTAATGGCCCAGGTGCAGCGGGCCGGTAGGACGGTCGCCGGTCAGGATGACGGGCGCTTGCGCGTTGGAGGTTTGCTGACTCATCGAGTTTCCTTGCATGCTGTTAGTGAGCCTCGATCCGCTGCGCAAAAAAAAACGCCGCCTGAATCGAGGCGGCGTCTTTTAGATACACATCCATACCCTGGCCGCGCGCTGTCAGCAGCGGCGCCACCAGGACTGGTCAGGTTGTGGATACGAAAAATTCATGGGCTGCATGGTTGCAGGTTGACGCAGCGCTGTCAACCGCCACGCACCGGCACCCCGGTCCCGTCTCGTTATTTTCTTCGAACGGAACACGTATGGATTTTTTGTTGCAATAAAATTAATACGATTGGTGAACCATGACAACTACGAAGAGCACGAACAGCCACGCCCGCCCACTCGAACTCTGGGGCGGCCTCGAATGCACCGTCAACCGCGTCCGCGACGACTATTTCCACCAGCTGGAACGTAACGGCCACGCCGGCCGGCTGGATGACATCGCCCGCTTCGCCGCCACCGGCATCCGCGCGATCCGCTATCCCATCATCTGGGAACGCACCGCCCCGGACGGCATCGACAAGGCCGACTGGAGCTGGAGCGACGAACGCCTGGATGCCCTGCGCGCCAGCGGCGTCACCCCGATCGCCGGCCTGGTCCACCACGGCAGCGGTCCACGCCATACCAGCCTGGTCGACCCGGCCTTCCCGGAATACCTGGCCGAATACGCCGGCGCGGTGGCCGCGCGCTATCCCTGGCTGGAGTACTACACGCCGGTCAACGAAATCTGCACCACCGCCCGCTTCGCCGGGCTGTACGGCGTGTGGTACCCGCACGGGCGCGACGACCGCACCTTCATCCAGGCACTGCTGGTGCAATGCCGCGCCACGGTGCTGTCGATGCGCGCGATCCGCGCCGTCAACCCGGACGCCAAGCTGGTGCAGACCGACGACCTCGGCAAGACCTACGGCACGCCCGAGATGGCCACGGTGGCCGAGTTCTACAACGAGCGCCGCTGGCTGGCCTGGGACCTGCTGTGCGGCAGGGTAGACGACCAGCACCCGCTGTGGAACTACCTGATCAAGACCGGCATCGCGGCCGAGGAATTCCTGTGGTTCCGCGCCAACCCCTGCCCGCCCGACATCATCGGCGCCAATTACTACGTCACCAGCGAACGCTGGCTGGACCACCGGCCGGAACGCTATCCGGCGCACCACCGCGGCGTCGCCGACGGCATCCCCTGCGCCGACATCGAAGCCTCGCGCGCGCTGGCCACGCCCACCGCCGGCATCGCCCCGCTGCTGATGGAAACCTGGGAGCGCTACGGCATCCCGATCGCCATCACCGAAGCCCACATCGACGCCAACCGCGAAGACCAGCTGCGCTGGCTGCTGGAAATCTGGGAAGCGGCCCAGCAGGTGCGCGCCAACGGCGTCGACCTGCGCGCCGTCACGGTGTGGTCGCTGCTCGGCTCCTTCGACTGGAACAGCCTGGTGACGCAGAACCGCGGCTACTACGAACCCGGCCCCTTCGACGTGCGTTCTCCCGAGCCGCGCCCGACCGCGCTGGCGCGCATGATGCGCGAACTCTCGTCCGGCACGCCGCTGTCGCACCCGGTGCTGCGCGCCCAGGGCTGGTGGCGCCGCCCCGACCGCTTCCTGTGCCAGCCGGTGGCCACGCCCGACGCCATTACCTCGATCGTCGCCGACGGCCACGCCCGCGTCGGCACCGAGGTGCGCCCGATCCTGATCACCGGCTCCACCGGCACCCTGGGTCGCGCCTTCGCCCGCATCTGCCAGAAGCGCGCGCTGGCTTACCGCCTGCTGTCGCGCCGCGACATGGACATCGGCGACCCCGATTCTGTCGAGCGCGCGCTGGCCCGTTACCGCCCCTGGGCCGTGATCAATACCGCCGGCTACGTGCGCGTGGACGATGCCGAGCAGGACGTCGAACGCTGCATGCGCGAGAACGCCGACGGCC